>ENA-OUNH01000288-OUNH01000288.1-human-gut-metagenome-genome-assembly--contig:-NODE-288-length-17230-cov-3.499503_pt1 | contig 17230 bp, 23 predicted proteins | sample MGYA00242806_ERZ504814 | MGnify/ENA primary metagenome ERZ504814 (study PRJEB26092, sample SAMD00036389) | human gut metagenome | host: Homo sapiens | study: EMG produced TPA metagenomics assembly of...
GCAGCCTGCCACCCGCGTCCCTTCCCGTGCAGCAGCGGCCGGCTCGCCCCTCATCAGCCGCCTGCGGGCGGCAGCTTCTCCCCCGAGGGAGAAGCAAAGGTTTTTTCACCTCGTCAGGCTGTGGACGCCGGTGCCGCTGCCGTTCCACCATGCACCGGCCTCGACATGGTGCAGCCTGCCGTGCAGCCGCATCGGCAGCACATACTGCACCACCGCCGCATTTTCCACCGCAGCGGGCACAAAGCCCGGCCAGTCCTCCCACTGCAGCACCGGCCCCTCGCCAAGGCAGAGCCGGTCGCCCGGGGGCCAGCGTGTAGTCCGCGCCGTAGCGTGCAGCCGTCTGCGGTATGACCACCAGCAGCGCCGTGCCCTGCCGGGTGCCGCCTGCATCGGGCAAAGCGCGCCTGCCCTGCTGCCAGTACACGCCCCGCAGCACGCGGCGCACCACCCGGCGGTGCGCTGCATCGGGGTGGTAGAGGGTCACAGTCTCGCCGCAGAGCTTATCCATTGTTCACCCACCGCCCTATGCTGTAGTAGTATCCGGCCTCGCGCCGGTAATGCCGCGCGCGGTCGTCCAGCGTGCGGGCGCAAAGCTCCGGCGGGGCGGTGTAGGTCTCGCTCACGCTGCCGATGCTCACCCGCGCCAGACCGCGCCGCTCGTCCTCCTGCGCAAATTCATACATCGCATCGGCGATCGCGCAGAGCGCCATCTCGGCGGCGGCGTCCTCGGTATACGCCCCCGCCGGGGTCATGGGGTAGATGCGGCGCATACGCTTCAGCTCAATCTCAGCGCGCTTCAAAAAGCGCGGGAACTCGCTCTCGGGGATATCCTCCCCGGCGAACTGCTCCTTATAAAAGGTGTAATCCGGCATGCGCCCGCCCCCTTACGCCTTAAACTTTGCCAGCACGACCTTGGCCTCGTTCGACAGCACGGCGACATAGAACTCGTCTGCGGTGATCTCGGTGGTGCGGGTCTTGGGCTTGCGCTCGGTCTCGATGTTGACCTCGCGTTTACGGTAGATGGTCAGGGCGGGGATCTCATCGTCCACCTCGGGGTCAGCCTCCAGCTTGACGATCGGGCAGGCGTAGACGCCGTCCGCCAGCGGCACCTTCTTGCTGGGCACCAGGCGGCAGCCTGCAATCATGCCGATCTCACCGGTCAGGCCGACACCGGGGGTGTACTTGTCCGCGCTGAGGAAGTCAGGGTTTTTGCGCAGCTGCGTGACCTGCTTGGGGTGGATGAACAGCACCTTGTCGGAGCAGCCCATCTCCTCCTCAAACAGATCGACCGCGTCCACGATCGCATTGTAGCTGATGGCGGCCTTGCTGCCGTCATAGATCAGGCTGGCCGTCTGCAGCGCGTCCATGCAGTCGCTGTCGATCTTGGCGGCGATGGCCAGTGCCAGCTGGGTGTTGGCCTCCCCCACCGGGTTGCCGTAACCGGACAGCACCGCCTCATCGGTCAGGCCGATGCCCTTCATCGCCTTTTTGATCTTGGCCTTGCGGGTGGAGGTCGTCATCTTCTCAATGGCGACCTCGCCGCCCTCGGCCACATCGGACGCATCGCCGATGTAGGTGTAGGCGGGCACCGTGATGGTGTCGCCGGGCACACCGGCGAGCGTATCATCAATTTTGGCGAACGGCGCCACGCGCAGCTTCTTGGGGATGCGGGCCGAGACCATATCGCCCATGACCTCCGGGTCGATCAGATCGGACAGTTTGGTAATAAAATCAGACATAAAATTTTCTCCTTTTTGATAGCTGCCTCATTTTCGGTCGCATTGTAGGGAGGGGTCTTGACCCCTCCGCGGCAGGTGGATGGCCCCCTACTTCTTCATCTCCTGATACACCTCCGGATTTTCCCGCTTCAGCGCCAGCCGCTCGCGGTAGCCCATGCGGTCAAATGCCGCGCGGTCAGGCGTCACCGGCACACTGCCGGTCCCTGCCGCATAGGGTGCCGGGGTCATCTGCTTCTGCTCGTCCATCAAGCCTCACCTCCCTTCTGTCTCTCCGCGCCGATAAACCGGCGCCGTATCTCGGCCAGCTCCGCCTCCGTCTCGCACGGCAGGTCAAAATACCATGCCAGCGCCAGCTCGGGGCGCAGCAGCCCTGCATCCACCATCTCGCGCTGCTCTGCCCAGACGCGGGCGCGGTCATACAAAACGCCGTCGCCCCAGTCTATAGATGGGGCCGCGTCCGCCGCACCATGCGGCACGCCGTACAGCGCGCCCAGCGTGCCACAGAGTGCCATCGCCTGCCGCACGGTGTCCGCCCAGGCGGCCTGCAGGTCGCGGATGGTCAGGTCGTAGTCCACCGCTGTTGCGGTGATCTCGGTCGCGGTGCGCGGCTCGCCGGTGCCGTCCAGCTCGCTCAGGATTCCGCGGCGCAGCCCCAGCAGGCTTTCGCAGCCGCGTAAAAGATCCTGCTTGCGGGCCAGATAGCTCTGCTCCCGCAGGGCCGGGCTGTAGACCGTCACCCCCACATTGGCGGGGTCGTCCGGCAGGCCGACAAACAAATCATCGCGCAGCGCGCGCCGCCCCTGTGCATCAGGCCGGAGCAGATCCTCCGACGCAAACACCCGTGAGGCACCGTTCGCAAACTCGGTGTTCAGCTGCTCCTCGCAGCGGGCCAGCGCGTGCAGCAGCCCCGCCGCCGGGGCGTAGATGCTCACGGCATCGGTGCTGCCGTCCACGCAGTTCATCAGCGGCATCCGCAGCACGGCCAGCCCCACACCCTGCACGCCGGGCAGCACCAGCTGCGGCACCAGCGCCGCACAGGCGGGCAGGGTGCTCAGCGGCACGCACCGCCCCAGCACCTGCCCGTTCAGCTCAAACAGGCGTGTCTCGATGGTCAGCCCCTCGGCACCGGCCGTGCGGCGCTCCAGCAGGGCATACTGCCGCCCGTCACAGCTGTGGCGTTCCATCGTGCCGACCGCCAGCAGCCGGCCGTGTGCATCCCGCGCCAGCGGCACATAGCAGTCGCGGCGGATGGCCGTAAAGTCAAACCCGCCGTCCGCCGGCACCGGCTTGAGCAGACATTCCCCGCCGACCAGCGCGTACTGCATGGCGGTGCGCGCCGCCGCGTTCAGGGCTTCCAGACTGCGCTGCACGGCCTCCGGCGCAGCGGGCGGCAGCCGAGTTTCATACTCGGCAAAAACCGTGCGGCAGAGCTTGCCCACGATGAGCGCCGCCAGCCGCGGGGCCGCATCCTCGCCGGGGCGCGGCGCGCCGTAGTACAAATCCAGCCACTCCCGCAGCGCGGCCCGCATTTTTGCCGAGGTCACATCGCTTTTTCCAAAAGCCTGTTCCAGATAAGTTTGTATAGTCCGTTCCTCCTTTCTTAAAGCCTTCCCCTGCGGGGAAGGTGGCGCCGCAGCGCCGGATGAGGGGCAGCGTTTCCGGCGCATCCCATAAACGGGCAATCTCGGCAGCTTCGCCCCTCATCAGTCAGCGGTCGGAGCCGCTGACAGCTTCCCCCAAAGGGGAAGCCGCGCTGCCTCAATTTCCTCTCCTCCTCCACACCCCTTCCAGCGCGTAGCGCACCGCATCAATGTGGTGGTTGTTCACATCGGGGTAGCCGGGCAGCACCTCGCCGGTGCGGGGGTCGCGCGCATACTCATACTCGCTGAATTCGGCCGCCGTGTCCGGGCAGCGCGCCGGGTCGATGACGATGGCCGCCAGCCCCTGCAGCCACTTCATGCTCTGCCGCACGCTGCCGGGGCCCTTTTGCGCCGCACGGCAGGCCAGCCCGACGGCACGGTAGTCGGCGCAGGACTTCGGCTCGGCGGCGTCCGCCGTAAGCGGGCCGCTGTCGGGGTCGGTCAGGCCGCGCTCCGCCAGCAGCCGGGCCGTCTCGCGGTTGGGGGTGCGGCGGCGGGTCAGCTCGTCATAGATGATCAGCGTGCGCCGCGCCGCATCGTAGCACACCGCATTGTAGGCCCATGGGTCGGGGTACCAGCCCCAGTCAACGCCGTGGTAGACCCGGTCGCAGCGGTCCAGCTCGTCCTGCGCAAGGGTGCGCAGCTGCAAATTGTCAAACACCGCCGCACCGCTGCCCACCACCTCGCCGCCGTACTCATGCCGGTATGCCGCCGGGTTCGTCCGCTCAAGATGCGCTGCATCCTCCCAGAACCGCTCCCCCAGCAGTGCGCGGGGCAGGTCGCGGTAGGTCGAGTGGTGTACCAGCTTGCCGGGGCGCTGCTCCAGCGCGTAGCGGTTGACCCAGCTGCGCGCCATAGCCGGTGGGTTGAAGCTTTTCAGCGTCAGCGCCCAGCTGCCGCCGCGCAGCACCGTCTGCTCGACATTGCGCACCTCCTCGGGGCCGTCAAACTGGTCAAGCTCCTCAAACCAGCAGATCCCCACCGAGCCGAACGGCAGCTTCAGGCTTTTCAGCTTGCCCGGGTCGTCCAGCCCGAAGAACAAAATTTTCTGCCCGGTCGGCAGGTAGGTACATTCCATCGGGCTGACCGTGCAGCGGAAGTACCCCGCGCAGCCCAGCTCCCCGATGGCCCATACGATCTGGTTGTACACACTGTTGCGCAGCGTACCGCCCACCTTGCGCAGCACCACGGCATGGCAGTCCGGGCGGCGCAGCAGCTGCCACACAAGCTCGATGGACAAATAGCTGGACTTGCCCGACCCGCGCCCGCCCTTGGCCACGACCTCGCTGATGCCGCCGCTGCGTATCGCGGTATGCACCGGCCAGAAAACGCCCGGTATCTTTTCCTTCAGTCTTACCCGCATCCGTCTGCCGCCTGCTCCTCTCTCTCATTCGTCCACGATAACGACCCCCTCCTCCCTTGCGCCGTCCCCCAGCCCCAGATGCTTGTAGAGCATCTCGAGTGCGCGCAGCTTATCGGCCACCTTGACCGGCGGGCCGCCCTCCTCCCCCGGGACGGCGAAGGCGATCTCGGCCAGCTCGCCCAGCACATGGTCCGCGTTAATTTCGCACAATGACATTCCTCCCTTCGGGCATGAAAAAACTCGCGGGCGACTTACCTGTCTCCCACGAGTTTCGATGCTATCATATTACCACTATTGGTTGTGAAATACAATGAAATCCCGTGAACTCTCTGCGAAATTCCGGGAAATGTTTTTCACGCCCCTTTTCCGGCTCCATCCGCTCAACAGCCGCGTGGTGCAGCTGGTAGACCCGGCGCTGCACCACGCCCATCGCATCGGCGATCTCTGCAAAGCTTTGGCCCATGAGGTAGCGCCGCTGCAGCACCTGCCGCCCTGCGCTGTCCCCCACGTCAGGATGCCGCGCATCACCTCCATCCGGGCCGCCATGCAGCCATCCAGCTGCTGCGCCAGCCTTTTCTGCGCATCTTCGATATGTTCCACCGCGCGGGGCAGCCGGTCGGCATCGGGGCCGCTGCGCCCCGGCATACCGGACATGCACGCCGTCACCCGCGCTGCATCGCTGCGCAGCACCGTGATCTCCTCCTCCAGCATACGCTGGCAGCTCAGCGCGGTCTGGTAGCGCCCAAGCCACGCCACTTTTTCCTGATAGTTCATCGCGTTCCTCCTTTATTGCCTCTGCCATTGCGGAAAATATTGGTTATCTCCATCCTATATCAACAACTGCCAGTTGTCAATAGTATTTTAACAACTTTTCTTTGTCAATACAAAAATGGGACTTCCACTCTCTTTTTCATTTCCCGCGCTTGACACCAGCCTCCATCCATGCTACGATGACGATACTACGAGGAAAAGGAGTGTCCCACCATGAAGTGCATAAAAGGTATCTGGCTCCGCTGCGGTCTGCTCCCGTACTATCTCCGTGGGCAGCAGCTTGCTCTTGCCCTCCTGCTCAGGGATAAGCCCCGCACCGCCGCCCAGCTCGCGGCAGCGCTCACCGAAAAGGGCTATCCCAGTGACCCGCAGACGCTGGAAAAATCGCTGGCCCGCTTGGCAAAGCGCGGCATCGTGTCAGTCTCCGACGGCGTCTACCGCTGCACATCCTCCAAGCTGGACGCCGCCCCCTACACGGAAAATCAGCTGCTCGACCTCGTCGGCATGACACAGGGCACCGTAAACGGCACCGCCTTTTACACCGCCGCCCCGCCTGCAAGCGTCAGCTCCCGCGGCCCCAGCGGCTCCTGAACGCACAAAGCCCGCCCCGGAATGACCCGGGACGGGCTTTGCTTTTATCTTATGTTCTTCGGTAGGGGCGAGCATCGCTCGCCCGCTACCTCCCGCCGCTGCCTGTTTCCGGGGCATCGGGGACGCCGCCCCCTACAACCACCGGCCAGCAGCCGCCCTGCATCTTCTCAGCACAGCGGTGCCACCAATCTCAGCACCGCACTGTACATCGTGCCGAAGAACCCTGTGCGGCAGTCCGCCAGCTTCACCTCGGCGCTTTCCTTTTCGATTTCCGCCAGATCGCGCCGCACATCGTCCAGCACTGCGCCGCCGTAGATCAGTACGCTGTTCTCAAAATGCAGGTAAAGGCTGCGGTAATCCAGATTTACCGTGCCCACCGCCGCGATGCGGTCATCGACCAGCCATGTCTTGGCGTGCAGAAAGCCCGGCGTATAGCTGAAGATCCTGACCCCCGCGCGCAGAAGATGCGGGAAGTAGCTCCGGGTCAGCTGGTAGATCGTCGGCTTATCAGGCACGCCGGGCGTGTAGATGCGCACATCCACACCGCGCTTGGCCGCCAGCCGCAGGCAGGCCAGCAGATCGTTGTCCAATATCAGATAGGGCGTGCAGATCTGCAGCCGCCGCTGCGCCTGATTGATCAGCTCCAGATACACATTCTTCGCCACGGCCTCCCGGCCCACGGGGCTGTCGGCAAAGGGCTGCACCAGACAATCGGTCGGCACCAGCGCGGCGGCGGGCAGGTCGCGGTCGATGTCAATATCCTCCTCGGGGTACTGCGCCTTCCAGAAGGTCAGAAAAATGTTGGCCAGCGCCCCCGCGCCCGGCCCCTCCAGCCGGACGCCGCTGTCCTTCCAATAGCCGAACCGCACCAGCCGGTTGATGTATTCATCGGCCAGATTCACGCCGCCGGTAAAGCCGATCTTTCCGTCAATGACCATGATCTTGCGGTGGTCGCGGTTGTTCATGACAAGGTTCAGCACCGGCACGCAGCGGTTGAAGCTGAACGCCCGGATACCCTCCGCCCGCAGCAGCTCGGCATAGTTGTGGGGCAGCAGGCTCAGGCAGCCCGCATCATCGTAGATGACCCGCACATCCAGCCCCGCAGCAGCCTTGCGGCGCAGGATCTCATGGATCTGGCCCCACATCTCGCCCATGCCGATGATAAAGCTCTCGACAAAGATGCTGCGCTCGGCGCTCTGCAGGGCGGGCAGCATGTCGGCCAGCATTGTCTGGCCGTCCGGGTAGTATCGCACCGCCGTGCCGCCGCACAGCGGCGCCGGGGCGTAATCCTGCAGATAGCGCGCTGTCAGCGCCGCCCGCGGGTCAGCCGCGCGCAGACGGGCCACAGCGGCGGGGTCCTCACGCCGGGTATCCGCCATAGCCTGCTCGGCCCGCTCCTGCCGGCGGCGCAGGCCAAGCGCCGGGCGCTTGTTGCCCCACAGCAGGTACAAAAGGCCGCCCTGCACCGGCATGACCGCAAACAGGATCATCCAGCTGATCTTGAACCTCCGGCACCGGTGGAGTCCTGCCGGATCAGCGCCAGACACATGATGATGCTCAGTGTCAGGCCGGCGGCGTTGAACCACCGGGCATAGTCCGCCAGCCGGTAAAACAGCGCAAACAGCCACACCACCTGCAGCACAAGCAGCACGGCCGTCACGACCAGACGGCTGAACACAAGGTTCAGCACCCGGCGCAGCATCAGCCGCCAGTTATGTTTTTTCATAAGGGCCTTTCCTCCTGCTGCATGATCCCGTAAAACAAAACGCACCCCATCGCATAGGACGGGGTGCGGCAGCATTTTATTCCATTACAGACGGTCAATGGCGGCCATGCAGTCGTCCATAGACATAAAGGTCACGGCGCAGTTGGAGCCGATGAACCACCGTTCGTCCCCGTTGCAGACGATTTTGCGGATAAGCTTGCCGTGGTACTCAGTCTGGATGTAGATCCCGTTGGGCACTCTGTTTCCCTCCCAGATATAGTAGTATGGGCCGGGCGGCTGCGTAAGATGATGGGTTTTCCGCACCGCGGCTTTATATAAAGTATAAAGCAAAACCTCCCCGCGCGCAAGGGGCTTTTCGCCGTAGTTTATGTACGAATCGCGCCATTTTTTGGCACAACGCACAAAGGGTGCGCAGCATCGCACTTTGCGCGGCGGGCGGTTTTTTCTCCGCCGCGCCGTACAGGCACGAAAATTGTAAAAAAATCTTGCGTGTTTCTGCGAAATGTGTATAATAGAAGTAGTATATTGTGTAGTGGTATCTCAAAATGCCACCCGATTTTACCAATAGTGACCGGAGGAACTTAGCTATGACAAAACTGGAAACGCTGCAGTTGAAATTGACTGCGACCCGCGTGCGCATGGGTGTGATCGAAGCCACCCACGGTGCCGGGTGCGGTCATCCGGGCGGCAGCCTGTCCGCAGCGGATGCCTTTACTTACCTGTATTTCCGCGAGATGCGCATTGATCCCGAGCAGCCGCAGGACCCCAACCGCGACCGCTTTGTCCTGAGCAAGGGCCACTGCGCGCCCGGCCTGTATGCCACGCTGGCGGAGCGCGGTTTCTTTCCGGTCGCTGACCTGCCCACCCTGCGCCACTCCAACAGCTACCTGCAGGGGCACCCCAACATGAACACCGTGCCCGGTGTCGATATGAGCACCGGCAGCCTGGGTCAGGGCGTTTCTGCCGCCTGCGGCATGGCGCTGGGTGCCAAGCAGTCCGGCAGCGACATCAATGTCTACACCCTGCTGGGCGATGGCGAGATCGAGGAGGGCGAATGCTGGGAGGCCTTCATGTTCGCCAACCACTACAAGCTGGATAACCTGTGCATCATGATTGATGTCAACGGCCTGCAGATCGACGGCGCCACCCGCGATGTCATGAACTCTGAGCCGCTGGACCGCAAGATGGATGCCTTCGGCTTCAACACCATCGTCTGCAACGGCAACTCCTTCGCCGATCTGGAGCAGGCTTTCAAGATGTTTGACCTGTCCCACGGCAGCGGCAAGCCCACCTGCTTCCTGCTGCGCACCACCAAGGGTCTGGGTGTCAGCTTCATGGAAAATTCCGTCGGCTGGCACGGCAAGGCCCCCAATGACGACGAGTACGCCCAGGCCATGTCTGAGCTGCGCGCCGCCCACGCATCGCTGGAAAAGGAGATCGAGTTCAACAATGGCTGAGATTAAAAAATTGCTACCCGTGTCAGCTACGGCAACACGCTGGTAGAGCTGGCCCAGCAGGGCGCTGACAATCTGGTGGTCTTTGACGCCGACCTGGCCGCCGCCACCAAGACCGATATCTTCAAGAAGGCCTACCCGGACCGCCACTTTGACTGCGGCATTGCCGAGCAGAACATGGTCGGCGTTGCCGCCGGCATGAGCACGATGGGCTATGTCCCTTTGTGTCCAGCTTTGCGATGTTTGCTGCGGGCCGCGCCTTTGAGCAGATCCGCAACTCCATCGGCTACCCCCACCTGAATGTCAAGATCGGCGCCACCCACGCCGGCCTTTCTGTCGGTGAGGACGGTGCCTCCCACCAGTGCTGCGAGGATATCGCCCTGATGCGCTCCATCCCCGGTATGGTGGTGCTGAGCCCCGCTGACGATGTCGAGGCCCGCGCCGCCGTCATCGCCGCCTACAACTATCAGGGCCCCGTCTATCTGCGCTTCTCCCGTCTGGCCACCCCTGTTTTCCACGATCCGGAAACCTATGAGTTCCAGATCGGCAAGGGCGAAAAGCTGACCGATGGTTACGACATTGCTGTCATCGCCACCGGCCTGATGACCAACGAGGCGCTGCGCGCCGCCGTGCTGGCCAAGCGTCAGGGTCTGAATGTCCGCGTCATCAACATGCCGACCATCAAGCCCATTGACGAGGAGATCATCCTGACGGCTGCCCGCGAGTGCGGCCGCATCATCACGGTCGAGGAGCACAGCGTCATCGGCGGTCTGGGCGAGGCTGTCTGCGCGGTTGTCAGCGAGAAGCTGCCCTGCCTCGTGCATCGCATCGGCGTGCAGGATCAGTTCGGCCACTCCGGCCCCGCCAATGAGGTCCTGCGCGATTACGGCCTGACTGCCGAGAACATCGTCAGCGTCATCCGCGAGATCGTCCGCCCCGAAAACAAGTAATTTCCCCAAAATAACCCAACAGCCCTTGAGGATAAGTTCCCCAAGGGCTGTTTTTTGTTGTAGGGGGCGGCGTCCTCGACGCCCCGAAAAGCCTCCCCTCTCAGGGGAGGTGGCCGAGCGCAGCGATGGCCGGAGGGGCTTTGCCGGGCCGTGCCATTGCCGCGCCGTTAAGCCTTAAAATTGCTCCACCCTGAATACCCTCGCTCCGCTGGCCTTGGCTGCTTCCAGCCCAATGCCCGAATCTTCAAAAATCATCGTCTCGGCAGGTGTCGCATGGAAATACGCCATCGCCTTGCAATACCCTTCCGAATCGGGCTTCTGCTTTTCCACATCCTCGCCGGTCACGATCAGCCCAAACAGTTCCCGCACACCGAAATGCTCCAACACCTCGGTGGCGTTTTGCTTGCTGCCGGTCGTCACACAGGCAAGATCATGCCCGGCCGCCTGCATCGTGCGCAGTATCTCCATCAACGCCATGTTAGGCCGCACCATGTCCAAAAAGTCACTGTACAGCTCCTTTTTGCGGTCATGCACCCGCTCCACATCGGCATCACAGGGGTCGCCGCCCATCAGCGGGCGCAGAAAGCGGGTGTAATGTCCGCCGTTGCAGGACGCCGCATAGTATTCATCGGTCACGGTAAAGCCCATTTCCTCCAGTGCCGCGCGGTAGGACGCCGCATTGGCCGGCACCGTGTCCAGCAGGGTCCCGTCCAGATCCACACAGATCAGCATAGCTTTCCCTCTTTTCCTTCACAAAAATCAGCCACATCGTTGGCCACCATCACCAGCCCTGCATAGAACATCGGTGCGCGCTTGCGGTCCTTGGCCAGCTTGTAGGGCATCAGCCGCAGCCAGTGGATGACCTCATGCATCAGGATGCTCTCCACCTGCGCACGCGGATAGCGCTGCTTCAGATCCTCCATCAGGGCCGCCAACAGCGCATCGTAGGCCGCGCTGCGGGTCAGCTGAAAGTCGATGCGGTTTTCCTGCACCGCCGCGCGGGGCGTTTTCATCATGAATTCATAGCTGCCATGCAGGCTTTGCAGCAGCTTGCCGTAATCGAGGAAGGGGCTTTCGTGCAGATTGCCGGTGTTCGGGTCGATGAGATACCACCCGTCATTGTCGGTACGGCAGATGATGTTTTCAATCGTCAGATCGCCGTGGATCGTCCCCACAGGGTCTGCCGCAAACAGCTCGCGCAGCCGCGCATGGTCAAACAGCCCGTCCAGCCGGTTCAGATTTTTGTACTCTGTACCGTTGATCCAGAGCGTATCGCAGCTGACCAGCTCGCGCAGGGCGCGGTCCTCGCGGATTTTTTAAGGTTGCCGTCCACCTTTGTCTCGATGTACTTTTCAATCGCCGCGGGGTCCGCCGCGCAGGCGGTCGGGCGGTACAGCTGCTCCTCCAGCGTCTGCAGCACCTCCCGCAGGATGCGCCGGCTCTTCTCGACCGGGTTGGAGTGCAGATAGCGGAACATCCCCACGCCTGCGGGTTGTAGGTCATGTCATACCAGCAGCAGCCGTCCTCCCGCGCAGTGCGCAGGATCTCGCACAGCGGCAGCCGGTCCTGCTGGGCGCGCAGCCAGTCGATCTGCTCGGCCAGCTTGTCTCCATCCGCGCCGAAGGCATATTTGCGGTAAAAGGTAGACTGCTTATCCATGCAGAGCATCGTTGTGGCGTTGGACCCCGCCGAATAGTCCTGCAGGATCGTAATGTCCCGGTTCATCTGCAGAAAGCGCTGCAGATACTCCTTGTTTTCCAGTCCGAAATACTTGCCCAGAAAGACGGCACGGTCATGCTCATCGGCCTGAGGCAGCAGATTCAGATAGCTTTCCTCCGCCGGTGCGGCCTGCGTTGCCTGATTGACCGCACCGCGCACACGCTCGGGCAGCAGTGTAGCTGCCCACATGGCCGCCAGCGGCAGCATAAACCACGCCAGCAGCAGCCCGCGCGCCGCAGGGGCGCGGTGCCCAGCGCACCGCCGGGCAGCAGCGCCGTAAGATCGGCCGCGCTGCGCCCGAACAAAAGGTCAAACACGCCGACCAGCTTCATCGGCTGCCCGGCAGCGGTCAGGGCCTCCCCCAGCGCCGTGTAGGACCCCAGATACGCCGCCCACATCAGCACTGTATTGGCGGCAAGGCGGCCGATCTTCACCCGGCCAAGATCCTTGAAGGTGTTGATCAGGCTCCAGAAGAACATCATGCCGTCAAGCTTCAGCGTGTCATTGAAGATGCCGCAGAACGCCAGACAGATCTTTTTCAGCCAGTCACGCAGCACCGACACCAGCACCAGCGCCGCCGCCAGCACCAGCGAGAACACCAGATAGTACCGCGCTGCACCGCGCACAGCGGCCCCGCCCTGCCCCAGCAGCGAAAAGGCGATAAAGCCCAGCGCCACGAACCAGACATCAAGGAACCGGTCCATAATGACGGTGGCCAGCGCAAAGCCGACCCCGCTCTTCATCCGCCGTCCGGGGAATACCGCGCGGAACACATCCCCCAGATGGAACGGCAGCACAAAGTTCAGCGCATAGCCGCCGGCCATACCGCGCAGCATCTGCCCGCGCAGCGGCCGCTCATAGATGCGGATAAACTGCTCCCACCGCAGCAGGCGGAACGCATGGCCCACCAGCACCAGCACCAGTGCCAACACAAAATAAAGTCCGATCATCAGTCCGTGACCCTCTCCCGCTTCCTTTTATCCTTCATCACCGCATAGATGATCCCCGCCGCAGACAGAATCACAGCCGGACACAAACCCTTCTTTGTCACCCCAGCGCGTCAAATCCGGCGCGGTTCTCCGGCTTTTCTGCGGTGCGGTATTCGTCCGGTGTGCCGAAGGGCAGGTGCAGATCACACGCAAAGCCTGCGATCCGTGCGCCCTGCGCCGCCAGCACATTGTAGATGCCGGATACAAAAAATTCCTTATACTCACAGTTTTTCAGATATGCGGCGCAGGCGTCGGCGTAGGTGCGCTTATCCTTAAAATAATACGCGCCGCAGATGGCATCATGGCTGACGACCTGCTTTTCCACCGTATGGCAGACATTGCCGTCCGCGCTGTACTGCAGGTAGCTGTAGGCCGGGGAATCGCTCTCAAAGGTCAGCAGCGCCCCCGCAGGGCCGTCGGCAAAGCGGCCCTTTTCGCAGAACGCATTGAACGCGCTGCAGATAAACAGGTGGTCGCAATCATTAAAAGGATCGGCTCACCGTCGGGCAGGCCCTCGCAGCCCTTCAGTGCCGTGACAGCCGCCCCCTCGGTCACCTCCGGCAGGGCAATGATGCGCGCCTCAGGCCAGTATGTCCGGATCTTTTCGTCAATCGCAAAGTCGCGGATATGCTCCTGCAGCACAACAAAGGTGATGTCGGCGCAGTCCACATATTTCTCAATACTGCGCGCCGCCCAGTAAAAGAACGGCTTTCCGTTAATTTCAATTAATGGCTTCGGGCAGACAAATCCGTTTTCAAAAAAGCGGCTCCCCCGACCGGCCATGGGGAGAATCAGGTGAAGTTTAGACATGATGTACCTCTTTTCAAAAAGCCTTCCCCTGCGGGGGAAGGTGGCGCGTAGCGCCGGATGAGGGGCGACCTGCCACCATTGCCTGTGCAATTTTCCGCAGAAGAGTTGCTCCATTCACTCTGCCCTCATCAGTCGCCTGCGGCGACAGCTTTCCCCCGATGGGGAAGCCTTTTTACTTCCCAGCCCTGCCAGCATCTTCGTTTCTGCCTCGATGACCCGGCTCAGGCCTGTCTCGATGTCCACCTGCGGCTGCCAGCCGTAGGCCTCGCGGGCGTGGGTGTTGTCGCACTGGCTGAACTTGTTCACCTCATGGTCGAGGATCTCCGGTTTGATGCCGTAGGCCCCGCCGTACAGCTCGGGATATTTGGCCCAGTAATGGCTGCTCGGGCAGTACTTGGCCTCGATGCTCTTGTCCATCAGGCGGCTGGCAATGGCATACAGCTCCTTAACGGAATAGCTGCGGTTGCTGGAGACATTCACCGCGTCAAAGCCCTTCCGGGGCTGCTCCACCACACGCAGCGCCAGCGCGATCAGGTCGTCGACATAGATATAATCGCGGCGCTGGTTGCCGTCAGAGTGGAACTCCGGCGTGCGGTCATAGTACAGCTCGCGGATCATGTAGCCCACAAACGGCGGCTGCTTGCGCAGGCAGTCGATGTGGGGGCCGTAGACATTGGCAAAGCGCAGGCAGGTCACGGTCATGCCGTAGGTGTCGGCAAAGCTCTGGGCAAACCGCTCGCCGCAGTATTTTGTGTTGGGGTAGATCAGCGTCGGCGGGTTGAACTTCGACTCCACGGTCGGGAACTCGGTCTCGTTCTCATACATAGCGTTGGTGGAGGCCTGCACCAGCTGCCGGATGCCGGTGCGGCGGCCTGCCTCCAGCAGGTTCACAAGACCCAGCGTATTGACCTCGATGGCCTGCACAGGGTCACTCTGGCAGTCCGGCAGGGGGGCGATACCTGCGATGTTGTACACGACCTCGAACTTTTCTTCCTCAAACAGCTGGAGCATCCCGGCCTTGTCGCGGATATCCATCTTCCGCACCTCAGGACCGAAATCATGGTCGTCAAACTTCAGATTGTCCATGTTGCCGTAGGAAAAGTTGTCGATACCCACGACCTCATCGCCGCGCTGCCACAGCTTGTGCCAGAGCTGACCGCCGATAAACCCGGCTGCACCCGTTACCAGAACCTTCATTGCAAAAACCTCCTTACAGGTTGGACGCTACGACCTCGTAGCTGTAATCCTCAATAATGTTGTCGCGCCACTCGCGCTCCACAAACGCCTTCGGCCCTGCCAGATACTTCCCGCAGAGCTTGAGCAGACTGATACCGAAGCTCGTCAGCTTATTGTTGCTGACCTGATCCTCCTCCCGCCAGCTGATGGGGAAGAACAGCACCCGCTGCTTCATCTGGCAGAGTGCCAGAATCATGCAATCGTTAAAATACAGCGTGTCAGGGAACTTTTTGTAGTATTCGTTTTTCAGCGGGGCCACGGCATACAGGTTCAGTCCGCTGCCCAGGTCGGTGATTTTTCTGCGCGCCACCAGACTGAAAAGCCAGTTGAAGCCGTAGTTGCCCACCGTGCGCAGCGCACTGTAGCCGCCGGTCTTGCTGCCGCGCATAAAGCGGGAGCCGAGGCAGCAGTCGTATTTTTTATAGGTATCATCGTTCAGAATCGGCAGCAGGTCGGCGATGGCCCCCTGATCGTCACCGTGCAGTACGACAAGATACGCATACCCGTGGGCGGCCGCATAGCCGAACGCCACCTTATGGCTGCCGCCCAGACCGTAGTTGCGGTCATTGCGCAAAAGGCGCACCGGCGCATCGGGGTGGCGGGCCATCCAGTCCTGCACAGCAGCCTCGGTGCCATCGGTGGAACGGTTGTTTACAACGATGCACTCCCCCACCCAAGGGGTGATGCGTTTGTCAAGCAGCTGCGAAAGCACCCGCGTGACCTGCTTTTCACAGTTGTAGGCAGGGATAAAAACCAGTAGTTTTTCCATGGAAAGCTCCTTTTCTGCACACAATTCTACATAATAAAGATTATACAACACCGCACCGCCAATCGCAAGAAAAAAAGCCCCCTCTTGGGAAAAGAGGAGGCCATTTTGCAGGTCAGGGCAGCGCAGACCTCTGCGGGCGGATATGGAATCCGCCCCTACGGCTGTAGGGGTCGTCGTCCCCGACGACCCGTGCCCGTCTGCGGCGCGGAAAAGCCCGCAGCCTGTATCGGCGTATACCTTTTCGTAGGGGCGGATTCCATATCCGCCCGCGCCCGCTCACGATACCACAAACCTGACCCTCTGTGCATCCGGATTCCGATACAGCACATACCCCGCTGGGCACACCGCGTCCGCCTTTTCCAGCGTGGTCGTATCCAGCGGCACGCCCTCGGCGGCCAGCACCCAGTCTGCAGCGGTCAGATCCTCATACGCGCGGCCCGGGTACTCCGGTCCGACGGCCTCGGCGGTCAGGTCCAGCACGCCGTCCGCCAGCGCACCGCTCTGCAAAAGCGTCTCATACTCGACGATGTAGACATCCCGCGCGATATACGTTTCGATAAGCTGGCTGTCCCGCTGGCGCACCCCATAGGGCAGGAACAGCACCCTGCCGTCCAGCGCGGCAAGGCTCTCATTCAGTGCGCTGGCGTCAGCCGCGCTCTCAGCGGGTATCGCGTAGGTCCAGCGGTTGATCCGCCACTCGCCCAGATAGCAGGCCGCGCAAAGCACCAGCGCGGCGGCAGCCAGCCCCCTGCGGCCGCGGTGCCGCACCAGCACAGCGCCCAGCACAGCCACGCCCAGCACAATACAGACGCGCCATGCAGCCAGCCACAGGGTCTGGCTGCCGCCGGGCAGGCGGTCGGTGCGGTCGGCCACAAAGTCAAACCACTGCAGCAGGGTATTGTCCCCCGCGCCCGCACCAATGGCCCGGCAGACCACTGCAAAGCCGATGCCCCAAAGGGCGGTCAGCGCGGCCAGGAGGCGTTTCCGGGCGGGGGTCAGTGCCTTGTCCAGCGTGTCCATCGTCACGGCCAGCAGCGGGATGAGCAGCGGCTCCAGATACCGCATATGCTGCCGGGGCGAAGGATCGTGCAGATCCTCCCGCACGGTGATGGACCATGCGATGACCGCCACGCCGATGCCGAGACAGAGCAGCAGGAAAAGCGGCAGCTGAGTACGGCGGGCATCGCTGCCCCGGCGGGGCCGGTGCAGCCCGCAGAGGGGCAGCAGCACGGGGTACACCCAGAACGCCAGCACGGTAAACAGCGCATCACAGACCAGCGCAAAGGGCAGAAAGCGCCACTGCTCCCCGGTCAGCCAGCCGGTCTGGTTGTAGGAGTTGCCCAGCCCCCGGAACAGCGTGACCTTGGCCAGCACAAAGCAGGCCAGAAAGCTGCCCAGCAGCGCCGCATTGCAGGCAAGCTCGGCACGCCAGCCTGCCTTATCGTGCCACCATACCCCAGCCGCGCACCAGCA
>ENA-OUNH01000289-OUNH01000289.1-human-gut-metagenome-genome-assembly--contig:-NODE-289-length-17218-cov-2.497572_pt1 | contig 17218 bp, 25 predicted proteins | sample MGYA00242806_ERZ504814 | MGnify/ENA primary metagenome ERZ504814 (study PRJEB26092, sample SAMD00036389) | human gut metagenome | host: Homo sapiens | study: EMG produced TPA metagenomics assembly of...
TCACAGACGATGAAACACAGGCAGATGCAATCGTGATCAATACCTGCTGTTTTATCAAGGATGCCAAGGAAGAGAGTGTGGAAACCATTCTTGAAATGGCAGAATACAAAAAAACAGGAAGCTGCCATGCTCTGATCGTTACCGGCTGTATGGCACAGCGATACCAGAAAGAGATCATTGAGGAGGTTCCGGAGGTCGATGCTGTTCTTGGAACTACATCCTACGGCGACATCGTAAAGGCTCTGGAGGAAGCAGTAGCCGGAAATCATTTCGAAGAATTCCGTGATATTGATTATCTGCCGGATACAGGAAGCAAACGTGTCCTTACAACAGGTGGACATTTCGGCTACCTGAAGATCGCGGAAGGCTGCGACAAGCACTGTACCTACTGCATCATCCCGAAGCTCAGAGGTAAATTTCGAAGCGTCCCAATGGAGCGCCTCATTGCTCAGGCAGAGGATATGGCTGAACAGGGAGTGAAAGAGCTGATCCTGGTAGCACAGGAGACCACCGTTTATGGAAAGGATCTTTACGGCAAAAAATCTCTTCACATTCTTTTAAAGAAGCTCTGTGAGATCAGAGGTATCCGTTGGATCCGCATCCTTTACTGTTATCCGGAGGAGATTTACGATGAACTGATCGAAACCATTCGTGATGAGAAGAAGATCTGTCATTATCTGGATATTCCGATCCAGCACGCATCGGACCGAATTCTTAAAAGAATGGGCCGCCGTACTTCCAAACAGGAACTGATCGATATTGTCGGAAAGCTCCGTAAGGAGATTCCGGATATCGTACTGCGTACAACTCTGATCACCGGATTTCCGGGTGAGACGGAGGAAGACCATGAAGAACTGAAGGAGTTCGTAGATGAGATGGAATTTTGACCGTCTCGGTGTCTTCACTTACTCTCCGGAGGAGAATACCCCGGCAGCAGAGATGGCAGACCAGGTTCCGGAAGAAGTGAAGGAAGAACGCAGAGACGAGCTGATGGAGCTTCAGCAGGAGATTTCTTATGACAGAGGCCAGGACCGTATCGGACAGGAACTTCTTGTTATGATCGAAGGAAAAGTTGCAGATGAAAGTGCCTATATCGGACGTACCTACGGGGATGCACCGAAGGTTGACGGATACATTTTCGTTCAGACAGGCGAACTGCTTATGACAGGTGATTTTGCAAAGGTACGTGTGACAGGTGCGCTTGAGTATGATTTGATAGGAGTGCTGAGCGATGAATACACCGAATAAACTTACAGTTGCAAGAATGATACTTGTACCATTTCTTGTAGTTTTCTTACTGACAGGCTGGGGAGGAGAAGCAAACCGTTGGATCTGTCTTGCGATTTTTGTCGCAGCAAGTGTGACAGACTGGTTTGACGGTCATCTTGCCAGAAATATAACCTGATAACCAATTTTGGAAAATTTATGGATCCGCTGGCAGACAAGCTTCTGGTATGCTCTGCCATGATCTGCATGATCGAGGTTGACAAGCTTCCGGCATGGGTTGTGATCATTATCATCGGACGGGAATTTATCATCAGCGGTTTCCGTCTGATCGCAGCGGAGAACGGAATTGTCATTGCCGCAAACTACTGGGGAAAATTCAAAACCGTTTCCCAGATGATCATGATCATACTTCTGATGCTGGATTTCGGAGGTGTTTTTGCAGTGCTGACACAGATATTTATCTGGCTGTCCGTTGCACTGACCATTATTTCCCTGCTGACTTATATCATGCAGAACAGAAAGGTCCTTTCCATGCAGGAGTAGGGATCAGAGTATACGAAAGGAGTTTCTTTTCATGATCACAGAACTGATATCCGTAGGAACCGAGATCCTTCTAGGAAATATCGTAAATACCAACAGCGCCTATCTTTCTGAAAAATGCGCCCTGCTTGGGTTAAGTGTTTACTATCAGGATGTAGTAGGTGATAATGAAGGCCGTATGCGTGACGTGATCCGTACTGCACTGGATCGTTCCGATGTTGTGATCCTCACCGGAGGTCTTGGACCAACAGAGGATGATATCACCAAGGAAGTAACTGCGGATCTGATGGGAATGCCTCTTAAGGAAGATTCCCACTCAAGGAAACTGATCGATAAATATTTGAAGGAATATGAGAAAACAATCCTCAGAGACGTATCACGAAGAACAACTATAAACAGGCTATGGTTCCTGAGGGAGCCATTGTTCTTGACAATCATAACGGAACTGCTCCGGGATTGATCCTTGAGAAAAAGGAAAAACCGCGATCCTTCTTCCGGGTCCTCCCAATGAGCTGAAGCCCATGTTCGAGGAGTATGTTGTCCCGTATCTGCAGAAAAACCAACCGGAGATCATTGTGTCCCAGATGGTAAAGATCAGCGGGATCGGTGAGAGTCAGGTAGCAGAGGAAATCCAGGATCTGATCGAAAGCCAGACCAATCCTACCATTGCACCTTATGCAAAAACCGGTGAAGTGCATCTTCGTGTGACAGCAAGCGCAGAGAATGAAAAGGCCTGCAGAAAGCTGATCAAACCGGTTGTCAAGGAGCTAAAGAAGCGTTTTGGAGAGAATGTTTTCGCCACAGATGAGAGCAAGACACTGGAGGAAGCGGTGATCGATCTTCTGAAAGAGAAAGATCTGAAGCTTTCCCTGGCGGAATCGCTTACCGGCGGTATGATCGCCCAGCGCATTGTCAATGTATCTGGTGCGTCTGAGGTGTTTGGCTATGGCTTTGTGACTTACAGTAACAAGGCCAAGCATAAATGTCTGGGAGTGAAGAAGCGTACTCTGAAGGAGCAGGGGGCAGTTTCCGCCAAATGTGCCAGAGAAATGGCAAAGGGCGCCTGCAAAGCATCCGGAGCAGACATCAGTATTTCCGTGACGGGTCTGGCAGGACCGGGAGGCGGAACAAAGGAAACTCCGGTTGGTACTGTATTTATGGGCTGCTGCTATAAGGGCAAGGCTATTGCCAAAGAGTTCCACTTTACAGGAAACCGCATGCGGATCCGCGAGCAGACTACAGCGCATGCACTGGCGATGTTACGTGACTGTATCATTATGAGCAGATAGCGAATGCCTTGATCTGCCTGCTATTACGGATCAACCATGATATTTTTATATAACAGGACTGATTTTTAAACAGATGAAACTTTTGATTTCAAGTATCTGTATCAAAAATCAGTCCTGTTTTATTTTTGTTTCCTGACAATAAGCCCCGGTATGGGCGATGAAAGAATATAAACGATCATATTTACAAGGATACTATCATAAGTGCTAGTGTTTTTATAAGGGATTTCCTCTAAAATGTGATTAAAGCAATATATGACGTAAATATACGTTTTACCGGAAAGGGGGAAATCAGAATGAAAAAGAAAAAATCTGTTGTGTTTTGTGCTGCTGATCAGCCTTATTTTTACGATGGCATTTGGAAGTGTGACGGTCAGCGCCGCACCAAAACTGAACAGAACAAAAGTAACTCTTTTAAAAGGTGAGAAGACAACACTTAAGGTTACCGGGACCAAGCAGAAGGTTGCCTGGAGATCTTCCAAAAAGAGCGTTGCGACCGTAAACAGCAAAGGTCAGGTGGTTGCCAAAAATAAAGGTTCCGCAACGATCTATGCAAAGGTAAGCAAAAAACATATAAATGTGTTGTAAAGGTAGAAACACCGAAGCTCAGCAGGACATCGCTGACATTAACAGAAAAGAAATCCAGTGCCATTAAATTGACAGGAACAACTGTGAAGGTGAAATATTCTTCTTCCAATCCGAAGATCGCACGTGTGGATTCCAAAGGAAAGATCACCGCAGTGAGAAAAGGAACAGCAGTGATCACAGCGAAGGCAAATACGAAGAAATTCAACTGTAAGGTTACAGTAAAAGCAGCGCAGAAACCGAAACCGAAGCCGACACCTACACCGGTGCCGAAACCATCTTTAAGTGCCACCACCTTAAATATGAATAAAGGTGATGTGAGACAGCTTCAGGTAAAAAATTATAAAGAGATCCTTGTATGGACCAGTGATGATACATCTGTTGCAACTGTAGACAGTAAAGGCAAAGTAACGGCAGTGAATGTGGGAACAACAAAGATCCAGGTCCGGGATAAGAGTACCTGGCGAGGCAGCTGTACTGTCCACGTGACACAGACAGTAAAGAAACAGGTGGAGCCGGTTCTTGCAAAAGGAACTAAATCTGCAAAAAAAGAGATCACCAATGATAAAGGACAGAAGGAAGTTATTAATGTAACGATAAATACTTATACTTACACCTTTACCACGATCCCGACCAATGCGGAGGAACTGAAACAGTATGATATCACAACGGCAGACGGACGCTATAAGACCATGGCTCTGCTGATCCTTGCATATCGTACCTGGACACCGACCAATCCGACGGACTGCGAGGAGATGATTTCTTATCTCAATAATAAAGAGATGACTCAGTATTACAAAAACTTTTTGAGGGATCGTATGAAAGCGGATAACGGATATAAATATCTTGGCAATTCTTACCTGAACGGAGCAACTCCGGCCAACAATTATACTCCGTCTAAACCGATTTCCATTACGTTAAGACAGGACACACTTCCGGGTAAGGGAAATTCCATCAGTGAAGATATCCCGTATTTTGAACCGACTCAGACCACTCCTGCGATCTACAGATCATTTACTGATTTTGCAGGCAGCGACAGTTCCAGATGGATCTGTACATATAAGCACTCCAAAACCGGAAATGGTATATCTGGGATCAGTCCTGGCATGATCTTCTTACCAGGATCAAACAACCGGCAGGGAAATATGAATATTGATCGAATGTGAATGCTTTACCATTCAATCCATTCTATATAAAAAAGGAACCGACAGCGTAAAAACTGTCGGTTCTTTTTGCATACATAATAGAATATCTCATCGGTGCAGCGCAAATTTTGCAATAGCACGTGCTACACCGTCTTCGTCATTGGAAGTAGTAATATAATCGGCTGCTTCCTTCACCTGTGACTGTGCATTGGCCATGGCTACGCCGAAGCCAACCTCCCGGAGAAGATGGACATCGTTGTCGCCGTCTCCGCATGCCATAATAGATTCTCTTGGAATTCCCAGCATTTTACCCAACGCAACAAGGGCAGTTCCTTTATTGACACCTGCTGCATTAATCTCAATATTATAGCTTAAGGAACCGACAAGCTCCAGTTCCTTAAGTTCGCTTAATTCCTTCCAGGCAGCTGCACGCTCATCCAGGTTGGCAAAAAGTGCCTGCACCTTATCCATATTGCGGTGCTCTTTAGCAATCACATCCCAGATGTCAGGAACTGCAATACGGGTGGATCTAACATAATCCCACATATTGGGATCATGATGATATTTTCCCACATTGTCAAGCTTGGCAGCGTCTGTATATCCTTGCCCGTCAAAATAGATTTCACTTAATGTATCGTATTTTTCGAAGATACGAAGAGCTTTTTTTGTCACTTTCCATAGGAAGAAGCTGCTCGATAAGAAGTTTATTATGGTCTGTATCAAGGACTCTCGCTCCGTTGGAGGTGAGGGCGTAGTGGATCCCCGGAAAATTTCTCAGTTCCTCGGGAATGCCGGTATACGGCCGGCCGGTAGCCATCAGAACAAGGATCCCTGCATCAATAGCTTCCCTTAGAACACGTCTGGTATTTTCTGTGAGCTCTTTTTTTGTATTCAGAAGAGTTCCGTCCAGATCAAGACCGATCATTTTTATCTGCTGCATATTTAAGAATTCCTTTCATGGTTAAGGTCACATATACAGAAAAACCGTCCCGAAAAAAATCCCGGGACGGTACTTATCTGCTTATCAGATGTCAAGAAGATCACTGTAAACCTTCAGTGCTCCGTCTGTATCATGAGCAAGAACACGTTTTGCAAGGACTTTACCAAGCTGTACGCCTTCCTGATCAAAGCTGTTCAGGTTCCATACGAATCCCTGGAACATAATCTTGTTTTCGAAGTGAGCAAGAAGGGCACCAAGAGCCTTCGGTGTAAGCTCCTCACCAACGATGATACTGGAAGGACGTCCGCCCTTGAAGTTTTTGTTCAGGTTCTCATCTTTCTTGCCGCAGGCAAAAGCTACGATCTGAGCAGCAACATTTGCACAAAGTTTCTGCTGGCTTGTGCTGTTCTCTATATCAACATCAACGCCGAGCTGGCTCTTCTTAAAGCCGATGAACTGAAGCGGAACGATGTTGGTTCCCTGGTGGAGAAGCTGATAGAAAGAGTGCTGTCCGTTTGTTCCAGGCTCTCCGAAGATAACCGGTCCTGTTACATAATCAACAGGTTCACCGAAACGGTTTACGGATTTACCGTTGGACTCCATATCACACTGCTGAAGATGTGCAGGAAAACGGCTTAATGCCTGGGAGTACGGTAAAACAGCAGTAGAAGGATATTCCTGTACGTTTCTTTCGTAAACACCGATCAGGGCATCCAGCATATCCGGGTTCTCTAAGAATGTTCTTGTTTGTTGCAAGTTTATCTTCCTCAGCAGCTCCGTCAAGGATTGCTGCGAAAACGTCCGGTCCGAATGCAAGGGAAAGGATCGCTCCGCCTACACCGGAAACAGAAGAGTAACGTCCGCCAATATAGTCATCCATGAAAATAGCTGTAAGGTATTCATCACTCTTGGCAAGAGGAGATGTCTCACTTGTTACTGCAAGCATATGTCTGGATGGGTTAAGACCTGCCTTTGTGAGGGCATCTTTTACAAATGCTTCGTTTGTCAGAGTCTCAAGTGTTGTACCGGATTTGGATACAACGATGAAAAGAGAGTGAGCAAGATCTACAGATGCAAGAACAGCAGCTGCATCATCAGGGTCTACATTGCTGATGAATTTTGCTTCCATCTTGAATGTGTTGTTAGCTTTTGCCCAGTTCTCAAGTGCGATATATAATGCACGTGGTCCAAGGTCACTTCCGCCGATACCGATCTGTACAACAGTTGTGAATTTCTCACCGTTTTCATTTGTGATCTCACCGGAATGTACTTTATCTGCAAAATCAGCTAGCTTTTTCTGCTGTGCAAGGTAAACTCACGCTTGTCCACGCCGTCAACACAACTGGATTTCCAAGCTGTGTACGTGCAAGATGGTGAAGAACCATACGTTTCTCGCCTGTGTTGATCACTGCACCGTTGTATAATTCCTTAAATTTCTCAACCAGCTCTGCCTCGTCAGCCAGTTTGGAAAGTGCGTCAAGAACAGTCTCGTCCACTTCCTTGGCTGCGTAATTGTAAGCCAGACCTGCTGCCATCGGTGTGCTGTACTTCTTTACACGTTCTGCACCCTGCTCACCGGACATTGCCTCGGCAATGTTTACATGATCTTTCAGATCCTTAAGCTCGCTGTAAGATGTAAGAGTATCCAGATTTTTCCATGTTGCCATAATCATATTCCTCCTTTAATGACTGTGATCCGAGATATCATCATAAATATGTTGGATATCTTTTTCACAATTGTCTACAGCCAATTATACTGAAAAAAACTCTGAATTTCAACGGATGGAGTGATTTAATTAGTGAAAATCTTGTTAAATAAGGTAAAAAATATCAAAGATAACAGGATTGTGTCAAAAATGTAAAGAAGTTTATGACGGCAGCAGGACAGGGATAAGGAAATATGGTATGATAGACACAGATCACCCGGAAAAAATACCGGGAATACAATGAGTGATGAAGGGAATTGTTTTATGGATGAAATGAAGAAAAAAGGAAATGTGATTGCACTGCTGCCTATCGGGGTTTTTCTGGCCCTGTATCTGGGACTTGGGATTTTGTTTGAGTATGTGATGGAGATTCCCATGGGATTTTATAATGTACCGATTGTTGTTGCCTTTCTGGCTGCGATCCTGGTGGCATGTGTTCAGAACAGAACGATCAGTTTTGACAGAAAGCTGGAGCTTATGGCAAAAGGAGTAGGAGATAAAAATATCATCACCATGCTTCTGATTTTTCTGACTGCCGGATCTTTTGTGGGTGTTGTGGGGCGCAGCAGTGCAGAAAGTGTGGCCTACTGTATGCTTTCTCTGATACCTGCACGTTTTTCCGTTGCGGTATTGTTTGTAGTTGCCTGCTTCGTATCTGTGGCTATGGGAACTTCTGTTGGGACCATCACGCTTCTTACCCCTATTGCGGTAGCAGTTTCAAAAGCTTCCGGTTTTGATATGGCATTTTGCGTGGCATCGGTGATGGGAGGAGCCATGTTTGGAGACAACCTTTCTTTTATTTCTGATACTACGATCGCAGCCTGCAACGGTCAGGGCTGTCAGATGAAGGATAAATTCCGGGAAAACTTCTGGATTGCATTTCCGGCAGCTATTGTTACACTGCTCCTGATCCTTATTCTGTCTTTTCAGACAGAGATTCAGGGAAGAGTGGTACAGGATTATCATCTTGTGCAGATCCTTCCATATGTTCTGGTGCTGATCGGCGGGATTATCGGCATCAATGTATTTGTGGTACTTCTGATCGGAATTGTCTCCGGAGCATTTATTATGCTTCTTGGAGGACATATCACGCCAGTGGAGCTTCTGACTAATATTGGCTCCGGTGTTTCCGGGATGTTCGAGACATGTATGGTAGCTATCCTTGTAGCTGCCATGTGTGCGCTGATCCGGGAGCATGGTGGATTTGAAGCACTGCTTTCCGGAATACAGAGAGTTTTTAAAGGGAAAAAAGGCGGACTTCTTGGTATGGGACTTCTGGTTGGAGCCATGGATATCGCAACAGCCAATAATACGGTAGCTATTGTTATGGCCAACCCCATTGCAAAGGAAATGGCGCTGGAATATAAGATCACTTCCAGAAAGACAGCTTCCATCCTGGATACATTTTCCTGTATTTTCCAGGGGGTGATCCCATACGGAGCCCAGATGCTGGTTGCCATTTCGGCGGCAAAGGAATTGGGATTTGAACTTTCTGCTTTTCAGATCATGCCGAAACTGTTTTATCCTATGCTTCTGCTTGTGAGTTCTCTGATCGCGATCTTTGGCGTAAAAGGCGGGGATGATAAATGAATCAGGAAGAAATGATCAGAGATGTTCAGAAAAGACTGTTCGAAATGCGGGATACAGGATATCGGGATTTTCATGCAAGGCTGATTCCGACTGTAGAAAAAAGAAAAATTATCGGTATCCGGACACCGATGATCCGGAAATTTGCAAAAGAGTTTGGAAAAACAGAAGAATCTGAAATGTTTCTGAAAGCTCTTCCCCATCAGTATTATGAGGAAAATAATCTCCATGGCCTGCTGATCGAGCAGATCAGAGATTATGATAAATGTCTGAAAGAACTGGAGCGTTTTCTTCCGCATATTGATAACTGGGCGACCTGTGATCTGCTGGCACTCCATATGATGAAAAAACACCGTGATATATTTATCCGGGAGATTTATCGCTGGATGGGATCGGATAAGCCTTATACCATCCGGTTCGGGATCAGTATGCTGATGCGTCATTATCTGGATGAAGAATTTAAACCGGAATATGCTGAGAAAGTGGCATCCATCCGCTCGGAAGAATACTATGTAAATATGAATGCGGGCCTGGTATTTTGCAACAGCACTGGCAAAACAGTATGAGAAGATCCTGCCATTTTTGGAAGAACAGAGAATGGACATCTGGACTCATAACAAGACGATCCAGAAATCCATTGAAAGTTATCGGATCACGAAGGAACAGAAGGACTATCTCAGGACACTGCGGATAAGGAAATAAACAGCTGGTAAGGATTGAAATATGAAAGCAATATCAATTTATGCACTTACAAGAAATCAGAATATGGAATGTATCCAGAAACTGGAACGCCAGCTTTCGGGCAGAGATTTTTTCTCAGGATCAAAGAGTGGGAACTGGAAAGTATGAAAGCTCTTGTGAAGCATCTGGAATTACATATGGAGGAGGTATATAAGCTCCGCCTTTTTATCGTTCCAGATCCCGAAGCTTGGAAAGGAATTTGATCTTCTTCAGATTAAGGATGATCAGATTGTAAATATTGAACTTAAAAGTGGCAGTGTATCGGATGAGGCCATTCGAAGACAGCTGATCCAGAACAGGTATTATCTGTCTGTTTTTGGAAAACCGATCCTGTCATATACCTATATCAGCAGTGAAGACCGTCTGGTACGGCTGACCAATCATGATCACATCGTGGATGGGGAATGGGAAAAGCTTTGTGCTGCGCTGGAGAAAAAAGGCCAGGATTATGGTGGTGATATTGAAGCTCTGTTTCAGGCAGAGCTGTATCTGATCTCTCCACTGACAGAACCGGAACGCTTTCTCAAAAAGGAGTATTTCCTTACTTCGCAGCAGAGGGATATCGAACGACAGATCCTGAAGAGGATCCGGGGAGAAAGGAATGGATATTTCTGGTTCAGCGGTCTTCCTGGAACCGGAAAAACCCTGCTGCTTTATGATATTGCAATGAGGCTGTCTGTGCGTCAGAAAGTTTGTATCATTCACTGCAAGGAGGCGGGAAAAGAATGGAAGCTTCTTCATGAGCGTCTGAGGAGGATAGATTTTCTGGCAGATGATCAGCTGGGAGAGTCAACGGATCTTGGTTGTTACAGCAGTATTCTGGTAGATGAATCACATCTTCTTTCTTCGGAAAAATTGTCTGTTCTGCTTACCTGGAGTGAGCGCCGGCCTGTGATCTTTTCCAGTGATTCCGAAGATGTGATATCACCGGAGGAGTTGGATCGAAGTATTGTGGAGGGACTGGGAAAGCTTCCGGGGATTCAGAAATTCCATCTGACAAACCGGATCCGTACCAATGCGGAGCTGTCCTCTTTTATCCAGAACATGGTACATCTGCCGGAAAAAAGAAGCTCCAGATGGTATCCGCATATTGTGGTGATGTATGCCAACAATGATGGTGAGGCGGAAAAGCTTCTGAATGATCTTGTGAGACAGGGATTTAAGGAGCGGACAGAAGAGGCTTCCGGGCAGCTTGGTGTCCAGGCAGTGAGAGCTGAGGAGAAGATCGTCGTATTGCTGGATGAACAATATTATTATGATGAAAACGGATATCTAAGATCCAGGTGTTCTACGGGAGGATATTCTAATGTACGAAGTCTTTTTCATCTTCTGAATCAGGCAAAAGAGAGCCTTGCCCTGGTGGTACGGGAGAATATGGCAGTATATGAAGTGCTGCTGGAGATCCTGCAGATGAAAAAAAAGCATATACGATGAATTCTGTAAACTGACCGACTCTCCCTTGAAATCCCCCACCATTCCGTATATAATGGGAACATTGTGGGGGATTTTCCCTGCTTAACATTATGTTAAACAACAACTTCTGAAAGGAATATTATGAGAACTCTAGCATTAAGCGATGAAATTTTAATGAAGGTTGACAAAGCTGCCCGCTATATCGGCGGTGAAGTCAACTCTGTAATGAAAGATAAAAATGAGGTAGATATCCGTTTTGCAATGTGCTTCCCGGATGTTTACGAGATCGGCATGTCAAACCTCGGCATGATGATCCTCTATAACATGTTCAACCAGCGCGAGGATGTATGGTGTGAGCGTCTCTTTTCTCCATGGCCGGATCTGGATAAGGTGATGCGAGAGGAGAAAATCCCGTTATTTGCACTGGAGTCCCAGGAACCGATCCGGGATTTTGATTTTCTTGGAATTACGATCGGGTACGAAATGTGCTACACCAATATTCTGCAGGTACTGGATCTCAGTGGTATCCCGTTGAAGAGCGTAGACCGTGGTGAGGATTTCCCTATTGTGATCGGTGGCGGTGCCTGTGCGTATAATCCGGAGCCGTTGGCACCTTTTTTGATATGTTTATATCGGAGAAGGGGAAACTGTTTATGATGCACTTTTTGATGCATACAAGGCCAATAAAAAGGCTGGCGGCAGCAGGAGAGATTTCCTTCTGGCAGCAGCTAAGATTCCTGGAATTTATGTTCCGTCTCTCTATGAAGTTACCTATAAAGAAGATGGTACGATCGCATCCTTTGCGCCAACAGAGGCTGGCGTTCCGGAAAAAGTCCAGAAACAGCTGATTATAGATATGGAGAAGGAATACCGTGCAGTGGAAGCACCGGTTGTTCCACATATTAAAGCTACACAGGATCGTGTAACTCTGGAAATCCAGCGAGGATGTATCCGTGGATGTCGTTTCTGCCAGGCAGGAATGATCTACCGTCCGACCCGTGAACGTGATGTGGAGACTTTGAAGGAATCGGCGCGTATCATGCTGAAAAATACAGGACACGAAGAGATTTCCCTTAGTTCCTTAAGCTCCAGTGACTATTCCCAGCTGAAAGAACTGGTGAATTTCCTGATCGAGGAATTCCACGGAAAAGCAATCAACATTTCCCTGCCGTCTCTTCGAATTGATGCTTTTGCGCTGGATGTTATGAGCAAAGTGCAGGATGTAAAGAAAAGCAGCCTGACTTTTGCTCCGGAGGCCGGTTCTCAGCGACTTCGTGACGTTATCAACAAAGGTCTGACAGAGGAAGTGATCCTCCATGGTGCGGGCGAAGCATTCAAGGGTGGCTGGAATCAGGTGAAGCTTTACTTTATGCTCGGTCTTCCCACAGAAACAGAAGACGATATGAAGGGAATTGCTCATCTGGCACAGAAGATCGCAGAGACCTATTATGAGGTGGTTCCGAAAGAACAGCGTAAAGGCAAGGTACAGATCAACGTCAGCACATCTTTCTTTGTGCCGAAGCCGTTTACCCCATTTCAGTGGGCACCAATGTATACAGAGCAGGATTTTGTGGAAAAAGCCAAGGTGGTTAAAAATGAAGTCCGCGCCCAGCTGAATCAGAGAAGTATCCGTTATAACTGGCATGAACCGGATGTAACAGCTCTGGAAGGATTTCTCGCACGCGGGGACAGACGATGCGCGGATGTGATCCTGAAGGCTTATGAAAAAGGTGCCCTTTACGATGCCTGGACAGAAAATTTTGATTATGATATCTGGAAGGAAGCTATGGCTGAATGCGGAGTGGATATGACATTCTACACACTTCGTGAAAGAAGCCTGGATGAGATCCTTCCATGGGATTTCATTGATACCGGTGTCAGCCGCAGATTCCTGGAGCGTGAATGGCAGCGTGCAAAAGAGGGTGTTGTGACGGAAAACTGCCGTCAGAAATGTTCCGCATGTGGAGCTATGAAATTTAAAGGAGGTGTCTGCCTTGAAGGTAAGAATTAAATTCAGCAAAGAGGGTCCTATGAAGTTTGTGGGACATCTGGATACCATGCGTTATTTCCAGAAAGCACTTCGTCGTGCAGAGCTTCCGGTAGCGTTTTCCGGTGGATACAGCCCGCATATGATCATGTCTTTTGCGGTTCCACTTGGAGTGGGGATGGAGAGTCTCGGAGATTATTTTGACCTGGAAATGGCAGAAGATATGCCTACTGCAGAGATCGCAGCCCGTCTGGAGGAACAGATGGCAGAGGGGATGCATATCGTTAGCGTCCGCAAGGTAGAGGATGGAAAAGCGGGTAAAGCGATGGCACTGGTGGCAGCAGCAGATTATCTTGTGGAGTTCCGTCCGGGCAAAGAGCCTTCTATTGACTGGAAAAGCCGTGTGAAAGAATTTCTGGCACAGTCGGAGATCAAAGTGGTCAAGCAGACCAAGCGCAGCGAAAAGGAGATCGATCTTCGTCCGAATATCTATAAAATGGAAGTAAGAGAGAATGGGTTCTTTTATATGCTGGCATCTGCAAGCTCTAATTATACGAAGCCGGAGATGGTAACAAACACCTTTTTCCACTGGATTGGAGAAGAACTTCCGGAATTTGCCTTCACAGTGAAACGTCTGGAAATGTATGCCGATAAAGGAGAAAATGCAAGCCCACGTTTTGTGACTCTGGAATCATTAGGTGAGGAAATTGAGTAAACTGATCATAACAAGAATGGAGATCCATGGTGTGCCCTGTACAGTAGCGGCTCTTTCAGAAGAGGAACGGATCGTTGAGATCCGACTGGAATCCGATCAGGGAAAATCCATTCTTGGAAATATATACACCGGACAGGTTGAAAATATCGCATCAAATATCCAGGCGGCTTTTGTGCAGATCGAACCGGGAAAGAGATGCTATTATCCTCTTGCGGAAGCACAGAGAGCTGTTTTTTCCGCAGGAAGAAAAGGAAAAGGACCGTTGCGGCCTGGGGATGAGCTTCTGGTTCAGGTAAGCAGGGATGCAATGAAGGGAAAACTTCCTGCACTGACATCCAATTTGAATTTCACAGGAAGATATCTTGTTCTTACAACTGGAGATAAGAAATTTGGTCTGTCCTCCAAACTATCCCAGGAAGACCGCCATCGTCTCAGCGGATGGCTTAGGGAAGAAGCAGAGCGTCCGGATAAGGAATTCGGGATCATTGTCCGGACCAATGCCGTAGATGCTTCCAAAGAAGAGATCCTGAAGGAACTGGAATGGCTGAAGAGCCGCTACCATAAAGCCGTGGTCCAGGGACGGAACCGTACCTGTTTCAGTCTTGTACTGGAGACAGAACCATTTTATGTGGCTGCTGTAAGAGATGCTTATGGCCGTGACCTGGATGAGATCATTACCGATGTGCCGAAAATCAGAGAAATGATCCTGGGATATCTGGAAGAGATCAGCCCGGAGCTTAAAGAAAAGCTTCGTTTTTATCAGGACAAACTTCTTCCGCTTTATAAGCTGTATCGCGTGGAAACCGCACTGGATGCGATCCAGAAAGAAAAGGTATGGCTGAACAGCGGCGGATTTCTGGTGATCCAGCAGACGGAGGCCTTTGTATCCATTGATGTAAACAGTGGAAAATATACCGGAAAGAAGAAAATGGAAGAAACCTTCCGCAAGATCAATCTGGAAGCGGCTGCGGAGATCGGCCGGCAGTTACGGCTGCGTAATCTTTCAGGTATTATCCTGATCGATTTTATCAACATGGAAAATCCGGATCACAGAGATGAACTCTTTCATGTTTTACAGAAGCTTCTCAGAAAGGATCCGATAAAGAGCAGGGCCATTGATATCACACCATTGCATATCCTGGAAATGACCAGAAAGAAAGTAAGACGTCCGGTGATCGAAGACATTCGGGAACTCATAAAAAAATAATAAAAATGTCAAAAAAACTATTGACATAACAGCATGTCACTGTTATGATAATCGAGTATGCCGCACAAAGAGGTTAAAGAGCTTCGGTTTCAGAACAGAAGCCACCGAATTTGGCGAGTAAATAATTAGGAGGTGCCACAGATGTACGCAATTATTGCAACAGGTGGTAAACAGTACAAGGTTGCCGAGGGTGACGTAATTAAAGTTGAAAAGCTCGGTGTAGAAGCTGGTGAAACCGTAACATTTGACAACGTGATCGCAGTCAGCAATGACGGATTAAAGGTTGGCGAGGATGTAAAAGATGCCAGTGTTACCGCTTCTGTAGTTGAAAACGGTAAGAATCGCAAGGTCATCGTTTACAAATACAAACGCAAAACTGGATATCACAAGAAAAACGGACACAGACAGCAGTACACCAAAGTTAAGATCGAAAAGATTAACGGTTAATCTGGTGTCATCATGATTACAATTAAAGTCAGAAAGAAAAACGGATCTTACGAAGAATTTATTTCGAAGGGACATGCCGGTTATGCAGAAGCCGGACAGGATATTGTCTGTGCTGCGGTATCTGCACTGATCATTACCACGGTGAATTCTCTTGAGAAATTCACAGATGATAAATTTGATGTGCAGGAAAAGGATGGATTTGTTTCCATTCATTTCAGAAATGATCTTTCTGAACGGGGGATGCTCCTTATGGATTCCTTACTTCTCGGTCTGACGGAAATTGCTGGTAGTTATAACAATCGATATTTGACAGTAAAAGTCAAGGAGGTGTAACAACAATGATGAAGATGAACCTTCAGTTATTCGCACATAAAAAAGGAGTTGGTTCTACAAAGAACGGTCGTGATTCCGAGTCTAAGAGATTAGGTGCGAAAAGAGCAGACGGACAGTTTGTAAAAGCCGGAAACATTCTTTACAGACAGCGCGGAACCAAGATTCACCCAGGTGAAAACGTAGGCTGCGGTAAAGACTATACTTTATTTGCACTTACAGACGGAGTCGTAAGATTCACAAGAAAAGGTCGCGATAAGAAACAGGTTTCTATCGTTCCTGTAGACGCAGAGTAATGAAATAGGTAAAAGGCTTCAAATCGATCCGGTTTGGAGCCTTTTTTTGGAATAGAGGTGTAATATGTTTGCAGATAGAGCAAGGATCATTATCCGCTCCGGTAAAGGCGGCGACGGACATGTAAGCTTCCGACGTGAGCTGTATGTACCCAATGGCGGGCCGGATGGCGGCGATGGTGGCCGTGGCGGTGATGTGATTTTTGAGATCGACGAGGGCCAGAATACTCTCGGAGACTACAGACACAGAAGAAAATATAAAGCTGAGGATGGCCAGGAAGGCGGTAAAAAACGCTGCCATGGTGCAGACGGTAAAGATGTTGTCCTGAAGGTTCCGGAAGGAACGGTGATCATGGATGCGGAATCCGGCAAGGTCATCGCGGATATGTCCGGTGAGAATCGCAGACAGATCGTATTAAAGGGCGGTCGTGGCGGAAAAGGCAATCAGCACTATGCAACAGCTACCATGCAGGTACCGAAATATGCCCAGCCTGGACAGCCGGCTCAGGAGCTTGAGGTTCTCCTTGAGCTTAAAGTGATTGCGGATGTTGGTCTGGTAGGCTTTCCGAATGTAGGTAAATCTACCTTCCTTTCTCGTGTGACAAATGCACAGCCGAAGATTGCCAACTATCATTTCACAACGTTGAGCCCTAATCTTGGCGTTGTAGATACAGATAACGGCGGTTTTGTTATCGCTGATATCCCGGGACTGATCGAGGGTGCATCAGAAGGTGTGGGACTTGGACATGAATTCCTCCGTCATATTGAGCGTACACGAGTTATCATCCACATTGTAGATGCAGCTTCCGTAGAAGGCCGTGATCCTGTAGAGGATATCCACAAGATCAATAAAGAACTGGAGGCCTACAATCCGGAAATTGCAGCAAGACCGCAGGTGATCGCAGCCAACAAGATTGACTGTATTTTTGATGATGGAGAAGAAAGCCCTATCAATCGGCTGAAAGCAGAATTTGAGCCACAGGGTTATTTCGGTTTATCCAATTTTCAGCCGTTACCGGGCAGGGTGTCAGAGAACTCCTTTCCATGTGAAAGACGCTTCTGGATAAGA
>ENA-OUNH01000290-OUNH01000290.1-human-gut-metagenome-genome-assembly--contig:-NODE-290-length-17198-cov-5.965790_pt1 | contig 17198 bp, 26 predicted proteins | sample MGYA00242806_ERZ504814 | MGnify/ENA primary metagenome ERZ504814 (study PRJEB26092, sample SAMD00036389) | human gut metagenome | host: Homo sapiens | study: EMG produced TPA metagenomics assembly of...
GAATACGCCAGAAGCCCCCTCTCCTGCCGCGGAGAAAGAAGTCCGGAAAATCGAGATGTCCGATAGCATAAGTACAAGACACCATATTCACGATACGGCTTCCTTCTCCCATCAGAGGAAGAAGTTTGCGCGTCAGCAAATAAGGGGCCACATAGTTGACGCTTACCGTACGCTCCAAGCCATCCTCTGTGATGCGGCGCTCCGTCTCCATTGTCCCCGCATTGTTCATCAGCAGACCGACGGCATCGCCGCGTTTCAAAAGAATCTCGGCAAACGCCGCCACAGATGCAAGTGAGGACAAGTCGACGCCCAACACCTCAATATGCGGATTGCCGGTATCACGCACCAGCATATCCTTTACCTTTTGATGTAGCAGTTGCATCGATTTTGTCTCCTGCTGCGAAGATGTCAGCTTTGATTTCCTGACCTACTGTGTATTCTTCAGCATTCTCAAATCTGAATTCTCTTACGAATCTTTTTGGTGCAACTCCTGCTTTATCGAAGTGTCCTTTCTGTGGTTTGTTGATTCCTTTTTCTTTCTTGTCAACAAAACCAACCTGAACTGCGCTGTATCCGTCATTCTCTTCTGTCTTTACCTGAGTAACAACACAAGGTCCTGCCTGTAATACAGTAACTGGAGTTAAAACTCCATCTTCGTTGAAAATCTGAGTCATTCCAACTTTTGTTGTTAAAATCGCTTTTTTCATTTTGATTGTTCCTCCTATTTAATCTACAGCGGATTATAACGCTTAACGTTGTAATCATCCTAGACGCTACAAGCTTAAGGGGATACCTCATTTACTCATAACCCTGTAGGGATTACCTATTTGTTTTTCATCTTGATATCAATGTACACACCAGCTGGTACTTCTAATTTAGATAATGCATCAACTGTTTTCTGTGATGGTGTGATGATATCAATCAGTCTTTTGTGAGTTCTCTGTTCGAACTGCTCTCTGGAATCTTTATATTTGTGAGTCGCTCTAAGAATTGTGATGATCTCTTTCTTAGTTGGCATTGGAACTGGTCCACTCACCTTAGATCCTGTCTTCTTAACTGTTTCAATAATGCTTTTTGCGCTTGCATCGATTAACTGATGATCGTATGCTTTTAATGTAATTCTCATTACCTGACTTGCTGCCATAAAAAAAGCCGCCTCCTTTTCGTACTATAAATGTTTTTGTAGCACGACAAGTGGTGACTGTACACTCCTCCGTGTGTATCGTGAAATCTACACACTGCGTCTCTATTCCGGACTACACCGGTGTTCAATAGATTGTATATTCGTACAGTGACTTGTCGCCAGTTTTAACAACTTGACATTCGCTCCACGGAAAACCTGCAAAGGCTTTTGCCTCTACAGCAACCTCACGCTTCAACGCTATCAAGGTCACAACATTTGCTATTATATATGATGTTTCAAATTAATGCAAGGGGTTTTTCGATTTTTTTTGCATGTTTTTGATAAAATACAAAATGTAGTGTTTTCTGTATGAGTATTACCGTTTTAGACACAAGATAATCTTGTTTTTTATATTTTTTGCATAAATGAAAACGAGTTCTTTCCTTATTATTTATAGAAAAAACTCGTTTTGCAATTCTTGTTTTGTTTTACTTATTCCATATTTGCATGTCTCTTGAACAGATCTTCACTGTTCTGGTTTGTGATTCTCATCAGATCCATTACCATTGCATCATATGTGATCCAGCTTAATTCTTCAAAGGAAGAGCCGGATGCCTGAACACTTCCTCCTTTATTCTGATCCACACATTTTTCTGTTACTCCAGGAATCTTAATGATCGCATCCGCCATAGATCCGATTTTATTTTCTGGGAACATGGTAAGAGTCGCTACTTTTGCTCCCTGATCCTTAGCTTTTTTTGCATTTGATACAAGACTTGCTGTATTTCCTGAACCCGATCCCAAAATCAGAAGATCACCTTCCTGAATTGATGGTGTTGTAGGTTCACCAACAAAATATACTGTATATCCAAGATGCATCAATCTGTTTGAAAATCCTCTTGCTGCAAATCCTGAACGCCCTGCACCTCCAACAAAGATTCTTTTCGCTTCTGTGATCAGTTTTTCTACTGATTCTAAACCTTCATTATCAATCTGCTTTGCATTTCCTTTTAATTCATCAAGAATCGCAAAAATATTCTTTGCTTCTGACATACCATAACCTCCTGACTGAGTTTCTTTCTATTTGTTAATACCTTTTATATCTTTTAATTTATAACATTGCTTCTTTGATCGCTTTTGCTTCTGCAACTGGATCTTCTGCATTTCCGATCGCACTTCCAACAATTACGATATCTGGTTTTAACTCTACGTATTTCGCGATTGTTTTGCTGCTGATTCCACCTGCTACTGCAATTTCAGCTTTCTTAGAGCTTTCCTTCATAACTTTCAGATCACCAATCGGTTCTCTTCCGACTGCCTGTGCATCTGCACCTGTATGAACTGCTAATACATCAACTCCAACTTCTTCAAGTTCTGCGACTTTTGCTGGGATATCTTCGATCGTGATCATATCAACAACTAATTTCTTTCCATAGTCCTGTGTTGCTTTGAATGCACCTTTGACTGTTAAAAGGTCTGCTGCTGCACATACTGTTACATAGTCTGCTCCTGCTTTGATTGCATTCTCAGTTTCTAAGTAACCACCATCCATGATCTTGCAGTCTGCTAAAACTTCTTTGTCTGGGAATTCTTTTTTCATTCTTTCTACTGCATTATTTCCTGCGTCCAGACAAATTGGTGTTCCAACTTCAATAATATCGATATAATCTTTTACCTTTTCTACAAGTTTGATTGCTTCTTCTGTTTTCATTTCATCTAAAGCTAACTGTAATTTCATTTCTTTTCCCTCCAGTCTAGTAATTCTTCATTCCGATCGGCACTGCCGGTTCTGATAAAAGTTCTTTTATTTCGTCATCTAAATCTACAATTGTCAGAGATGCTCCATTCATATCCAGCGATGTTACATAATTCCCGATATAAGTTTTCCATACTTTGTGCCCAGCCTTTGCTAACACTTTTTCTACTTCATCGTAAAGCACATATAATTCCATCACTGGTGTTGCTCCTAAACCAGAAAGCATCACTGCAACTTCTTTTCCTTCTTCAAAATCAAAATCATTTAAAATGGTTTCTGCCATTTCCTGTGCCATTTCACTTGCCGATTTTAATTTTTCCACTTTTGTTCCGGCCTCGCCATGATGTCCTACTCCAAATTCCATCGTTCCATCTTCGATCTTAAAATTTGAATGTCCTAATGCCGGGATCACACATGGTTCCAATCCAACACAAATGCTTTTTGTGCGGTTGACTACATTTTGGGCTGATGCGATAACATCATCAAGACTTCCGCCTTTTGCTGCTCTTGCTCCACCTACTTTCCACATGAAAAATCCACCAGCAATTCCATGTCTTTGTTCTTTTACTGCCTTTGGTGCAGATGCTACATCATCATTTGCAACGACATATTTTACTTCGATGTCATCATCTTCTGCCATCTGAACTGCCATCTTTACATTCATGTTGTCTCCGGCATAATTCCCAAATAATACTGCAACTCCTTCTCCCTGATCAGCATCTACGATCGCATCATAAAATGCCAGTGCAGGGGGAGATGCAAACACTTCACCGATTGCGACACTGTCAAGCATTCCGTCTCCAAGATAACCTACGAATGCGGGTTCGTGCCCGCTTCCTCCTCCGGTTATCACTCCAACTTTTCCTTTTTTCATCTCTTTCATGGAAATGACATGATCATTTTCTTCTGAAAATCTAACTTCTGGATTAGCCTTTACCAGACCTTTTAACATATCATCTACGATGAAATCTGGATTATTTACAAATCTCTGCATGTTTAATCATTCACCTTCTTCCAGCAATCTCAAGGATGCATCTGCAATCGCTTTTAATATCAAGTAACATGATGTTGCTCCTGCATCCTGATGTCCTCTAGATCGTTCTCCTAAACGGCTTGCTCTTCCTATTTTAGCTACCATTGTTTTTGTAGATTCCAATCCTTTCTCTGCCACTTCTGTCATCGCCTTTAATGCCTGTTTAAAATCTGACTTGTTGCTTTCATATGCTTCAATCGCAGGAGATAAAACATCGATTAATGTTTTATCTCCTGGTTTAGCATCTGTCAGATCAGATAAATTAGAATAGGCTTTACAAAGCATTTCTGACATAACCTGACTGTCAATGACTTCCATTTTTTTGATGCAACACTAAGGCCTCTGAAAAAACTTCCATATAAAGGTCCCATAGAACCTCCGATTTTGCTGATCAAAATCTTACTGATTGTCAGAAAACCTTGGCTCATATTGACACCATCTTTCTTTTCAAGCTCTTCCTGAGCAAAAGTCATTCCCTTGTTCATGTTAATACCATGATCTCCGTCACCAGCTTCTCCATCAATTTGACTTAGGTAATCTCTGTTTTCTTGAATTGTACTGATAACTTTATCCACTAATTTTATGCCATCTTTGTTTGTAAACTCCATTTATTTGTTTCCTCCAGTTTTAGAAAATACCGAAAAATGCTCCTACTAATGAAACTGCAACGATCATTAGCATGATAACAACCATGTTCTGGTTTTTCTTATTTAACCACCAGTAAACTGCTAATACCGCTAATAATGGTAATAATCCCGGTACAATTCCATCTAAGATATTCTGAATAACATATGGTTCATTTCCTTTACCAAATGTGAACTGAAGTGGTGTAGACAATTTCACATATGTTGATGATAATGCACCCATCATATAAATACCAAGCGCACTTGCCGCTGTTAATAACTGCTGAATCTTACCAGATCCTAATATACTACGTACAGATGAACGTCCTTTGCGATAACCAAATGCTGCAAAGTTTGTTCCGATGATCATCTGAATGATCGGCAATAATAATAATACGAAACATCCAATTGGACTTCCCTGTGCAGATAATGTTGCACCTAAAGCGAAGATGATCGGTTTAAATGTTGCCCAGTCTAAGGAATCTCCAACACCTGCCATAGGTCCCATTAATCCAGATTTAACACTCGTGATAGTTTCATCATCGATTGGGGCTCCTTTTGCTTTCTGCTCTTCCATGGCGATCGTAATACCATTGATCACAGATCCAAATACAGCTTCTGTGTTGTAAAATACCATGTGACGTTTTAATGCTGCTGTAAAATCTTCTTTTTCTTATACAGTTTCTTAAAGATCGGGATCAGTGACATACAAAATCCTAACGCCTGTAAACGTTCATAAGAAATTCCTGTTTCTGCAAAAAAGTAATATGTTAACCAGCTTTTCTTGACATCTTTTTCTGTAATCTCTTCTGGGAGATATTCCTGTTCTAATTTCTTTTCTTCTGCCATAACCTTACGCCTCCTCTGCTTTTTTATTTGAGAATGTCATAACAAGTAAAATGACACAAACTCCGAATATTGCTGCTTCAAATACAGTAATTTTACTAACAATTACAAGGAAATATCCAACAAAGAATAATGGCATTAATTGTTTCTTTCCGATTACAAATAATGTTAACGCAAATCCTAATGCTGGAAGTAAACCACCAGCTACACTGAATCCTTCTGTTAACCATGTTGGTACTGAGTTCATGAAATTCTGCACTGCATCTGCTCCGTACATATTTGCTAAGAATGGCACTGGGAATCTCATGAAGAAACTTAAGATTGTTGGAAGTACTACGTTACAAATTACGATTCCTTTTGCATTTCCGTCTTCTGCGTATTTATCTCCCATATGTACAAATACTACATTGACTGTTTTTCTGATCTGATCTAAGAATACACCAAGTACTCCAACCGGTACTGCAAGTGTGATTGCCTGTGCACTTGTCATACCTGCACTTAATGCGATTGGAATAGCTATCAAACCTGCTAAACAATCATCCGCTGGAAGGTTTGATCCAGCAGCAACTAATCCAATATAAAGAATCTGAACAGCTGCTCCAATAATGATTGCCTGTTTGACATCTCCCATGATCAGACCAATCCATAATGCTGCTACTAATGGCTGACGTTGGATATGCATGTGTAAATGCATATCCAACGTCAGTTTTCATGATCCAGTAATAAATTCCCGTAAAAATACTAACACCTAACATATGTTATCCCCTCACTTTCTTCGCCGCACCATCCAGTGATAATTTTTTCTCTTCTGGTGTTACCTGAAATGTTACTTCTGCTCCAGTATCTTGAATTGATAAAAGATCCTGTACATCTTTCTCATCAATAGAAATTCCTTTTACAACCGATGTTCTTCCATTTCCGCTTCCGAGTCCACCGATCTGTACTTGTTTAAATATAATTCCTTTATCCACCACTGACTTGCAGTCTTCGATGCCTCTGAACAGGACTAATACATTTCCTTTGTCATATTCACCGCCATTTGCATTTGCTACAAAATCATCAATAGAAATTACATCCACCGTCATTCCCGGAGGTGCTGCCATTACATAAATGTCAGCCATAAATTCGTCTTTTGACAATGCATCATTGACAACTACGATTCTTGTCGCAGAAATCTTGTTACTCCATTTCGTAATTACCTGACCGTGAATTAAACGAAAATCGATTCGAACTAATTTAATTCCTTCCATCATAGCCCCCTCCTTTCTTTCATTATTTTTCTGATATTTCTGACTCCATCTTTTTGCCGCATTCATTAAGTCTTCTTCCAACTCATCACCTTTTAACATTCCTCGCTGCATTTCAGCTTCGATCAGCATTGCAAGGTTCAGTCCTGCAAGTACTGTATAGTTTTTCTCTAATGCAAATCTTGCTGCTGTGTTAGAAGGAGTTCCGCCAAATAAATCTGTTAAAATGATCGTATCATCTGGTGCCTTATCAAGCAGCTCTTTTAATTCCATCGCCAGATCCATAGGATCGGTACCTTCCATCAACGAAAGACTATAGACATTCTTAAGTTCTCCCGCGATCATCTCTGCGCTTCCCTTTACTTCCGCTCCTAATTTTCCATGTGTTATAAGAATTATCCAAGGTTTCATCTCTGTCTGCATACCATTTCCTCCTAAACTAATTCATGTTATCCTCTGGATTTTCCGCCTGTAATATTCATGATCGTTCCAGTGATATATGATGCATGATCTGATAACAAATATGTTACTAAATCTGCGATTTCATCTAATTTACCAACTCTTCCTAATGGAATTACTTTCTGATAATCTGTAGAAACACTTCCCGCTTCCTGTCCTCTTGTGTAAGCCAGTTCTTTTACATGTTCTGGATTTCCCATTGGCGTTGGCTCATTGATTCCTGGTGCAACTGCTACGACTCTTACATTATAAGCTCCTAATTCTTTTGCCCAAGATAATGTAAATGAATTTACCGCTCCTTTTGTTGCTGAATAAATATTCTGTCCTTTAGAACCTTCCATTCCAGCTTCAGAACTCATATTTAAGATTACTCCACTTTTTTGTTTGATCATAATTCTTGCTGCTGCCTGTGCACAGAACATAACACCTTTTACATTAACACCCATCATGAAATCAAAATCATCTTCACTGTTTTCATGGTTTGGATCACTATGATAGTAGTCTACTAACATCCTTGGTCTGTTGACTCCAGCGTTATTTACCAAACAATCAAGTTTTCCGAATTTCTCGACTGTTTTATTTACCATTTCTTCTACTTCTTCTTTTTTGGTAACATTACATTTTACATACATGACGTTTTCATTATCATCATATGCATCACAGTCTGCCATATCTGCGATTACAACTTTTGCATGATTCTTTAATAATGCTTCTACGATATGAGATCCGATTCCCATACTTCCACCAGTTACAATTACCACTTTGTCACTCATGTCAATCCACTCTTTACTCATCAGTTACCTCCTTTTGTTGGCTTTATTTTTTCTCATTCGGATGTTCTGTATAGACGTCCTTACGTCTTGACATAATAGTAACACCACTTTTTGCAAAAATCAATCCATAAAAACACACAAAAAATCACATCAATTTTCGTCATTTCTTACAAAAATGTGACTTTTTTTGTATTTTGCAATATTTTTTTCACAAATTTTCTCATTCAGCCCACAATATAAATGTGCTGGTAAATTTTGTTATATTATGATAAGATACAGATATGGAAATTAGTTATACCCCCAATAATTCCTATATATTTTTTATCTTATTAAACAGAGGTTTTGTATGAAGAAAAATTCCAAATCAAAAATAAAATCAAACAGTCCGCTTCCTCTTTACTTTCAGATCAAAGAAGACCTCAAAAGCAAAATAGAAAACGGTATTTTGAACGAAGGTGAGTATTTACCCTCTGAATTTAAACTTATGGAGCGATATGGTGTCAGCCGTCCTACAATACGACAGGCTGTTGAAAATCTGTGTCAGGAAAATTTTCTTGAGAAACAACGCGGAATCGGTACAATGGTCAAAAGCAAGAATTCCAGACTTTCCACGAGAAATCTTGGTGATCTGCTCAATTTCAATGAAGAAGCTCAAAAAAAATCCTATATATCTTCAACGGATGTTCTTGAATTTTGTACTGTTCCATCCAATCCTTCTTTAAAAGAGGTTTTCGGAGACGATGTTTCTTCTTTTTACCGTATCAAACGTCTTCGTTTTCTGGATCACAAACCAGCAGAATTAGTTACAACTTATATTCCAAAATATCTGATTGAGAATCTAAACGATTACGATCTTACTAAAAATTCTTTATTTGATATTTTAGAACGCGAAAAGAATATCTACGTTGATTATGCCGAAAAACTCCTGCGTGCAGTAAATGTTTCAAAAGATGTTGCAAAATATTTAGAGATCGTACCAAATACAGCCGTCCAGTTTGTTCACACGGTAACTTATAATACAAAGGGCATTCCTATTGAGTACTCAGATGCATTTGATGTCAATGAATTTTCAAATTTCAAATTGATCGTTAAAAAAACAGAGGTCATGACTGTTGAGCCATGACCTCTGTTTTTTCTTATTTTTACTTGTTGCATTTTTCTTCTAATTCATGATAATTTTTATGATTTCGTCAAAGATTCTGCTTCCTTTTTCAATTTCAGTAAAATGTGTAACAGCTTCTTCAATTCCATGTTCTTTGACATATTCTAATAATTCTACAGATTGTTCATCTTCTTTTACATCAAACATAAAAGCAGCTGCAATTCCTTTTATGATCAGTCCATTTTCCAGTCCTCTTTCCTCACATTGCACTGCCGGTCCTACAAGACGATCTTCGTGACCTAATTTACGAATTGGTGCTCTCGAAATTCTAGCAACAGTATCTGTAACTCCAGGTGTCAGGAATCTGTTTAACGCAAAGTCAATATAGTCTGCCATTTGTTGATGCGTAAATCCGTGTTTCTTCTCTAATAATACACCGATTTCCAACATAACACTTCTTGTCATTTCCACATTTTCTTCTTTCGCAAAATAATCCTGAATAATATCATATCCCATTATATGTGCAATATATCCTGACCAGGCATGTCCCCCATTGATCGTATATAATTTTCTCTCGAGATATTTTTTTAAATTATCTGTATATTCCGGTCCTTTAATCGGCAGGTTCTGAGGGTCTGCTAATTTATCAACTTCAATTACTAATTCATAGTCTTTTCCTATTTCAATCCCATCACGTCCATCTCTGTCTGTTCCGAATACCATTCGGTCAACTGCTGTATTTGGCACTGCTGCAATCTGATCTAGTTCTTCTTTGGTAATGATTCCCGTCTTTATGATTTCTTCTTTTAACATATCTCCACAGAATAATGCATTTTCACAAGGAATTACATTTACTTTCGTTTTTCCTGCTTCTAACCTTGCTTTCAATCCCTGTGCCAGACTTCTAGCAATCTTTGGGAAATTATCTGCCAAAACTGCTGTTGTTACAAGACCTGCTTCTACGATTGCATCTGTTACTTCTTCTGGTTGTGTGATCGGTGATAATGCTGATACGTGGTCAATCTCTTTTCGTTGATAGTTATCTTCGATCAGATATAAATAATAATTGTGGTATTTGTTTAATTCATCATTCAGTTTTTCATTTACATCTACAAATGTAATCTCATACCCTGTCTCATGAATCAGGTCGGCAATGAATCCTCTTCCGATCTTCCCCGCTCCAAAGTGTACCGCTTTCATTTGTTTTCCTCCTTCTATGTGATTTTATGTGTTTTTATGTGGTTTTATGTTTAGATAGTACAACTATTTTTATTTTATGTCAATACATTTTAGGTCAAATGTGACTTTTTGTTTATTTATTCAACATTATTCACAATAATTGACTATTTATCACAAATCGTATAAAATATAATTAAAATAATAAATACGAAAGGGGTATGTTATGGGTAAGATCATTGCAGCCGAACGTCAAAAAGAAATTTTAAAACTTTTACATGATAATGGAAGTGTGAAAATAGGACAACTTGCGGATTATTTTGAAGTATCTCGTGAAACAATTCGCCGCGATCTTTCTTATCTGACAGAAATAGGTGCCGCTCAAAGAAGTCATGGCGGGGCTACTTCCATTTATGAATTTGGCAATATTCCAATTGAAACTAGAATCAATAAAGATGCGGATATTAAGACGAAACTATGCGAAAAAGCTCTAGAATTTATTCCTCAAACTGGAGTGATTTATCTGGATTCTGGAAGCACGATCGTTCATATGGCACAACTTCTTGCGCAGAGAGCTGGATGTACGATTGTTACTTCATCACTAAGTGCAGCGAATGTTTTATTAAACAGCGATAATACAACAATCATTACTGGCGGTCAGTTAAATCCTGGGAATATGTCAATCGAAGGATTCCAGACAACAAGCTTCATTAACACCTTAAAGGTCGCTGTATCTTTTCTTGGTACAAACGGATTCGAACAACACAAAGGACCTGCTGTTTCTGATTTTACAGATGCGCAGACAAAACAGGCAATCCTTCCGAATGCTAAGATCAATGTTGTAATTTCTGATAGTTCAAAAGCCTCTACTTCTGCCTTGGTGCAGTATGCGAGCTGGCGGGATATTGATTATTTTATTACTGACAGTAATCTTCCAAAGCCAATGTATGATATGATCAGCGAGATGACGAAAGTAATACTTGTGGATGTGAATTCGTAAATTATTGTCAACATCTAGAAACGGAGGTAAGAGCCATAAAAATAAATTAAAGTATTATCAGGAGCACAATTAAAATACATTGCATTTTTATCAATGCTGATTGATCACACAAATAAGGCATTGATCTATCCAAATTTAAATGGTGGCCGATTGAATACAGTTAGTGACATATTTGACATTATCGGGAGAATTGCATTCCCAATCTTTGCATTTTTACTTGTAGAAGGTTTTTTTAAAACAAGAAGCAGAGCTAAATACCTTGTAACTTTATTAGTATTCGGGGTAATTTCAGAAGTTCCTTTTGATCTGTTTACAACAAAGCAATTTTTTGAACCAAACTGGAATAACATTATGTTTACGTTAGCACTTGTACTTGTTACAATTTGGATGATCGACGTGTTAAAAAAGAAAATGGAGAAGTTTCCTAAGATATTATGGTTTCTCTTGTCATTTGTGATCCTGGCGGTCATGTGCCTGATTGCTGCCATTCTCAGCCTTGACTATGATTGTCATGCAATTTTAATTGGATATTTTTATTATATTTTTCATGGAAGAGAACTTATTGCAATTCCATTTAATTTCTTATCCATGTATAAAGAACCATGGGCACTTCTTGGATTTGGATTGGTACTTACGTATAACGGAGAACGTGGAAAACAGAATAAGCTGATCAATTATTTATTTTATCCTGTCCACTTGCTGATACTTGGACTGTTAAGAATATACTTAGGAATATAAACCAAAAATTTATCAGTCAATATTATATATAGAAAGAACTCGTTTTGCAATTATTTCATTCTTGTATTTTTCCGTCTACCATCTTAACGATCCTATTACATTTTGCTGCAATATTGGGATCATGTGTTACAATTATAATTGTTTTACCTTGTTGATTCAGCTTAGAAAAGATTTCCATCACTTCTCTCCCCGTTTCCTGATCTAATGCTCCCGTTGGTTCATCAGCCAAGATGATCTCAGGTGAATTTACGATTGCTCTTGCTATCGCTACTCTTTGCTGCTGTCCTCCTGATAAATCGCAAACCCTTATTTCTTTTTATCTTCTATTTCTAAACTTTTTAGTATGCTCTCAATATGTTCTCTTTCTTTTTTTAATCTCTTTTTTCTATATCGAAGTGGCAATCTTACATTTTCATATACTGTCATTTCATTTATCAGTGCAAAATCCTGAACCACAAAGCCAAATTTTTCATTTCGTAATCTGGCTTTTTCTTTTTCAGGATAATCTGAGATTTCATTTCCATCAAGGAAATATTCTCCTTGTGTTGCACGATCCAAACAACCCATAATATTCATTAATGTTGTTTTCCCCGCCCCTGACGGTCCCATCAGAGCAATATAGTCTCCATCTTCTATACAAAGATCAATATCCTTCAGAATTGTCGTTTCTTTACAATATTGCTTTGATATATTCTTTAATTCAATCAATTTTACGCCCTCTATTTATGAAACATTTTTATCTTTATATACCATCGTTATTAACATCAGTGAAAAAATCAGCACAAATATCTGTAATAAAAAGTTTGATGACATCCATTTTCTCTCATGACTATTAAGTTCTTCCCACTCTTTACAATTATGTAAATATTCAATTAGCTTATCTGTATTATTATCATAATCATATTGCGAAATTCTTTTATACAGTTCTAATTCTGTAAAAAGTCTAACGGAATTTGACTCAATACAGCCGGTATATTCATCTATATAAACATATATTTTCATATCATCATTCATTTCTTCATAATATATCTTGCTACTAGTTGAATACTCTATACTATATGCACGTAATTTTATATCTTTAGGCAAAGCATTTTCTCCATCCATCGAATGAATAACATTAAATATAAATACTTTCATTTGATCATCTGAAATACTTTGCTTTATATCTTTATAATAAATTTTGTTTAAATAATGAATAACTTCTTCTGCACTTCTTTCACCAATAATTGATGGATCTTTATATTTTTTATCAATGTTTTAACGAATTGATTCATATTAAATTGCTACGCTCCTTATTAATTTATATTTGCAGTTCCCCAATTATGCGTAGCTGCCACCCATCCTTTACTTAAAAAATATACATATAATTTAGATGAAACAACTCTAACATATTTAACTGTCTTTGGAATGGATGCATCACCAATATTTACATATCCTGATTTTCTTGCTGTAAATTTATAACTTTTATCTTCGTAAGTTTTATATGTTAATGGCGAAAGCAGATTTGGAGTCATGATTTTTAATTGTTTAAATTTAATATGGTTCATTAGCTGGTTAGATTTATATTTTATATATACATGAACATTCTTTGAATTTCCATTTCTAACTAATGAAAGGCTGCATGTTGCAATTGCATTTGTAGATCTTTCATTCATATCAATCTTCTCTAAATCATCCGTATTAATTTGTGTTTCGATAGGAATTTCATATATCTCCTCGTTATCTTCTGTTAAACCTGATAACTCAGAAATCCCAATACTATTTTGTACAGACTCCGCTGCACTTACATTGGTGCACAATTGCACACTTAAAAATAATGTTAATAAAAAAACGCCACAATATCTATATATTTTCATTTAGTTTTCTCCTCATTGTTTTTTTCCTTAGACACCTGATTCAATTTCTTTATTCACGGTATTGCTTTGATATATTCTTTAATTCAATCAATTCTACACCCTCTATCTTTCCTTCTTCAATTCCTGAATCGGTTTTTTCAACCAATGCATTATCGGAAATGCTGCAACCAGCCCATTCATCAGTAATATTGCAATCAATTGAAGTAAATATTCATATAAATTATTACACAACACAATTGACGGAACACTTGATGTACATATAATAGCCGCTACTGGCAACATAATATTAATACAAATATCCTTTCTTGATGCTCCACAGATCATACGTATTCCGTATTCCGTTTTACGTTCCTCAATCAAATGAACTAACATTGATACTATACTAATGATACAAAATACGGACAAAATTCCATTCATAATCATAATAAAACTGACTTCCGTCCAAAAATCAGCTTTCAGATCATCTATCTGTTTTCTCATGCCATGAATCTCATAATCTTTAAATCCATATTGTCGAATTTTCTTTGTTATTTTTTCTATTACTGCATTGTCATTTATTGAAAACGTCAGATGATTTACATAGCAGCCTCCCCATTCTTTTGCTTGATAAATCATAGGGATTACAATCTGATCATCCATAGACACGACATCTGAATTCAATTCTGTATCTAAATAGGATGCTCCCTCTTCAAGAACTCCTATCACTTTATATTTTCCATCCAGAATCTGTCCTTTTTTATGTATTCTCCATAATCTGCTCCAACCAGAACCGGTATAAGATTACTTGAAATATCTTCATAATCTTTTTGTGAAAAAACTTTTCCATTTTTGATTTTTATATGATAATAATCCAAAAAATGTTCCGTGACATATGTAATCTGAAAATATTTTTTCCTGTATCCTTAAATGCAATAAATTTATCAGGAATCTTACTTGATTTTAACACGATATCCGATACGCCAAACGAAAAAGCTGTATCATTACAAAGTTCATTTATCTCCTTACGAAATTTTTGATATGTTTCAAGTGTGCAATCTGGCATATTATCAGAATTCTGATCCTGAAACGCAAAATATGATTTATCTTTCTTTTCAGAAATCTGTTTTAATTTCTGATGAAACGAAACATATTTTATGCCAAATGACACGTATATTGACCGATTATAAAGATTAATATCATTTGTAAAAAATAAAAATATTTCCCTTTTCTTCGTAAGACGGAATCACAAAAATCACTCAAAATTTCTAACACTTTGTTGCCTCCATACAATCACACTTCCCATCAACATCGGAATCAAGCAAGATAACACAGAGATCCCCAAAGTTCCCTTATGCACATTCCATATCCCTTCGCTATACGAAAGTGGCAGCAAGCAAAATAGGAAACTTAATACTATACCAAGAATAGCAGAAATTATCATTATCCCGATATAATCCAACAAAAAGAGGATCATAATCTGTTTTTTATCCGCTCCTACAATCCTGCGAATATAAAATTCTTTTTTTCTGCTATCAATCCAATTTTTCAGAAGCTCCCATATGTTAACGATCATTATAAGAATCATAAACAAAAGAGTCATATAAAATTTCTTTCCAATATCCGAATTCACATTAATACTCCTTGCATCAATATGATTTGTATACATTGCTGATATAACACGAATTGAAAAAAATGCTACAGCGTGAAAACATATCAGCAATTTTGATCTACAAAACATCTATTCCCTATTTGTTATATTTATAGTATGTTTTTGATACATAAATAGGTAAATTTGTTAATGTAGCCTTAACATCTCTTCCCGTTTTCCATCCTGAAGATCGACCCACCTCAGTAACTTTCGCACTTGCACTCTTATAAGGTGATTTCTTATATGCCCAAGCTCTAATACCTGTTTCTGTTATTGTAGAAATATCATAATGTCCATATTGTGTCATTCCGTATACTGTTCCCACAGTAGCAATAACAAATGCCATTGGCATTACCAAACCCGTACACATTTTTTTAACTTTTCTCTTCATCTTAATCTCCTTTTGTTTAAGATTTCTTGATACAGTAATTATATTTTATACAAATATATTTGTCAAGAATATATTGACAAATAATATATCCTTATATAAAATTATTAAATAAATGAAAGGAGAAGTTTCTTATTTTATGTCCACTCGTAATAGCCCATATAGATTAGATATGTTAGTTCTGAGTACACTGTCAAAACATGATTGTTATGGATATCAGTTGACACAAATTTTTGATGAATGTTCTAATGGTATCATAAAGCCAAAGGTTTCTTCCCTATATCCAATCTTATATCGATTAATTGACCAGGGATATATTAGTAGTTATGAAGAAATTATCAAAAACAATCGACGTAGAGTATATTATCATTTGGAACCAAAAGGATTCGAGCTTTTACAACAATTAATTGATGATTACCAAAAATACACTGCCAGTATACAATCTATTTTAAATTACAAATAATTTTTTATTAAAGGAGTATTCTATAGTGAGAAATTCTTATTACAGCAAATTTTATAAAGAAACCAAATCATTGTTTCCTTTTTTCGGTAAATCCGAAAAAGCATATCTGCGTCAATACCAATCAGAAATCGACACATATTTAGAAGAATTTCCAGACTCTTCATACAATGATATGAAAGAAAGAATTGGTAGTCCAAAAGATGTAATTTTCAGTTATTATGATAACATTGAAAACGATGATTTAATGAACAAAATTCGTATTTCAAAATACTTTAAAAGAGTGTTACTCATTATTCTAGGAATATTTATTTTATATTTTTCAATACAATTTGCTTGTCTTTATAAATCATATCATGATTTACAAGATTCAATCATTATTCACGAAAACACAACTATCCAAGAAATCAAATAAATTCGAAAGGAAATTATAACTATGAAATCTATAAAAATTATTTTATGTATATGTTTTGGCATTCTAATAAGTAATACCACTATTATGGCATCTACTTCTCAAACTAATACTATTGTTGAAACTTTTAGTGATGGAAGTTACATAGAGTCTTCTATATCTTTCCCCTCCACCTCAAAAGCACTTTCCAGTTCTTCTACTAAAACTGCTAGCAAAACCAGCACTTACAAGAATAACTCTGGTAAAACATTATGGTCTGTTACAGTAACTGGATCATTTACCTATAATGGTTCTACATCAAAATGTATTCTTTCCACCGTATCAACTACTTGTCCCGATCGCAATTGGAAAATCATAAAATCTTTTGCCAATAAAACGGATTCAACGGCATCTGCTACTGTCTCCACTGCACAATATTTAAATGGTATTCACATGCGTACCATTAACAGAACCATTAAATTAACTTGTTCTAAAACAGGAAAATTATCATAATATATCTTAATAAACATAGATATGATTTTAGTTTCCCTACAGCAGAGAATATTGTGTATGAAAGGGATTCTCTTTGGGTATATTCAT
>ENA-OUNH01000291-OUNH01000291.1-human-gut-metagenome-genome-assembly--contig:-NODE-291-length-17097-cov-2.917384_pt1 | contig 17097 bp, 14 predicted proteins | sample MGYA00242806_ERZ504814 | MGnify/ENA primary metagenome ERZ504814 (study PRJEB26092, sample SAMD00036389) | human gut metagenome | host: Homo sapiens | study: EMG produced TPA metagenomics assembly of...
GAAGATTCAGCATATCCGATGTCTGAATATCCGCAGCTTCCTTAAAAATGGAGATCAGCTCTGGAAGATTAAAAAAACGGGCAAACCGTGTTTTCGCACGATAGCCCGTTCCTTCCGGTGATAATTCGATTGCGGTTACTGTCTCCCCAAACGTTGCCGCCCAGGAATCAAAGTGTCCCATACCCATACGCATGAGTGTGTCATACTGGAGATAACGCATGATAGTGTAAAGCTCGGTCATACTATTTGATACAGGAGTACCTGTAGCAAAGGTGATTCCTCTGCCGCCTGTCAGTTCATCCATATACCGGCATTTCATAAACATATCCGAACTTTTCTGTGCATCCGTCTGTGAGATACCCGCCACATTCCGCATTTTTGATACAAAAAAGGTTCTTAAAACTATGGCTCTCATCCACAAACAGCCGGTCTACACCCAACTGCTCAAAAGTTACTACATCATCCTTTCTGGTCTGGTCATTGAGTTTCTTCATCCTCGCCTGCAGACTCTTTTTTGTTTTTTCCAACTGCTTGATGGTATAATTCTGCCCTGCCTGATGTGCTGCTTCTTCAATGGAAAACGTAATATCTGCAATCTGATCTTCCAGCATGGCAATCTGCCGTTCTTTTGAAAGGGGGATTTTCTCAAACTGCGTATGTCCAATGATCACGGCATCATAATCCCCTGTCGCAATACGGGAACAGAACCGTTTTCGGTTTGCCGGCTCAAAGTCTTTCTTCGTTGCCACCAGGATATTTGCTCCCGGATAGAGACGTAGGAAATCACTGCCCCACTGCTCGGTCAGATGGTTTGGCACAACATAAAGATTCTTCTGTGAGAGTCCCAGCCGTTTCGATTCCATACCGGCTGCAATCATCTGGAACGTCTTCCCTGCTCCTACGCAATGAGCCAGAAGGGTATTATTTCCATACAGCACATGAGCCACTGCGTTTTTCTGGTGCGGCATTAGAGTGATCTCCGGGTTCATGCCGACAAACTGAATATGGCTTCCATCATATTCCCGTGGACGGATGCTGTTAAATCGTTCATTATAGATCTTACAGAGATCTTCCCGTCGGTGCAGGTCTTTAAATATCCACTCCTTAAATTCCTCTTTGATCAGTTCCTGCTTCTGCTGTGCCAGCATCGTTTCCTTCCGGTTTAATTCCCGGTGTTCTCCCTCAGCATCCTGTACCGTGTCATAAATCTTGGTATCTCTAAGGTTTAAGGCATCTTCCAAAAGGCGGTAGGCATTGGCTCTCTGTGTTCCATAAGTGGAAGTAACAAGAGCATTTCCGTAGCTGTCCACATTCTTTCCCATAACATTCCACTGTCCGGTCACTTCGGCATACTGGACTTTGACCTTGCTCCCTACATAATATCTTGGTGTATGGAATGTCTCTGCCATAAATCGTGTAATGTAATCCTCGGAGATCCAGGTTGCCCCAAGTCTTGCCTCAATCTCTGATGCATCCAGATCTTTTGGCTGTACCTGCTCCAAATACTGCACATTCACCTGATATTCCGGGTGATCTTCTGCAAACTGTTTTGCGATCTGCAGTTTCTCCCTCACATTTCCAGAAAGATATTCGTCCGACGGCTCCCATTTTTCACCGATCGGATTCTTAAAGATCACCCCTGCCAGTTCTTCTGTAAGCTCCTCTTCTGTTTTCCCTGAAAGCTGTGCCATATAGGAAAGGTCAACGCCTGCCCTCTCACCAATGCAAACCGCAAGTGCTTCACTGGCAGTATCCACGGAAGTTACCGTTTCTGCCCTGCGGATCGTCCTTTTGGTAAAAATATCCGCTTTCCGTTTCAGTTCTCCCTTATCATCCAGAAATTCCAGAGAAGTCAAAAGACAATAGCTGCTGTCCTGACTGAATGCCCTCTTATTGGCATTGCTGCTGATAAGACCATATTTTGCTGTAAAGATATCATATTCTTCATTGAGTTTTTCCTGCAGCTTTGTGATCTGCTCATCGCTTCCCTCTTCCATCTGACACTGGATCAGTTCATTCGTAACATCACGGATCTTCACCATCCCTTTGACACGTTCCGCTGTCATTGCCGGAAGCTCCATGCGGTTCATCACAGAATTTTCCCGGTAATAGACTTCCTCATTCACTACGGTAAAACTGAAATTCTTTACATCCGGGTCTGCCGGGATAGAGACAACATCCTCTTCTAACTCTGTATCCGAAAGTTCCAGTTCCGTGATCGTGCCATGGATATTCTGGACGGCTTCCTTTAATTGTTCTTCTAAGGTAATGCCTTCTTTTGGTTTTACAGTCACTTCCTGCTTTCCGTACTGGGTACTTTCTGTAGTAAAATCACCAAGCACCATTTCCGGATGCTCTGCAAAATAAGCATTGACTGAATAGCCTTCCGGCGTTTCCTTTAAATTTAACCATTCCGGTTCCTCAATGGATACCCTGTCTCTTTTCTGGAAAAACAGAATATCAGAAACAACGCTGGTATTGGCATTTCTCTGGAACGCATTATTCGGTAATCGGATGGCTCCAAGCAGTTCTGCCCGGTTTGCGATATACTGTCTCACTGCCGGATTCTGCTTATCCATCGTTCCACTGGAAGTTACCACTGCAACTACGCCGCCCGGACGGACCAGATCAAGGGATTTTGCAATAAAATAATCATGGATCATAAAATGATGCCGGTCATATCTGCGGTCACTGACCTGATACGCTCCAAATGGAACATTGCCTATCACACAGTCAAAAAAAGCTGTCCGGATAACTGGTTTCCTCGAATCCCTGTATGGCAATCTTGTTTTTCTGGTAAAGCTGTTTTGCGATCCTGCCCGAAACCGGGTCGAGTTCCACACCGTACATATTGGCTTTGCCCATACTCTCCGGAATCAGTCCCATAAAGTTACCGACTCCACACGATGGTTCCAGGATATTTCCCTGTTTCAGTCCCATATTTTCCAGTGCTTCATACATACTTTGGATCACGGTCGGTGATGTATAAAAAGCATTTAAGGTCGATGCTCTTGCTGCACTGTATTCTTCTGGTGATAAGATATTCTTTAACTCCAGATACTCATTCGCCCAGCTGCTGTTATTTTCCTCAAATGCCTGTGGGATACCACCCCAGCCAACATAACGGGATAAGATTTCCTGTTCTTCGGGTGTTGCCAGACGTTCTTCTTTCTCCAAAGTCTGTAACAAATGAATGGCTTCCATATTTGCCTTATACTTTACCTTCGGACCGCCTGCACCAAGGTCATTATCCTGGATACGGAAGTTGTGTGGTTCTATCACGGCTTTTTCCTGTTCCGGTTTCAAATATGGCTGAAATTCTCCCTCATATCCAAACAGTTCATTTTCTCCGGGAATATAATTGCGTCCGGCTTCCAGGCACCGGAACACATCGGCAGTTGGTGCATTGCTGACTGCATAAAACTCATCATAAGAATACTTTGGGAAATCTTCTGTATGATAGGTCGACAGATGAAGTTCTGTATTGGAACGGGTCTGTGCAACCAGATCTTTTCCCTCTAGTCCTTCCGGCAATACCCCTACTGCTTCAAAATGATACCCTTGATATGCAAAAACACCTTCATCCCAGGACTCCGCCAATTCTTTTGCTGTTTTAGCTGTTACCTCTTCTTCTGGTTCTTTCTGTTCCTGTCCCTCAGAAGTTTCTATTATTTCCTGCTCCTGACTCTCTGAAATAGATTCTTCAGCAGTAACCTCTTCCTCTTCTATTTCCTCTACATCTGACATATCTACTACGGTCGGTTCTGTCACTGCCTTCGTATCTAAGAAATCAAACATGGTCATCTGGTGCCCGGATGGTTCCACAAAAGACGGTTCTACTTCCGGTGTCGGGAAAATCGTATAGGTTCCTTCTGCATACTGGTGAAGTTCTGAAAGAAGTTCTGTTTTCTGCTGGTAGTTTGTCCCATATGCCTCAAAATCTAATGGCAGAACTGCCAATGCTGCATCCATCTTCTGTAACAGTTCTTCTGCCTGCTCTGGATTCTCTAAAACTGCCACCATTTCTTTTCCTGGTTTTTCCCAGAAGAAATCATCCGTAAATGGTCTGTCTATCTCTTCCGGAAGACGGTCATAAAAGCGGAGTACCTTCTTTGCCATCTGTTCCCGTTCATATTCCGGCATACGAGCATAATCTTCTGCCTGCAGGAACTGGTCATTCTTTATCAGATAAGCTACTCTATTTGCAACTTTATTCCAAGATAATAAAACTGATGTATATGGATTTCCATAAGCACCTCTTGCAAGAAACAATCCTTTTCCATCATAATTTGCGTGTGAATCATCCGCCCCAGACAGTGCATGACTGCTTCCACCGATCCCATACTGTTCCTTGATAAAACCTGTCCTCGATCTTTCATCCTCATGCAGCAGATAAAAGGAATATGTCCTGAGTCTGCCTTCGGAATACGCCCCACCTCTGACAAGAAATGCGTCGATCTCGTCTTGTGTAATGAACATCTGCTGTTCTTTCCATGCAAATCCCTCTCTTGCCTGGTATGGGATCACTTCATCTGCAAACTTCTGGAACTGTCTGGAGATATTGACCGGATTATAATGATGGAAACGCATAAGAGAGTTGTCCGTCTCATAGGCTTCTGCCAGTGCTTCCAGTCTTTCATTCAAATCCGAAAGCCACCCTGGATCTTGCAGTTTTTCAGTAAGATAATCCGTGATTTCCGGATAAATACTACGAAGATGCGGCAGATCTGCTTCATCAAAGATAATCTCTGCCACACCTTCTGCCATATCCCCTTTCATATAAGCAAGTGCCTGTGCGTGTTCCTTCAATGCGTTGTCCCTTGCCACATCCAATACAGACTGCGGGGCATATTCTCCCTGATTTAAAAGCTGATGGATACGTCTGCTGACATCTTTCCAGGATAAAAAGGCTTTATCCAGAATCTGGTCTGCCACCGTATGCCCGACTGCGATCTGCATCCCAGTTTCATCAAACCAGACGGAATATTCCCTTCCGTCCATCTGAAAACCTTTGCCGCCTTTTCCATACTCACGCTTTACAAACTCCGTATATTCTCCCGGTGACTGTTCACTCATAAAGTTATAGATGATACGCAGCTGGCTTCCTGTCCGGTTTCCGCCTGTCCGTAAAATATCATCCACCACACTTTCCGGGATGGAGATTTCCCCGGCATATAAAGCAGCTACCCTTTCTCCAATCTGCCTTTTCTGTTCATTTGCTGTGGGATATTCGGGCAAAGATAAAGCAGAGGCGATTTCTTCCTCTGCTTTACTCAGTCCATCTTCTCTTGTATCTTCAACTAGCTGTATACCAATTCCGTCAAGATGCTCTCTTCCGCTGTTGCCATCAGTGCGTTCATATGTGCTGTCCAAGCCATCGGGTCTGCTTCCTTGTCCGGTGCCGGATGGTTCTTCAGCAATTTCTCCATCTGGCTGTCCATCCTCTCTTGTGCTGCCTTCTCGATCTCTGCCAGATGGCTGTTCAGCTTTCCTGTCAGGAACAGGCTCTGATACAGGCTGTTCTTGTGTTCCTTCAGGAATCTCCTCCGAAGCATCCCGTATTTCCCTATCGTCACTTCTTCCTCCTCGACGGTCAGGTTCGGGAATAGGTAATCCCCCTTGCGATGATATGTCAGTTCCATAGTCGGTTCCTCCTTCATTCTCGATATTTTCCTCTTTGTTGTTTTCTACGTCCTGATTTTTATTTTCACACATTAACGTGTTAAAGTTATTATAATTCCTTTCATTGGAAATTTCAACCTCTTTTCTGGCTTCTTCCAGAGAAATTTTATGTACGGTCTTTCCAATATCAATCAGAATACTCTCACTGAGCTGGCTTGCCGCATTTCCAAGGAAGGTGAGAACTGACAGACGGTTATAATCTGTGATATGCATAAAATCCTCTTCTTCCAGAAGCTCCATCGGTTCCAGACCACACCGTCTGCAAAGCATGTAATATACACTGTCCGTTGCAAGCTGGCGGAAATCACTGCGGATCGTAACTTCATCCAGATCTTCCAGATACGTTCCTTCCGCTGCATATTCCAAGCCGTCCAGATATTCTTCCAGACTGTCTGCGACCATTTCCCTTGCAACCGCCATCAACGCATCCGATAAAGTCCCTGTATCTTTTTCTTCCAGACCATACGCTTCTGCCAGATGGGTAAGGATCTCTTCCTGCTGATGTTCCTGCATCTGCCACAGGTAAGGGCTTCTTCCGCCTGCCACCATGTGCGTATCTGAAATATCAAACACATACCGGAGTCTGGTATTATGACCATTCTCGTCAAGCAGGGCGATTCCCCTAGCTCCCCGGTTTACCCAGCGGAACATCTTCTCATTCCACAGTTCCAGGGACGCACAGGCGGTTGCCTGTGGATGCTGTGCGTGGATCAGTAACTGGTCTGTAAAAGGATACCGGTATAGTCTCGCTGCGGTATCCATATAACCCATCCAGTCCCTTGGCGAACTGCTCACCGATGTCGCATGTTCCTGTGCCAGTTCCCGGATGTCCTGTAATTTCGACATACTGCCTACCTCCTTGCCTTATTTCTTCTTTGGAAATTCCAGATGGAACCTTGGCTTCCGTCCTCCAGTGTCAGTAAAAGGTCTGCGTCAAACTTTATATCTTTTTTCTGGAATACAGCCCTTTTACATGGGTGCAGGCTTTATCAAGAAGCTCCACTGCCATCTTTTTATCCAGTGTTTTCTCCATGCTTCCTAAGAAACGGTTTTCTTTCCAAAGGGCAAAATCACACTGCCTGTTGGAGCAGTAAAAATTTTGCTTTCCTTCGTAGACATCAGAGCCGCAGACCGGACACTTACCGATCACTTCCCTTACTTTCTGGAACCTTCTCCTTTCCGTTTCCGGTATTTCCCTGCACACAGAAAGAATCTTACCGACTAAAGAAGTGATCTCACCCATAAACTGTGTATCGGTGATCTGCCCTTTTTCCATCATTAAAAGCTGATTTTCCCATTCGGCAGTCATTGCGGCAGATTTCAGATAAGCCGGCATGACATTCACCAGTTCCCTGCCCTCTGTGCTTGGCAAGATCTGCTTTCCTTTTCTGACTGCATAGCCGGAAGAAACCAGTTTTTCAATGATACCTGCCCTGGTTGCCGGAGTCCCCAGTCCTTTCTTCTCTGTCTCCGAATCAAAGTCTTTATTCCCTGCGGTTTCCATAGCGGCAAGGAGGGTATCTTCATTGAATGGTTTTGGCGGGGAAGTAAAATGCACTGTCTTTTCTGCCTTTACCGGAGAAAGCGTCATTCCTTCTTCATATCCATATGGGATGGAAGTTTCTTTTTCCGTTTCTTTTTCCGTTTCTTCTTCCGGCTTGGCTTTCACGCACTGGTTCTTAAAGGCATTCCCCGCCGCTTTAAATCCCATCTGCACCGGCACTTTTCCTCTGGCGGTAAAATCATGTCCCTGACATTTGACCATAATATCCGTCTGCTCATACTGATACTCTTCCCCTGTTGCCTGCACCAGCTGCTGGCAGACCAGCATCATCAGGTTCTTTTTGTCCGCTGTCAGATCAGAGATTCCTTTTTCTACGGCTTCTTTTGTTGGAAGAATCGCATGATGGTCGGATACTTTTGCATTGTTAATCACTCTGGTGATGTTATGTCCCAGCTGTCCATAATCCAAGAACGGAAGTAAGACTGGCATTTTCCCTACCAGTTCCTCTACGGTATCCCTCATATCCTCCGTCACGAACTGGCTGTCCGTTCTTGGATAAGTGACCAGCTTTTCTTCATATAATTCCTGCAGCATATCCAGTGTTTTCTTTGCCGTATAGCCAAAGTAACGGTTTGCTTCCCTTTGCAGACTGGTCAGATCATAAAGTTTGGGAGGAAACGCTTTCTTTTGTTCCCTCTTTATCTGTGTAATCACTGCTTCCGAATCCATACATAAGGAAGCAAGGAGATCGGCTGCTTCCTCATTTGCAATATTTTCAGAAACTACCGTAAGCCTTCCGTCTGTCAGTGCTACTTTATAAAAGGCTTCTTTCTGAAAATGCTCAATCTTATCCTGACGTTCCGCAAGCATGGCAAGCGTTGGCGTCTGCACCCTGCCCACAACCAGACGTTTAAAATAACAGGTCGTATATGCCCTAGTTCCGTTCATTCCGATCAGCCAGTCTGCCTGTGCCCTGCATACCGCAGCCATGCAGATATTCCGGTATTCCTCTGCTCCTTTCATTGTCTGAAAACCTGTCCGGATTGCCGTATCTTCCATGGAACTGATCCATAAACGCTTCACCGGTTTCCTGCATCCGGCAAGGTCATACACTCTCTGGAAGATCAGTTCCCCTTCCCTTCCTGCATCACAGCCATTTACCAGATAGTCCACATCTGCCCGGTTCATCAGGCTTTTTAACACATCAAACTGTTTCTTTTTATCTCTGGAAACTTTCAACTTCCAGACCTGCGGGAGAATCGGAAGGTCATCAAACTGCCATTTCTCATATTTCGGGTCATATTCCTCCGGCTGTGCATACTCTGCCAGATGCCCAAGGCACCAGCTGACAATACAGCTCTCCCTTCTAAATATCCGTCTCTTTTTATAAGCTGACTAGATTTTTGGCATAACTCTGTGCCACACTTGGTTTCTCTGCGATCACTAAAAATTTTGACATACGCTTTTTTTGTCCTTTCTGAAAAAAAGGGCAGCCAAACTGCTCTGGCTGCCCCTGTCCTTATTTTGGTTTGCTTCTTTGGAGATGGAAGTTTATTCTTCTTCCTCATCCTCTTCTTCATTTACATACGGTCCGTCAGAGAACTCCAGCTGTTCGCTTACATAGTCCTCCTCTTTGCCACGTCCATGCTTTTTATAAACGGCGATACCTGCCACTCCAAGAATCGCTGCAAGTACGATTGCTCCAAGTCCTTTTACATTCATTCCTGTCTTTTCTTCTGTCTTTTCTTCTTTCTTCACTTCGGTTTTCTCCTCTGCTACCGGGGTAGTTTCCGGTGTGGTTTCCGGGATCACTACGGTTGATTCTTCGGTTTCTTTGCTCTTTTCTGTCTCATCCAGAAATTCTGCCAGGTCATTCTCATCGACCAGGGACATCATATATACATTTTCTGTATTGCTGGAACGGTCAATGACCATGTAAAATGTATTTCCCTTCTTGGTCTGGATGGTAAGGAACTGTTTCGTATCATCATTTTCCTTATCATCCACCAGCTGGGCATTTCCCGGAGTAGAAAAAGCAGAATTATCCCCTTCCCCGGTGACCCTTCCGGTATCCTCTTTCTTCTCCGTATCTTCTGTTGATTCTGTTGCCGTTTCTTCTACTACCTGTGTCGTTGTCTCCTCTGCCGGTGGGTTTGCATTTGCATAAACCGTAGCAATGGATGTCCCGGAGATCATGGTGACTGCCATGGCAATCATAAGCAGTTTCTTTACCACTTTATTCCTCATCGTCTAAAACCTCTCTTTCTGTCATCTGACCAACAGGTGGTCTGTGAACTTCTGTGTTGTTTTTCCTTTTTCTTGCGGAGCTTTTGCATCCTCCACCGTGATACCACCGTCCTCATCCATCTGGATCGTAACGGTTCCTTTCTGAATCCCGTCAAGCAGGACAAGCAGGCTGCGGCTGTCCAGCTTCATGGAACGGAACGACTTAACGATCTCTATATCTTCCATCTGCTGTCTCAATGTATTCTGCCGCTTCAGGTGTTCCTGTAATTCAGCAATCTTATCCTCCGTTTTCTGAATATCATTCAGAAGTTTTTTTAATTTCATGTTCATCTGCCCTGTCACCTCCTTTAATGCAGACGACCAAACGCCATAAAATGTTCCTGCCAGTAAGCACTTGCAATGCTGGTATACTGGACAGGCTTGCCACAGTGGATCATCATGTTATTGCCGACATAGATTCCCACATGGCTTGCTCCCGGTGTGTCATAGGTTCCCTGGAAGAAGATCAGATCTCCCGGTTTTGCCTCCGATGGAGATACCTGCGAACAGTGTGACCGCAGCTCATCTGCAGTACATCTTCCGACATTCCATCCATTTCCACAGTTATTGATAACCCAGCTCACAAAACCGGAACAGTCAAAACCACTTGGGGAATAACCGCCCCATACATATGGAACACCCAGATATTTTTCTGCTTCCTGTATCATTTTTGCAAACTGTGGATCAGATAAAGCATCTGCCGGTATGTCATAACCAAATCCACTGCTTCCGGTGGGTATGCTGTTTAGATCAAACAGATAATCACGGTTGCCGTAATATTTGTTATACGCATCGTAGCGTTCCTGTTCTTCCTCTGTCATACGGCTCCTTAACACGGCATCCAGGCTGTGGTTTGTCATCGTCACATCCAGACGGTTCACCTCTTTTGTAGTCGTGACCTGCACTTCCTGGTTTCCATTGCTGTCTGCTATGTAGGCTTCCCATGTCTGGTGTCCATGTGCGGATGCCGCCGCATGATTGTCATAGTAAACATCGAACTGTACCCCATATCTTGCGAACGCTCCGGTATCTTCTACTACATATTCCACACCGTTCATGACGACATGGGTCCCGATCGGCACAAATGGATTCGCCGCATCCACGGCAATCGTATGGTTTGCTGTCGGCATTGCCCCACTGGCTGTCGGTCCGCCACTCCACTGGCCACAGCAGATCGGGCAGTTACAGTACCCACTTGTCACAACCAGTCCCAAGGACTCCCCTACCCGGACAGTCTTGGTTTCTGTAACTGTTTCTCTGGTAGAGTCTGTGGTGATTCCATACTGCTGTCGGAAGATCTCCTTAATCTCATCTGCCACTTCATCGTAAGTGAAGCCGCCGTATTTTACCGTAAGATAAGAGATCAACTGATATGGGTTATGACCGATCTCATCAATCTGGTACCGGTATTCGTCATAATCCGGATGGTGGATTCCATCTGATTAATCTGTGTATTCAGTGCTTCTTCCAAGGCACGGTACGCATTTTCAGCGGCATAAATATCTTCATCCGTACTGGAATAGCTGGTAGAGATGATTGCTGAAGAAGCTCCCTGCAAAGATGCCGTACAGCTGGTAAAACTGGCTGCGATCAGCACAAAGATCAGAGCAAAGACAGCTACCGTGGCAAAAATCCCCCGGTTCTGTGCCGCCACCATCTTGACGGCATCTTTCGCTTTTTCCGTAAACTTCTGTGCGGAAGTGATCGCTGCATCCTTTACTTTTTTACTCTGTCTGGCTGCCTGATACTGCTTCTGGTAACGCTTCTTCTGAAAGAGTTTCTGCAGGGCAGATTTCTTTTTCTTCTCTGCTTCTCTTTTCACTGCGTCCTTCGCTTCATTTCCATAGGCAGTCTCAAATATCAGCCTGCTCCTTTCTGCTTCATCCAGGACGCTTTCTTTAATCTCCGGGATTCTTCCCTCCGCCCTTTCAGCCGTTCCCGCATGTAGATGGATTTCCTTGCAAGGCTTTCCCCGACAAGCTCTGCCCGGTGTGCCCCTTCCACTGCCGCATTTTCATCCTCTTCTTCGTGCGTTTTCCAGTGTGCTGCTGTGACTGCCGCATCTTTGACTGCCGATGCCGGATTCCGGATACCGATCCCGGCACCATGTACCATGCCGTCACCCTCATCACCAAAAGACAGACGGGAAACTTTTTTCCGCTGTTCCTTCAGCACCCGTTCCCTTTTGGACTTGCCTTTGATCTCCTCGTGGAACTTATCCGGGGAATCTTCCATCACTTCGGAAGTTTCCCGGTAACGGGCAGATTCTCTTTTGGCTGCTTTTTCTTCTCTGGAAGTCTCCTTTTCCTTTCTTCTTTCCTTTGCAGCATAATCCCTGACCATCTTTTTCTTCCGAAGATCCCGGCTGTCTGCAACTGTCTCCAGATATGCCCGTTCCCCTCTTGGCTGTCCACGGATACTCTCTGTGCGAAAGGCAGATTTGGGGTTCTCGCTGCTATCGTCTGTAAGCCCCTCTTCTACATCCGCATCAGTTGCTATATCTTGTTCATCATCCAATATATCTGCATGTTCCCTACTATATCTGGGTTTTCTGGAACTCTGCTCCGGCTGTTCCATCTCCCGTTCTTCTTTCAGCCGTTCATGTCTGCGTTTACTAAAATCCAGTTCCTCTTTCTTCTCACTGCGGGAAATCTCGGTATCCGTATCCCGCCCGGTGATTCCTTTTTTCTTCCTTGTTCCGGAGGTTTTCTTCCCGCAGTCCATCCCGGCTCATCTTCTGGACGGTTTTATCTCTCGCCTTATACTCATGCTCCTGCAACTTTGACCATCCCCTTTACTGCTTTGTCCCGGTTATTCTGTCTTATCCTGATAGTCCTCCCATTTCTCCAACACTTCATCTGCCATCCCTGCAATGGAATCCGTCAGCTTGTCTGTCATTCGCTCACTTAAAGTTCCCCTTACAGCCAGACAAGATGTAATTCCCATGAAATCAATCAGTTCCGCCAAATAGATAAGGTCATCCATCATTTCATCAGCCGTCACTTTTTCCTTTGTGTCCTTTTCCATTTTCAAAATCTCCTTTTCATTGTCTGCACAGATTCTTTCTGCAAATATGCAGCAAGGTTCGCCGCTGCATCTCTCCATGTTTCTGTAATCTTCCATCTTGTAATCCTCCATGATTTCCGGGCAGAAAATTGCCGGAAGTATTCCTCCGGCTCATCCTCTACTCTGTTTTATTTTGTTTCGTTTATTTCTTTAATCGTCCCGTTCTCCGATACCAAGTTTCTTACGCTTTTCCACCTCATCCGGCTTAGAAGTCATCAGGGCATACAGCATCAGGGAATTATCAAACTTATCCTTGAACGGGATAATGGTGCTGCCATAAAAGACCAGTCCCTCACCTTCCCCGCTGTTCGTTACATAAGAAAGCTGGTGAGGGGAAATGTTGAGCTGTTTTGCAAGGATCTGTCTGTCACCAGATGCCTGGTTGAGCATCAGGATAAAGTCCGAGTTTTCAAAGATGTTCTCAATCTCCCGGCTGGCTAACAGGTCTTTTACGTTCTGTGTGATACCCGTAGGGATACCACCCCATTTACGGAAACGCTTCCAGATCTCCACACTGTATGCTGCCGTCTGCTCCTCTTTTAAGAGCAGATGGAACTCATCAATGTAATATCTGGTACTCTTATTCGCAGAACGGTTGACCGTTACCCTGTTCCACACCTGGTCCTGCACGATCAGCATACCCAGTTTTTTCAGCTGTTTTCCCAGATCCTTAATGTCAAAACATACGATACGGTTACTCAGTTCCACGTTGGTTCTATGGTTAAACACTTTTAAGGAACCATTGACGTAAATCTCCAGTGCCGTTGCCAGACGCTGTGCTTCCTGCTCTTTCTGATTACGGAGAAGATTATATAAATCCTCTAAAATCGGCATTTTTCCGGTACCGGGTCAGAAAGGAATCCTGATAGACCAGCCTTACGCATCGGTCAATGACGGTCTTTTCAACCGGCTCCAGTCCGTTCTTTCCGCCTACTACCAGCTCACAAAGAGACAGGATGAAGTCCGATTTTAAGGAAAGCGGGTCATCATCGTCAGCGTAATCCAGGTTAATATCCATCGGATTGATATAATCGTGGCTGGTCGGGGAAATACGGATCACCTGTCCATGAAATGCCCGGACTAACGGATAATACTCCCCCTCCGGGTCACAGACGATAATGTCATCTTTCGTCACGATAAATGCATTTGCAATCTCTCGTTTTGCCGCAAACGACTTACCGGAACCCGGTGTACCAAGAATCAGTCCGTTCGGGTTCTTCAGTTTCTTCCTGTCTGCCATGATAAGGTTATTGGACAGGGCATTTAATCCATAATAAATAGATTCCCCAGCCATAAATAATTCCTGTGTGGTAAACGGGACAAAAATTGCCGTGGATGTCGTTGTCAGTGCCCGTTTGATCGGTACAAAATTCACCGCAAGCGGCAGGCAGCTCATCAGTCCCGGCTCCTGCTGGTAATCCAGCCGTTTCAATGCACAGTTATATTTCTGTGCGATACCGGCAGTCTGGAACACCACATTTTCCAGTTCCTGTTTGGTCGGTGCAGTATTTAAGAACAATGCTGTTACAAGGAACATTCGCTCATTTCTGGACTGTAGATCTTCCAGAAGCCTTTTTGCTTCCCCACCGTATGTATTTAAGTCCGAAGGGATAATGTCCATGTCATAGCCTGCCCGGACTGCTTTTTTCTGTTCCTCGATCTTCATACGGTTAATATCCGTCACCTTGCTTTTTACCAGCTTGATTGCCTTCATCTGGTCGATGGACTGGATATGGAAATTCACCATCAGGTTGCTGTCCATCTCCAAAAACTCTGCCAGCATCTTGTCGGTAAGTTCCGGTGCAAGGATCTGTAAATAGGAAACAGCTCCCATCGTGCCGCCCATCTCAAAATCTTTTCCATTCTTAAATACAAAACTGGTCGGTGCGACATAATCCTTGGTACTAAGCCCTGTCCGAAGTACATCGTCATAAGAGAAATGGAACGGAACTTTGCTGTCCTGGTTAAAGGTTTCATACATGATCTGTAACCGTTCCTCTCCGTTCAGCGGATAGGCAGATACCCCAAGGATCTTAAAAGTTATTCAGAATATCCGACTCGATACGTTCCAGTTTTGGCCGTGCTTCCCGGATATTCTCCGCTTCAATCCCAAATGTGATATATTTGGTACGCATCAGCCCGTTATTTCCTTTGCCAGCTGGTTATTGAGCATCTGGGCAAACTCCATACGTAGGTCATCAAATTCATCCTCCTGCGGATTGATATGGATGACCTTCTCATACTCTGCCATGTTGCTGTGCTGGTTGATAAAAGACAGCTGAAAATGAATTGTGCTGTCAAAGTAATTCAGGAAATCACACCAGTTTTCAAAGATGGCGTTCTTATCTTCATTCTGTGCCAGCTGATAGTTGATGTCATAAAACGGATCGTCTTGGAATAAAACTTGTCCTGCACCCGGCAGATACCGTCCCTTCCCATCTCATGGTATGGAATCGACTGCTGTGCAGTGATCCTCTTATCTCTGGCACTATCCGGTGTTTTCTTTCCTGTCCCACTGCCTTTCGTTCCGGAAACCACTTTTCCTGCCGGACGCTACCCCGACGGTGCTGCGACAGATCTGCTCTTTTTCTTTTTTGCGTTTTTCTTTGCGTCACGCACTGCCTGCTTTTCTGCTCTGGCTGCCAGCTTTGCTTCCCTTTTTGCATTTTTCTTATCCGCTTTTTCATGTTCCTTATGCAGTTTTTCTTCATATTTCTGTGCCCTTTTGAGGGCTTTCTTTTCCCTGCGTGTCAGTTTCCGGTTCGGTCTGCGGACACCTCTTTGCCGTTCCAGTGCTTCATACCCTGTCACCATAGGCTCATCATGCAGTCTGCCGCTTACTGGTTTTCTTTTCATTGCGGGGTCTGGAAGTTCTTCTTCTCCATCCTCCTCATCCAGCCAGTAATCATCCGGATATAATTCGTCTAAGCTCTGTGGCGGCTGTCTATCGTTTTTTCTTTTAACACCCTTTCGTTCCCCCTTTTCTTCTTTTTGACCACGGTATACCTTTTTCTCGTACATATTTTCCATCTGGTACTTGCGTACCGGAGGACGGATAAATTTTACGGTGATCATATTTTTTAAGACCTTTTCTAACGGGAGTCCATCCTTCTCATACATGGCAAAACAAAAAATGCCGGAAGCATCAGAAGGCACATCCCGGTCGCTGCGTTACTGGAACCAATAATTCCCCTGCTTAAGAAATAAAACGGAAGCCCTACCGCCGCCGCAATCCCAAAGCAGATCAGCTGCCGTTTCGTCAGATTGAAAATGATCTTATTCTTGACCTTGGTTAAGTCTTTAGGCACAGATACAAATGCCATTGCCAGTTCCTCCTTTCTTAATGGGCGTTAAAGATACTGCGGGCGAAGTTTCCTGTTTTCATCAGACTGAAACACAGGATCACCGTGTATGCCATCACGCCGAACAATGCAGAATGTATGTTATCTGACATCTGGATGTTTGCGACCAGGACCGCATAGATTCCCACGCAGACCATCATAAAAAATCCCTGGAATGCCAGTGCAAACAATCCACGAAGATAGTTGTTCCCGATCTGCCCCCATTCCCGGTTGGACATGGTTGCGAACGGGATCGCTCCAACGGACGAATAGAGATAAATCTCAATCATACGTCCATACAAAATCACTGTAATAAAGACTGAGATAATCTTCATACACAGGCTTACAAGCATCGTTTCCAGTGCCAGTATGACAAGTTCACCGATCTCCATAGATTCCATCGCCGTCTCCATCGTGGAGATCATCGTATCTATATTGATCGCTGTATCAGAACTGATAACCCCAGCTGCCCGGCTGACTACGGACTGCCCGACATCAAATACCGCCATCGTGATCGTAAAGGTATGGCTGACGATCCAGACTGCCACCCACATCTTGAAAAAGTATTTAAAGAACATCCAGGTGTCGATGTCGTGCATGTTGTTCCTTTCCGTCAACATGGAGATCAGCTCATAACAAAGTACAAATGTGATAATCATACCGGCAATCGGTACAATGACCGACTCGGAAAGATTCTGTATCATGCTGTAAATGCTGCCATTCCAGCCCTGCGGTGTCTGCCCAACCTGAGCAGCAATCTGACCGGTCTTTTCATTGACATCGGTATACATTGTTGTCAGGTTGGAACTTACCATGCCTGTCAGAAGATTCCTCATCCATTCTTCAATCGCTTCAAATATCCGATCCATGAGTCATCTCCCTCCTGCTTCTCTCAGCTGAACAATCCGGACAGTAACGGTACCAGCTGGGTGCCGATCAGAACGACACCGCCTCCTGCCATCAGCTGTTTTATCCCCAATTAGGTGTAAAACTCTGCTCGATGGCGGGCGGCGGCGTACAAAAAAAAAAATCTATATGGTGTTTTTAAGAGAACCGTCCCGGCGGGACAGGTCAGGCAGTGACCTGTTCCACTCCGGGATGGGTTTGAGATTAAAATGAATTTCGATAGAAATGTGTCTTGTTTTATCTTCGTCAATGCGCTCATGCACGACGATTTCTTTGATTAAGCGGTTGAGGGTGGCTGCGTCCAGCTCTGTG
>ENA-OUNH01000293-OUNH01000293.1-human-gut-metagenome-genome-assembly--contig:-NODE-293-length-16943-cov-3.459979_pt1 | contig 16943 bp, 20 predicted proteins | sample MGYA00242806_ERZ504814 | MGnify/ENA primary metagenome ERZ504814 (study PRJEB26092, sample SAMD00036389) | human gut metagenome | host: Homo sapiens | study: EMG produced TPA metagenomics assembly of...
CCTTTTAGTGTTGAATATCCTATACTGTATTTATCAGCAAGGAACTGAATAGAACCTATACCATCCAGATATTCCTGCGATACTTTAGCTCTAAACTCAGGTGAATGTTTTGATTTTGGCATGAAAAATACCTCCAAAGTAACAGATTTTTATATTTAATCTGTCTACTTTAGAGGTATCATATCATTTGCAGACTGGGCGGTTATTTTTGTGGTTTATGATTATCCTTGCCTAATGTATATCCGATACAAAGCAGGTTAGGCCGAAGCTCACTACTGCTATGAAGTCAACAATACTCATTGGCTTAGTTCTTCTTTCCAGTGGATTCCCTTTTGGGTTTCTATGTAATCAGAGGGTCACAGGTCTCCGTTTCACTTCGGTCGTTGCAAAACGAGTGCCAGTGGCACTCTGCAACCCTCTGTTGAAGGACTAACCGCCTACCGTTATGGTAGCACCCATATTCTGATTATAACCGCCTGAAACTGTCGGCGCAATATGAAGTTGACAGATGAGAGTAGGGCAACTGTAGAAAAGAATCTTTTCGACCAGGGATTCCGGTGCCAAAACGGTGCCAAGAAATCAGGCAAATAAAAATAGATGGTGCAAATCAGCCGTTTTTCACTGTATTTTGGATAGAAAACCATAAAAATATGAGGTAAAACGGGATTAAAGTATCGCGAGGGTGGACGTACTGTAGGATCAGGACGTGTTGCTACAGTTATCGAGTAACCGTTAATTAGTATAACATCCTAATTTAATATATATTGAGTACCGCAAGGTACATTGTGTCCAAACGTAAGATACCCGGAACCGTAAGGCTTCCGGGGTATTTTTACGAAAAATATTCATAAAATTTCTGTTTTATGGATTCAAGAAATACCAGAATTCATGCCCCTGGCATACGATATATCTTTCCAGCCATTCATTAAAAGGGATATTAAAACGATCAGTATCTGGAGCTGGATAGCATAGGTAATCGTCTCTGCCTTCTGATACAGCCTGAAGATCCATGGTTATATCGCCGATGTCCTGTAAGCAAAGAACAGGAAGATGATATGTAAACTCCGGATCAGATAAAATAGGCGTACTATTCCAAGATTCCTTTTCTTTGAGCGCTCTTTTTAAAGAATAAATGGTACAGCTGACTAAAGAACTGCCTTCCTCTCCGCAAAAAAGTTCCATGCCATTTGAGCAGGATAAAAAAGCTTTGTATGAGGCAGGAAGTTTCATATTGGGAAAATATTTTTCAAACAGCTGAAATTCTTCAGGTGTTACAGGAGGGTTAAATTTATGAGTTACTTTTATAGGTTCATCGCCTAAATGCCACTGATAGACCCATCCATTATTTTCCATTTCATATTTTAGATTGTTGAAAATTCTGTAGATTGCACGGATGTCTTCCATTACATATATGCTCCTTGATCGATGTGATATTGTAAAGATTCATATGTCTGCTTTATTTGATAACGGAGAGTAATTATAGCATGCTTAAAAGTTTTTCAATGCTTTTTTGTGCAGAATTTACCAAAACCCTCTCGACTTTATACCACGTTAATGCTATACTTATACAGCTGTTTAACGTTTTAAAGCAAAAAATAAAAGTGAAAATACAGGAAAGAAGATAGAAAATGAAGATCGTTGTATGTATGAAGCAGGTACCGGCAACTTCCAAGGTTGATATCGATCCGGAAACCGGTGCCATGAAACGAATGTCCGGTGAGACAAGGACTAATCCATATGATCTGTTTGCATTGGAAACAGCCCTTGCGATCCGGGAAAAAACAGGCGGAACTGTAACCGTTCTTACTATGGGACCGCCTCAGGCGGAAGAGATGATCCGGGATGCTTATACCATGGGTGCTGATGAGGGCGTGATTCTTTCAGACCGAAAATTTGCGGGAGCGGATGTTCTGGCAACCTCTTATGCGTTAGCACAGGGAATCCAGGTGATCGGCGGTGCAGATCTGATCATCTGCGGAAGACAGACCACAGATGGTGACACAGCCCAGGTTGGACCGGCCATTGCAGAGCATCTGACCATCCCACATGCTGCATGGGTAGCTGAGATCATGGACGTCAATGAAAAAGCATTCAGGTCCGTCAGGATCTTGTCAGTGTTTCCCAGGTTTCCGAGATTCCGTATCCATGTCTTTTTAACCATTGACAAGGATACCTGCGTGCCACGTCTGCCATCCTATTTATTAAAGAAGGCAACTTCAGACCGTCCGGTACGGATCTTAAGCTTTGAAGATATGCCGGATCAGGATCTGAGCCGTTACGGACTGATCGGTTCCCCCACCTCTGTGGAAAAAATGTTTGCGCCGGAGGAAAGTGAAAAACAGGTTTATCTGGAAGGAACTGCAAAGGAAAAGGCAGACAAGCTTGTTGCTCTCCTGACCGGAAAGAAGATCATATAGGGGGAAGCGGAACATGGAATTTTTAAAATTTGATATAAACAAATGCGTACTCTGCGGAGTATGCGTGGAGAAATGTCCTTTTGGGGCCCTTACCATAGAGGGAAATGGAATTGTTGTAGGCGATGCCTGTCGTATGTGTGGGCTTTGCGTTCGTAACTGCCCGGAGAAAGCTATCCGGTTTGAGCAGAAGGCGAAATCCTTTGACAAGGATAAATGGAAAAACTTTCTTATCTATGTGGAGCAGGAGAGAGGAGAGATCCATCCGGTTACCTTTGAGCTGATCGGAGAAGCAAGAAAGATGGCTGTCAAAGTCGGTTATCAGGTTAACTGTGTGATCGTCGGAGGAAAAGGAACAAAGGAAAATGCGGAAAAGCTTCTGCCGTATGGCGTAGACAATGTGTACGTATATGAGCATGAAGGCTTCGAAGGCTTCCGCGCAGACTGTTATACAGACGCAGTTGCAGACTGTATCGCAGCAAACAAACCAAGCTCTGTGCTGATCGGAGCTACTGCGCTGGGGCGTTCCCTTGCACCGAGGCTTTCCACCAGATTCCATACGGGACTGACTGCAGACTGCACAACTCTGGATATCCGTTCCAACACCGATATGATCCAGATCAGACCGGCTTTCGGCGGAAATATCATGGCTCAGATCGGCATCACCAAATCAAGGCCACAGTTTGCCACGGTCCGTTATAAGGTTATGGACAAGGCAGAAAAAGTAAAAAATCCGCATGGTCAGGTGGTTGTATGTCCGGTAAATGAAAAAATGGCAGATTCCAGGATCAAGATTCTGTCATCCAGGGTCATTGATAAGGTAAAGAGCCTTGAGGAAGAGGATGTTCTGGTAGTAGCAGGCCGTGGTGTCCGGAATGAAAAGGATGTGGAAATGTGCCGGGAACTGGCAGATGCCCTTGGCGGACAGCTTGCCTTCACCCGTCCTATGGTAGAAAACGGATTCGGAGATGTTGCACATCAGATCGGACTTTCCGGAAGAACTGTCCGTCCGAAGCTGATCATCACCTGCGGCGTATCCGGTGCTATCCAGTTTACCTCCTGCATGACAGGATCTGACTGTATCGTAGCGATCAACAATGATCCGGAGGCACAGATCTTTAATGTTGCAGATTACTGCATCGTGGATGATCTGTATCAGGTTGTACCGGAGCTGACAGAACTGATAAAGAATCGGAAGGAGGATTAAGTCATGGCATATCCCTATAAAAAAATGACTTCAGAAGATTTTGACTACATCCGTTCTGTGACTGCTTCAGATCGTGTATGGGTCGGCGACGAGATCGCAAAAGAATATTATCGTGATGAGATGCCGGAGTACGGAGTTTTTCCTCCGGAGCTTTATGTGGAGGTTTTAAATAAAGAAGAGATCTCAGCCATCATGGCTTACGCATATAAAGAAAATATCCCGGTGGTATGCCGTGGCGCAGGAACCGGACTTGCAGGTGGAGCAACCTGTAAATATGGTGGGATCATGCTGTCCGTGATGCGCATGAACAAGATCTTTCCGATCGACAGAAAGAATCAGACCATCACAGCGGAGCCGGGAGCACTTCTCATCGATATCCAGGCGGCAGCAGCGGCAGGCGGACTTTTTTACCCGCCTGATCCAGGGGAAAAACAGCTTCCATCGGCGGTAATGTTATCACAAATGCCGGGGGTATGAAGGCAGTACGATATGGACTGACCAGAGATTTTGTCCGCTGTATCGAGGCAGTTATGCCGGATGGTTCCATCATGAATTTTTCATCCAACGTTGTGAAGAACACAACAGGATATGATGTAAAAGATCTTGTGATCGGCTCAGAGGGAACCTTATGTATCCTGACTCAGGTAACACTGAAGCTTCTTCCTGCACCGACCTGTACCTGCACCCTTGTAATGCCGTTCAGGAGCCTTGAGGAATGTGCAGACATGGTCCCGAAGGTTCTGGAACTGCCGTTTGTGCCAACAGCCATCGAGTTTCTGGAAAGAGAACTGATCGATATCGTAGAACGTAATCTGAACAAAATGTTCCCGGTAAAACAGGGAGAAGCAGTTCTGATCGTTATGTATGATGCTTCCAGCAAACAGGAGCTGGACAGCGCAGTAGAGGCAGCAGCAGAAGCGGCCCTTGCAAACGGAGCTCTGGACTGCTGTATTGCAGGAACGCCGGAACGTGCCGGAGCTGTATGGAGTGTCCGTGGCGGAATCCTGGAAGGTATGAAAGCAGATTCTGTAGCACAGGAAGAATGTGACGTAGTTGTTCCGCGTGCAAGGATCGCCGAGTATGTAAAAGCAGCCAAAAAGATCGCAAGTGCACATGGCATCCGTGTAGAGCCCTGCGGACACTGCGGAGACGGAAACATCCACACAGAGATGCTCCGTGGCCCGGAAATGAGCGACCAGGAGTGGAAGGAAGCCACACATGCAAGCCTTGTAGAGCTGTATGCACTGTCCAAGGAACTGGGCGGACAGCTTTCCGGTGAGCATGGTATCGGAAACGGGCGTCTGGAATTTCTGGAAGAATTTGCGGGACCGAGAATGATCGCTCTTTATAAAGCCATCAAGCTGGCTTTTGATGACAAACTGATCCTGAATCCGGGAAAAGTCATCGAATATAATAAATAAAAACGGGGGAAAGAGAGATGAGTCAGAACAAATCATTACAAAGCAAAATGCCTCTGGCCATGGGACTTGCGTTCGTAGCATTTACCACACAGTTCGGAGGCGGATTTGCATCAGGAGCGCAGATATACCAGTATTTTATCAACTACGGTATCTGGTGCCTGATCCTGCCGGCAGTGACACAGGGATTATATGCACTGTTTTTCTGGTATGGCATGCGCTATGCTTACAAACATAAAACCTATGATTACAGAAGCTTTTCCGACAGTCTCTATGGAAAAACCAGGCCGGTTATGTCCAACCTGTATGAGATCTGTTATCTGATCATGATCGGAACAGCATCTGCAGCAGCCTTTGCAACAGGTGGTTCCACACTGCAGACTCTGTTCGGAATTCCATACTGGCTCTGCACACTGATCATTGCAGCATTTATCTTTGTGATCGCACTTTTCGGAACCAATGTTGTAAGAAAATGTGCTTCTACTTTAAGCGTGCTGATCATTATCGGCCTGGTACTTGTACTTGTTCCGAATATCATTGCACAGTGGGGAGATATCACAGCTTCCATCCATACTATGTCCTCCGGAGAAATGACTGTACTTTCCTCCGAGAGCGGAGCCTTTGGACCGGCTCTCTATTCAGCAGTCCTTTATTTCTTCTTCCAGCTGGCATCTGTTTCTGTTATGTACCAGCACATGGAGGATGTAACGGACGAAAAACAGATCGACAAAGCAGCGATCTGGATGTTTGTATGCAACTTCTGTGCAATGGAGCTTTCCATCCTCGGACTTCTTGCCATTGCATATGTAAGTGAACTGGCATCTGCATCGGTACCGATGCTGGTACTGGTCCAGAACGGCGTAGGTTCCGGTATCCTGACACCGGTCATTTCTCTGTTGATCATCCTTGGAGCGATCTCCACAGCAGTAAATATGATCTCCGGTATTGTGACCCGCTGCGTAAACGCAGTGGAGCGCCGTATGGACAGCCCGGCAAAAAAGGCGCAGGGACATCTTGGAAGAAACGCAGTTTTCACAGCAATCTTTACATTCCTGGCATTTGCCATCGCACAGTTCGGTCTGATGACAGTTGTAAAAAAAGGTTACGCTTACCTTGGATATGCGGCGTTTATTACATTGTTTGTACCGTTTGTTGTACATGCCGTTGCGACAAAGGGAAAAGAAATCTGATCATAGATGGCAGAAATCCCCGGAGTATGAACTGGTATGCTCCGGGGATTACAGGAAGTGGGATGGACTGTCTGAAGGCGAAGGCACGGAGAGAAGAGTTCCAGTATATGAGCTACCGAGATATGCTTACGACTTTGTATAACAGAAATAAGTATATCCAGGTGGTAGACAGTGCACAGGGGAAAACAGTCAGAAGAACCGGAGTGGCTTATATTGATATTTCAATCAGACAAATGACAGTTATGGTCACGAAGCTGGTGACAAGCTGATCGTAAACACCGGACAGTCCATTATTGATGTTCTGCCTGAGAATGCCTATCGTGTAGGCAGAGATGAGTTCGTGATCATCTGTTTTGATATGGAAGAAGAAATAGCCAGGAAGAAACTTCTGACGATCTGCGAAAATATTGCGGAGAAAAACGTGAAATTTCCCATGGGAGTTATATGGAGAGAAAGCTTAGATTTCCTAGAAAATATGCTGAAAGAAGCGGATGATCTGATATATGTGGAAAAGAAAAAGTATTATAAAAATACAGATATTTTGAAGTATTTTATAAAGTAGAATGATCCCTGTTTTGGCGTCTTAAATTATTAACAGACGTTGAGACAGGGATTTATTTTTACGGAGTAGATTATATTAACTGGATGTGATATAGTGAGTATATAATATGATATCATATATGGAAGGAGAAGAGATATGGAAGAGACATTATCATGCAGAAGCAGAAGTGTTAAAAAAGTGATAACAGCCATTCTGTTATGTATGCTGCTGGTCACAAGTGCAGCACCGGCATCCGTTTCTGCAACAACAAACGGAAAGACGCGGGATGATGCTTTTAACTGGATTTGTGCCAGAGGAAATGAGCACTGGACATATCCATATGGAGAGACATGGTGTGTCAGTCTCATTGTTGCATATTATAACTGGCTGGGAGTTGGAAGCGTCAGTGGAAATGCGAAAGATTATGCGTATAATACGCTTCCAGGCGGATGGACACGAGTATACAGCAATCCACAGCCAGGAGACATTGCAGTATGGGGTGCAGGTGCATCCATTGGATGGGGAAATAACAAATCCTATGCAGATTATACTTATGGTCATGTAGGACTTGTTGTAAGACAGAATTCCTGGGGATCTATCACAACAGTAGAGACCAGAGCAAATCAGGGACATGGGGCTTATTATTATGAAAGAAACCCACAGAGTGCAGCCTGCTATATCCGCCCGGATTTTGCATCTTCCCCAGCATCTAATGCTATGAACATCGGACAGTCTTTTAATGCACTGATCATCCGCTCTGACGTCTGGAAACCGATTTACCAGAATCTGTCAGATGGAAATGTTCTTCTTGGAGCCCAGGAGTCAGGAGTGTATGCCAGAAATCAATGGCATTTTGAGCGTCAGTCAGATGGAAGCTATATCATTACATCCCTGCAGGATGGAAGAGCTCTTGATGTAAGCGGAGCGAATTCTGCTAATGGAACCAATGTTGGAACTTATATGAAATGGGGAACCGATAATGGTGCACAGAAATGGTATGTTATCGGCAATGCAATAGCATTCGAACTGGCACCGAAGCTGGCAACAGACAAGCGTCTTGATGTTACAGGCAACTCTACAGCAGCAGGAACCAATATTCAGATTTATACAGCTAATGGAACAAAAGCACAGACATTTTCTATTTACAAATTTGATGCAAAATATCCGACATCAACGACTACCATTGTTCCGGATCAGTCTACATACACCAAGAACGAAGGAACTTCTTTCCAGATAAAACAGAGCTTCTCTTCAACTTATGGAGGTGGCTATGGTGATCTTACATGGAAGAGCAGCAACAGCAGTATTGCATCTGTAAACAGTAATGGTGTGGTAACTGCGAAGAAAAAAGGCACTGCTTATATTACAATGACTTCCGTGTACAATCCTCTGATCACAACTACAGTAAAAGTAGTTGTGAACCATGTACATTCTTATACGTCAAAGGTAACAAAAGCGGCTACCTGTACAGCAGCTGGTGTCAGGACTTATACATGTAAGAGTGGCGACAGGACTTACACCAAGGCAATTCCGGCAACCGGACATACTAAGGAATTACGAAATGTAAAAACAGCTACCTGTGCCCATGCAGGCTACACAGGAGATACTTACTGCAAGAAATGTAATAAGAAGCTTGCAACAGGTAAGACGATCCCACAGAAAGCCCATGCATGGAATAAGGGAGTAGTAACAACCGCAGCTACCTGTACGAAGAAAGGTGTCAGAACATACACCTGTACTGTTTGCAAGGGAACCAGGAAAGCAGCGATCGCAGCGACTGGACACAGAAATAAAGTATTAAAAAATGCAAGACGGGCTACATGTGCAAAAGCAGGCTACACAGGGGATACTTATTGTAAAGACTGTAATGCAAAACTTTCCTCAGGAAAAACAATCGCCAAAAAGGCACATACCTGGGATGCAGGAAAGGTAACGAAAAAGGCCACCTGTACAGTAAAGGGAACTAAGACATATACATGTAAAATCTGTAAAGCAACCAAGACAAGCAGTATCGCAGCAACAGGCCACCGCCATACGGAGCTTAGAAACGTGAAAAAAGCTACCTGCGGACAGGAGGGCTATACAGGAGATACTTACTGTAAGGATTGCAAGGCAAAAGTTTCTTCAGGAAAAGTAATTGCGAAGACACCTCACAAAAATAAGATTGTGAAATTTGCAAAGAATCCACCTGTAAATCAGAAGGCTACACAGGAGATATTTTCTGTTATGATTGCGGAAGTCTGATTGAAGAAGGTGCTGTGATCGACAAGCTTGAGCATATCTGGGACAGCGGAAAAATTACAGTACAGCCTACCGCAGCAAAAACAGGAGTCAGGACATATACCTGTGAGAACTGCGGAGCAACCAAGAAGACAACCATTCCGGTATTAAACCTGGTAGGAAAAACAGTACGGGATAAAACAACCAATGGTGTTTACAAAGTACTCAGCAAGACATCTGTTGAATACACAAAACCAATCGCAAAGAGAGCAGCAGTAAACATTCCGGCAAAGGTTAAGCTCAGCGGAAAAACATTCAATGTAACAAAAATTTCAGCAAATGCTTTCAGGAACAATACAGTTATGAAATCCCTTACAATTGGAAGCAATGTAACAACAATCGGAGCCAATGCATTTTATGGCTGCAAGAACCTGAACACAGTTGTAATAAAAACAGCCAAACTGACAAGAAAAACAGTTGGAGCCAACGCATTTGCAAAAACAGGAGCTAAGCCAGTCGTAACAGTACCGGCAAAACAGTTTAATACTTATAAGACACTGTTACGCTCCAAAGGAATGAGCACAAAAGCAGTATACAAAAAGTAAAATAAAGATACGCAAGAATCCTCCGGAAAGGTGAAACTTCCGGGGGATTCGCTTTTTCATGGAAGGTTTGTTTTTAATCGCTTATTTTTTCTTTTATTATTATTTTCTGTAATGTTTTTGAACTAGGGGCGTCTTATAAGTGAGAAGGGAGGAAAGAAGAAAGCCGATGAACATAGAAGAACTTTACCGGACATATTTTGATATTGTATATCGGTATATCTGTTCTGTCTCACAGGATGGACCGCTGGCTGAGGAAGTGACTCAGGAGACATTTTTTAAGGCACTGAAAAAGATAGATCAGTTTCGTGGTGACTGTGATGTGCGGGTGTGGCTCTGCCAGATCGCAAAGAATACGTTATACGACCATCTGAAAAAGCAGAAAAAGCAGCTTTCCGGAGATGAGCAGCTGGAAACAGCAGAAAGCCATGGTGGAGAAATTTTTGAAGAAAAACTGGCACAGCGAAGCCAGGCCATGGAGATCCATAAAGTTCTGCATAGCCTTTCGGAACCGTATAAAGAAGTTTTTTCACTGCGGACATTCGGAGAGCTTAAGTTTAGTGAGATTGGAATGCTTTTTGGAAAAAGTGAAAACTGGGCGCGGGTGACTTATTACCGTGCAAGAGTAAAGATAAGAGAGGAGTTGGAATATGAAGATCACATGTGATGTAATACAGGATCTGATGCCATCTCACATAGATGGGATTTTAAGCGAAGACAGCAAGATACTGGTGGATGAACATATAGGAACCTGTCAGGAATGCAGAAAAATGTATGAGATCATGAAAGAGGAGCAGGGAAAAGAGCAGGACCGGATAAGATCATCTGTAGCCTCCATAACAGGATGTGGAGCTGGTAGGACGGAAAATACTGAAAGTAATGCAAATACCGGAAGCGTATCCGCACTGAAAAAAATCAGGAAAAAACTCCTGGTACGCAGAGTTCTGACAGCAGCAGTGGCAGTTATTCTGACTCTCATTGCTGCGGCAGCAGGCTACAATCACTGGTATTTCAATGAAAAGTACATGACTCTGGAAGACAGCGGAATATATGTAAAAGACAATCGCCTGTATTCTTCCAACAATCTTATTAACCGCATGAAAGTGCAGTACACAGAAGATGGAAAACAGAATTCGTTTACGCCATTGACGCGCCATATGCAGGAACTCTGGAACTGAAAGGCGATGACATGCTGCTTCAGGATTTTTCCAAAAAGACAGAGGAAGTATCACCGGAGGATGACAGCACGCCGGAGACTGTGAAAGAGGTATATTACATGAGCGCAGAGGCCGAAAAGAAGAGCCTGGAGCTGACAGAACTGGAAGCAAAAGGAGAACTGGAAGCGGCGGGGAAAATTGTGGATGAGATGAAGCAGGAATCGAAGTTGCTCTGGTCGGAATAATAGGATAGAAAAACAGTATCATCTATGTTAGAATAAAATACAAATAAGACAGGGGGAAATAACATGTTATTTGTATGCTATCCAAAATGCAGTACCTGCAAAAAAGCTCAGAAATGGCTGGATGAGAGCGGCGCAGAATATACGTTGCGCGATATTAAGACTGACAATCCGACTGCAGAGGAACTGAAAACCTGGTGGAAAATAAGCGGTCTTCCGCTGAAAGCGTTTTTTCAATACCAGTGGAAATATTTATAAAGAGATGAAACTGAAAGATAAACTTCCGGAGATGAGTGAGGAAGAGCAGCTTGCGCTTCTTGCAACAGACGGGATGCTTGTGAAACGACCAATCCTTGTTGGGAAAGACAAGGTGCTGGTGGGCGCTAAAGAAAAAGAATGGGAAGAGTATCTGAAATCATGAAAAAGAAACTGAATTATGCGGATATTGTTAAGGAAACCGTGATCCTCACCGTGGCAGTGGCGATCATTGCAGCGGCGGTATATTTTTTCCTGGTGCCAAGCCATACGTCGGTCAGCAGTATTTCCGGTCTTGGAATCGTGCTTTCCAACTTTGTACCGCTGCAGCTGTCGGCTATTACCATGATCCTGAATGTGGTACTTCTGATCATCGGATTTTTTACCTGTGGAAGGGAATTTGGAGTTAAGACGGTTTATACCAGTGTGATGTTGCCGTTGTTTCTGGGACTTTTTGAGATTATTTTTCCGAATTTCGGATCTATGACAGACAGCCAGGAGTTGGATGTTCTGTGCTATGTTCTGGTCGTCAGCGTGGGACTTAGCATTCTTTTTAACAGGAATGCATCCTCGGGGGGACTGGATATCGTGGCAAAGATCATGAACAAGTATCTTCATATGGAGCTGGGAAAAGCAATGTCTCTTTCTGGTATGTGCGTGGCACTTTCTGCGGCTCTTGTCTATGATAAGAAGACTGTGGTCTTAAGTATTCTGGGAACGTATTTTAACGGAATCGTTCTGGATCATTTTATTTTTGACCATAATATCAAACGGCGTGTCTGCATTATCACGAAGAAGGAAGAAGAATTGCGCCAGTTTATCATTTACGATCTGCACAGCGGGGCAACGATCTACGAAGCCATCGGTGCTTACAACATGGAAAAACGCCATGAGATCATCACCATCGTAGATAAAGGCGAATATCAGAAGCTGATGAAGTTTATAAACCAGAAGGACCCGAAAGCGTTTATCACGGTTTATAATGTATCGAATATGCGGTATCAGCCGAAGAAATAAAAATATTTTGCTGGATGCTCCGGAAGGTTGTTTTTTGAAAGTCTGACAGAGGTCTGTGGGCCGGGATGGGAAGGATACAGGAAGCGAAAAACCGTGTGAAATTACAGTTTGCTTTTTGCACGGTTTCTTTTATATAAAACAGTTAGCTAAAGCTAACACATGGGCGGTATAAAATTTTTTTAGATTATACAAGAAAGGAAAATGTAATGATAATGAATATTTTTGAAGGTATACTGATTCCGTTTATTGGAACAACGCTAGGTGCTGGGTGTGTGTTTTTTATGGGAAAAACATTTAGTAAATCAGTGCAACGTGCACTTGCAGGATTTGCAGCAGGCATAATGGTTGCTGCTTCAATCTGGAGTCTTCTGATTCCGGCTATTAAACAATCTGAGAATATGGGAACATTATCATTTATTCCGGCAGTTGTTGGATTCTGGATTGGTATATTATTTTTACTTGCACTCGATCATTTGATTCCGCATCTTCATGTTGGAAGTGATCAGGCAGAGGGACCGACAAGCAAGCTTGGCCGTACTACAATGATGGTGTTGGCAGTTACACTACATAACATCCCTGAAGGTATGGCAGTCGGTGTAATGTATGCAGGATTTCTTGCTGAAAATGCGCAGATTACAGCAGCAAGTGCACTCGCTTTATCACTTGGAATTGCTATTCAGAATTTTCCGGAAGGAGCGATTATATCCATGCCGCTCAGGGCAGAGGGTGAAAGTAAGGGAAAGGCATTTCTCGGAGGTGTACTTTCAGGAGTGGTTGAACCGATTGGAGCAGTACTGACGATTCTTGCCGCACAGCTGATAATCCCGGCATTACCATACTTACTGAGCTTTGCAGCAGGAGCTATGTTATATGTCGTGGTTGAAGAACTAATTCCGGAAATGTCGCAGGGACAGCACTCAGATATTGGTACGCTTTTCTTTGCATTTGGATTTAGTTTGATGATGATCCTGGATGTGACACTGGGGTGAGAGGAAAGATTTCCGGCATAAGCTCAGTCATGGCCTTGCGGATTCAAGAAAGGGGTTTTAAAACCAGAAAAGGAGTAGATTTGCAATAGACTTATTTCAGGAAAAAGGTATAATAAAAGAAAAAGATTCGTCAGCAAATCAGCCGAAAGTCAGAGACGCAATATAGGACCTGCAAAACAGCAGCCAGTTACAACGTTTAAGATGCATTGTCTGAAAAGACAATGCTTTTTTTGTTTTGAAATATCGGTCAGGGACAGGCAGCTAATAATTATAAACCGGGGAAAGTGATATGGAAGAATACAGAGATGATATAAAAAGTAAATTGTATTATATGGATGAAATCCTTCATAAGATTTCTTCCATGAGTCAGGCAGAGGATGAAAAACAACTGGATGACATGACACCATCTATATTGAAGAGTGTTGGAAAATACACAGCAGCAGACAGAGCATATATTTTTGAATGGAATTCAGAAAAAAAGGAAAGTTTTAAAAATACATTTGAATGGTGTGCGTCAGGAATCGAACCACAGATACAGAATCTGCAGGAAGTTCCCGTATGTCTGATGCAGAACTGGGTGGAAACATTTATCCAGAAGAAAAATATCATCATTTATGACCTGGAAGAAATAGCAGAAGAAACCCCACAGGAATATGAAATTTTAAAGCCTCAGAATATTCATTCCCTGATTGCTGTGCCGATTTATACAAATCATAAATTTATTGGCTTTATCGGATTGGATAACCCGGATCTGAATCAGGATATGGTGTCCATGAATCTGTTATCTGATGTGGGATGCCATATGGGAAGTGTCCGTGAAAACCTGAGAATGATGAAGGTATTGGAGCAGGAGCACAATAATCTGGAAAAAAGCCTGGAAGAGCTGCAGAAAGAGAAGAATATTCTGGATGTATTAAGCATTGATTATACAGCTGTTTATTACTGCGACCTGATGAAAGACCTGATCCTTCCTGTGAAGCAGGAGCATGGTATGAATACAGTGATAACAGAACAACAGTCTTTTTCTTTTCGCATTCGCTATTATTTTGAGCACTTTGTCATCCGGGAATCAGCGCCTGATTTTATGGAAAATTAAGCCTGGATCATCTGGTGGAATATCTGGGGCATCATGAACGCTTCACCTACTGTTTCCGCTGCCGTCCGAACCCGACAGGTCAGAAATATTTTGAAGTCCAGATCGTCCGGCTGAAGAATATTCCAGGATTTAAAGCAGTCATGGGATATCGGTATATAGATGACATTATTGAGGAACAGGAACGACAGAAAGCAGAACTTGAGGATGCGCTGGAAATTGCAAACCTGAATGGGGAAATCATTGATTCCATCAGTAAATTATACTGGCTGATCTATCGAATGAATCTGGAAACAGGAACTTATGAAGAAATATCTGCCGGCAACGAGATGCATAAACTTACAGGCAGGCATGGAAAAACGGAAGAAGCTTTCCAGCATGCCATCAATACAATTGTTGATGGGGAGCATCAGGAAATGATGAAAGAGTTCCTTGATACATCGACGCTGGCTGACAGGCTGAAAGACACGGAAAGTATTGCGGTCGAATACCGGGCGCAAAGTGGCTCCTGGCATCTGGCAAGATTTATTGAAAAAAACGGAACCCATCCGGTAAGGTTACAAATGTTCTGTATGTTGTCAGGCAGATTGATGAGGAAAAACAGGTTGAAATTGCTTATAAGCAGGAACTGATGAAAAAGAACAGACTCCTGTCAGGACTGAGCCGTGATTATACGACAGCTTTTGTTTTAAATCTGGATACGGATGAGTATGAGTTTGTATTTAATCAGGCGACAAATCATGCACAGAAGCGAGAAGAGTTCAGAAAATTTTCAGATTATGTGGATGCCTATGCTTCTGCATTTGCACTTCCAGAATTTCAGGATGTAATGCGTCGGGAACTTGACAGTAACGTGATTAAAAACATTTTGAAACAGAAGACGAATATCATTTCTCTTTTGAGACGTCACCCAACGCAGCAGGTCTGTCCTGCTTTCAGGCACATATTGTAAAAGAGTACGAGGAAGACAGCCATTTTGCGTTCCTTGGTTTCCGAAGTGTAGATGAGATCGTACAGAAAGAGCGTTTTTATAAAGAGTCTTTGCAAAAAGTAAACCAGGCACTTAAGCATCAGCTGGACATGATCACATCTGCACTGCCGGGTGGCGTGAAAATCAGCAATGATGATCCTGAATATTCTTTTAAGTATGTTTCTGAGCATTTTGCGCAGATGCTGGGATATGATACCCCAGAGGAATTGATGGAAGCTTCTGGAGGGACGATTGCTGACCTGGCACATCCGGATGATCTGGAACAGGGGATTGCACAGGCGTTGGAGCAGTATGGTAAAGCGGATCATTATGAGCTCACATACCGCATGAAATGCAAAAATGGATCCTGGAAATATATTGAGGACAGGGGACATAAGATCCGCAAATCGGATGGGATGATCGAACACTGGAATCTGATTCTGGACCAAAATGAACTGGTGGAAAAAACCATTGCCCTGGAGAGCGAGAAAAAGGCAAACCAGAGTAAATCGGATTTTCTTTCCAGAATGTCTCATGATATGCGAACACCGTTGAATGGAATTATCGGACTTATGGATATCTGTATGAAGCACCCGGAGGACAGGAAACTGGTGGATTCCAGCCGCCTTAAGGCAAGAGTAGCGGCAGATCATCTGCTGTCGCTGATCAATGACACACTGGAACTGAGTAAACTGGAAAATGAAAAAACAAAACTGGCAAAAGAAGATTTTTGCCTGCCGGAGCTTATTCGTGAGGTGGAAACCATTGCACAGATGAAGGCAGATGAAGAGTGTATTACGATTCGTTTTATGGATGATCCTTATTCAATTCCATATCCGAATCTTATCGGAAGTGCCCTGCATGTAAAACAGATATTTTTAAACCTGATCACAAACAGTATTAAATACAACCGTAAAAATGGCTCTGTGGATTGCTGCCTGAAAGAAGAGAAGGAATCCGATGAAAGAGTGCTGGTAGATGTGACTATAAAAGATACGGGAATCGGAATGTCAGAGGATTTCCTGAAGAATATATTTCAGCCATTTGTTCAGGCAGATCAGGGAGCCAGATCACAGTATAAAGGTACCGGGCTGGGCATGGCGATTGTAAAGGAACTGATTGATCGTATGGGTGGAACCATTCAGATTGACAGTGTGGAAAATCAGGGCACTTCCATACATGTGGTCATACCTTTTGAAATTGCAGAAGAACCTGTAGTTGTAAAAGAAAGTTTTGAATTACCAAAAGAGAAGCTGTCCGGACGCCGTATTCTTCTGGCAGAGGATAATGAACTCAACAGGGAAATTGCGGTATTCCTTCTGAAAGATGAGGGGATTTCCGTTACTGAGGCAGAAGATGGACAGCAGGCCCTGGAATGTTTCCTGAAAATGCCGGAAGGATATTACGATGCGGTTCTGATGGATATCATGATGCCGGCGATGGACGGATATCAGGCAGCCAGGGCGATTCGTGGCAGTGGAAAGAAAGATGCAGAAATGATTCCAATCATTGCCATAACAGCCAATGCTTTTGCTGAAGATAAAAGAAAGACGATGGAGGCAGGGATGGATGCACACCTGTCAAAACCTTTAAATGTACAGGAACTGATGGATACAATCCGAAAATTC
>ENA-OUNH01000295-OUNH01000295.1-human-gut-metagenome-genome-assembly--contig:-NODE-295-length-16857-cov-4.085057_pt1 | contig 16857 bp, 18 predicted proteins | sample MGYA00242806_ERZ504814 | MGnify/ENA primary metagenome ERZ504814 (study PRJEB26092, sample SAMD00036389) | human gut metagenome | host: Homo sapiens | study: EMG produced TPA metagenomics assembly of...
GTCTTAGATGGATAAAGCAGGTGCAAATAGGCTCATGCCTCTTACTTCTCCATTTGAGACATTAAACCTCAGTCTTGCCACTGGGTATCTTCTCGAACCTTCCGCAAATAACCTGTATTCTTCTTATCCTGGTTCTTTATCTGATGTACCAATTTTCCAACTGTAAGTCTTTCCGCCTCATAGGAAACCATAGCACCAATCATTCGTGGAACCATCTCCCATGCAGAAAAACAAGTATTTTTGAAAACCCTTTGCTGTTTTTATATGCTCCCTGCATCTCATAATATGGCATTGATGGTGGAATCCACAGGTATTTTTCCGCCCCACCAATAAATGCCTTTTCTTTCAGTGCCTCAAGTCTTGCATTGGTTTTCGGCAGTTCTTCATATTTATTGATTCTATTGCGATTCAGCCACAAAAGGCTCTGTTCTCTTTCATTTCCAAATTCATCAGGATGTTTCGTATAATATTTTCTATCTGCTCTTTTATTTTGTATTTTTCATAAAAGACATAAGATAAGGACAACTCTTTGCATAATCTATCGGCAACGTATGTTTTGAATCTGTTTTTGACAATAATCGTGACATCTGTATGTAAGAATTAATATCGTTCCCGTCTATCCGCAGATGGTGTTTCACACTGCTGTCATCTGTATAATCCCCAGAATCCATGACAGATATTCGTTCTGTCCTGCTGACTCCTTGATACATGGCATTTTCCGCAAGTTCCTTCATACGGATAATTGCACTGTCTCCAGCTTTTAATTCACTTAAAGCAACTGAATAGTTTTTCCAGATTTCCTTAAAATTTGTATCTTTGACCTCATCGTCAAAAAGAAAGTTCATAACCTGAAAGAATTCTGCATAATGTTCGTCCAGCTGATTTTCATCAATCTCTTCAAGCGTAGAATATAATTTATATGGTGTTGCTGACAGCAGAAGCACTCTTGTATCATGTCCGCTAAGAAAACTATGTGCAAGGATGCCAAGTTCACTGTCATCAGATGACAGAAGAAATTTAAATCTCTGAAATTCATCCATGATTACAAGATCCGGTTCGAGCATGGATACACTGATTCTCGCAAACATTACACGTAATTTATTCATTACATAATAATTGGAATACGTGAGTTGTTTATTATATTTTCTCTCCTTCAGATGATTAAGCAGCATATCCCTAATTGCATTATATTCTGGATAATTAACAATCTTTTCAATTACATTTTTAGGATAACTGCCATCGGACACCTTTTCGCATTCTTTTACACGCTTTTCAAAGTTACATTTTGCCCATCCGTCCCATGCTTTTACAGCATCCAGTATCATAAATTTTTCGAGAGAAATCACATGCCCTTTAAAGTCAGGTATTCTCTTTAAGATTGCAAACATTAATGCTCTTTCCTGTACACTTCCTCCACCGGAAGTCATACGGAAAGATGTTTCTGGTGTAAGCGGAATAAGCTGTATGTAACCTTCCTTTATTCGGGGATCATTCTCCTGCTCAGTAATCTTCAAATGCTGCATAGATAATCTTGTATCAGCTACCGAACCAATACTATTTTCCCTGTCACATCAAGTTTTCTAATGTTCTGATTTGCTATGTTCTGATTAGAGCAAATATATATCACTTTAAACAGCTCATCATTTTCTTCAATTCTAAGTCTCGCCGTCTTCACAATTGCCCCTCTGGCAATAAGTGTTTTTCCCATACCGACCTCATCAGCAACAAGCACACGGTTCTGATTATGTCTGAAAAGATAATCCACTCTTTCTACAGTAGCTCTTTGAAAATCTTTCAGACCGGCAAGGGTACGCTTTTCGATTTCATCTATATTAAATTGTGACATAACATCACCTCGTTATCTTCTGATTTTCAAAGTATTACAAAACGTTTCATAAAGTTCACGAAATTCATCCGGTATAATCTCATTATCAGTGACCATTTTAAGTATATACCCGATGTCTTTTATTCTTTCCGGTTCTTCTACAGAAGTCTTAAGCATCTTCTCATAAAGTGCCGGCATTGCATCGCTTGAATTACAGAAAAAGCCGGATTCTCCCATCTGTTTTCCTTCAAGCATGGATGCAATATAATCATCCCCCAATACAAAAGCAATATATTCCACAAATGAAGCTCTGTCCTTTACAACACTGTTTACTGCAGCACTTTCTCTGTCATCTGGAAAATCGCTTGTCGGAATCATAATAATTCTACGAATAATATCTTCTCCCGCTTTTGCTGTAATCTCATAGAATTCCGATAACTGCAATATCTCAAGTTCTGAAAACTCTATGTGTTCTGACAATGTCTGCTCCTGCTTTGAATTAAATGGTGATACTGTAATTGCACTATCAGATTGAATACCGCTAAATTCAACTGTTATCTTATACTTTCCGGCATTCTCATTATCCTCTGAAATTACAGCCTGCCTTTTCACACGGCACAATTTCTTGATCTTCTGCTCCAGCAGATTTCTGTTGTCACTTTCTGTTTCCAAAACTGCATCCGCAACTGTAACCTGTTCAAATGGATTTTTCACATCTCCTGCCGGGCCACAGAATATATCCTCTAAGAATTTATCCCCATTCAGATACATATTCTTTGTACCAAGCCACAGCATCATTTCAACATTTTTATTAATTGCAGAATAGGAAGCATTCATGGAACCAAGATACAGATCAACATCTGAATATTTCCTTCTCAGATAAATTTTTGCATGAATATCCTGTTTCTTTTTATCCGCCAGTTCATCTGAAATTTCATCCTCACCATCTATGATCTCATCCTTTAACGCATAGATGGTAAAATTATCTACATCTGACGCTTTGAGTTTTCCAAGCTCAGAACGTCTCGTAATAAGTGTTCTCTTACAGTCTGACAATGCCCTGTCTGTAAGGTTAAAATCAGCAATCACACTTTCTGACAAAAACGGAGACATCACTACAAGCTCATTAAATGTCGAATTGGCATTTCCTTTTTCCTTGCAGAACAGAATATCATCCTGCATTTGGTAAGCATTTTTTCCAATGCCAAGCGGAAGCACTTCAAAATTCTCGCCAAATATTTTACTTTCAAGCGAAAAGGATACATCCTTAATATCTGCACATAATCCACGAATCAGATTTCTCTTCTTTCCGGCATTATTGCTGGTATTGTGCACATTCGTTACAAGATAATCCAGGAAATCACAGATAGGCTGTGTCTTTTTCTTCTGTCTGACATTTTTACTGCTATCCATTGCAAAGCTGATATCCCAGCTCCTGTCAAAAGTCAGATTTCTGCTCATTACCACAAAGCGATATTTTTTATCTCCCTCAGCGTTTACATATGCTAATACCCATGCTTTCGGATGAAATGACGGGTATCGACCAAGCTGTTTATCCTTTGGCAATGCAACTTCTACTACCATTTTTTCTAATAATATAGATAGTGCAGTCGGTTTTGTTGGCACTTTAATCTGTCCTGCTTCACAAAACAACACGATTTTATCTGACACCTTCTGCAATGTATTCAACACACCAATTGGGTTCTGCATCAGTTTACTATCTGATTCTTCAGATAAACCAAGGCATATTGCTACGGCTGTGAGTGTTTCCAGATCAAGTGAATATGTAGCGCCTACTGCTCTATCCAGTCTATATCCGTCCGGAGGCATCAAGATACTGCTGTAATCTGTTCTATCACAGTTCGAATCCGGTCTAAACATCAGCACTCACCTCCCCGTCATAGATGTCATTCACAATTCTTCTGGTATTTGAGAATCTGTAATCAAGCTTTCCTCCGCCTACCCATTTTGAATGATCAAATTCCTTTGTTCTGCTTAACTTCGCTCTGGCTGCTCCTTTCAGGCTCCGTTCCCTCTTACGAATCAGTTCATCAGCCATATCAATATCCGATGCCATAAATGCTGCTTGTATCCCACACAGAAAGCTCTTTGCCCTTGGATTTATCAACTGCAATTCTCCAAATACTGCATCCAGATCAACTGTCGCATTATGCCTGATATTCGGAAGCAATCTGCTCCATTCATCATTTGCGTATGTATTCTCGCCTTCTGAAAGCATGACATTGTATCTTACTCTTGCCATATACACCAGTTTATTAAAATCGCAGGCAAGCTTCATCATATATGCCAGCTTTTCACTTACTTTTTCCGATAGTTCAGCCGTCAAAGAAGCAAAATCATCATATTCATTCAAATCAATGTGATTTTTCAGCACATATTCAAAAAGAGAACCCTTCGTTGACTTCTGAATCTGTTTATCCAGATAGAAAGCTTCCTCCTGCGTCAGCTCTATTGTAAGGTTGTCTCTCCAATCATCATTATAAATCGGAAGATTCCAGAATCTAATATTGGCAATATCTCCTGCATCAGAATCATCCTTATCATTTTCCTCTGCATCATCATTTCTGTTTCCAAGTCTGCTGCTAACTGATTTCTGTTCTCTTAGTTTTACTGCCAATGAAACATATTCAGAAATAGATATACCATAATCACAAAATATTCCATAGGTGCGAATACCATTCCAGTAAATGTCGGAGGGCTTTCTAGCCACCCAGCCTTTTGGCAATACACGCGTTCCGATAACTCCCTCTGCCTTTGGATCTGCATTCAACAATCTAATACCACAATCTTTTTCAGCAGAATCAATTGCTCTAAGAATCCTATTCACATCTTTGCCGTATCTTCCATCAACAGCCTCTCTCAAGACATATGGAACAATAAGGAAATACTTTGCCCTGGTCTGGATGGTAGAGGTCCCTGGAAAGAAATAATTAGCAAAAGCATCACGAACTATACCGATTCCAAGTTCATCGACTGCTCCCTGTTCACTCAAAAGGTTAATCACATCCAATGCCTTCTGCCGGTCTTCCTTTGAAAAATCTATCCATCCCAATTGCATATTGTCACTCTCCTCCCTGTCAATAACAGCATAAGCAGCCTTTCACGAACTAATTAATTTATAATCCAGATAATGTCCTCATAACCAGATCAACATCTTTATTCTCCAACTCTTGAATAATGTGCAAGTATGTTTTCTGTGTAGTTGTCATACTAGCATGCCCTAACCTTCTTGCTACACTGGCAATTGAAACACCTGCAAAAAGTAATAAAGAAGCATGCGTATGTCTAAGACCATGAATCGAAATCTCAGATATTCCACATGCTTTACAATGTCTGGTAAGGACGTCATTCACAGTTGAATTATAAATCTTTGAATCACCTACAAAAATTGGTTGATCTTCCGGAAGATTTTTTGTAAGCTCCGAAAATTTAACCACAATCTGCCAGTCAATCTGAATTTTTCTCACAGAAGATTTATTCTTTGTTGGAAGGAAGCCTCCATCCCCTTTGTAATCCCATGTCTTGCTAATTGATAGAGTCTGTCTTGCAAAATCGAAATCTGCTGGTGTGATTGCAAGAGCTTCTGAAAATCTCATTCCTGTTTTTGCAACTAATAAAATAAACCAATCCCAATTTACAGTTTCCTTGATATCTAAATCTGCAATCAATGTATGAAGTTCAAATTGATTGAGGTATTTAATCTTTTTACTCTTGGTGACTTCCCTTTAATAATCGCTTTTCTGGTTGGATCTCTTTCAATCAGACCATCATCAACAGCATCCAGAATGGCTCCTTTCAGCTGATGATGAAAGTCTAATGTCGTCTGTCTTTCATGATCTTTAGCATAATCATTTAACAGTTTTTGATACGCAGTTCTCGTAAGTTCTGACACCTTTAATCGTGGAGCAAGCTTTTCAACCCATTTATGTGTCATTAAATACTTTGCCATTGTTGCTTCTCTGATTGCGCCTCTCTTATAAACCTCAATCCACTGCTGATAATATTCACAAAATAATTGTTCCTTGTTTACACTGTTCTGCATAAGTTATCTCCTCTCTAGGAACTGCTTATGCTGATATAAACAATTAACATGTTTCAGTACAAATTATGAAACTGTAATTAATGGTTTAATTTCCTCATCCAATATTTTTCTCAACTCTGCCATACACTGAGAATAATATTTAAACTTCGGTAATGCCTTTTCCTGTGATTCTTTATATCGCGTATAATTAATTGTTGACTTAATTACACTTTCGTTTGGAATTTCCCCATTTCTATAATGCAATGCAGCATACATTACATCATCTTTTGATGCATACCAAGTAACGCAAAAATCAGTAACCACTTGATTGATACAATCATGTTTCATGTTCTCAACAATGTTCATAATTGACTGACCTTTATATTTATTCTCATCCTGCTCAATTTCATTTACCAAAGTAGTCATAATATCAGCTACTTTCGGATTGTCTTTACGCATTTCCTCAATATACTGCTTCACTTCATCAATCTGTTTCTGACGTTCTTCCGGTGTAACCGCCTCCGCATCTTCATCTGGTGTAACAATGTTCTGAATTAGATTAATGATATACTCATAATCAATCTTTGTGCTGCTATATGCCATTAACTCATAATCTGTATTAACTGTTTCTTCTGCTTCCGGTGGTGTCTGTGTGTCGTCCGGCTCAGCAAGTTTGATTTTCGTCATAGCATTTTGGTAATGTCCCACATAATCTTCATATTCTTCTTCCGTAATACCATAATCTTCAAGCATGCTTTCATCGTACTGTGTAAATGATTTGATCTGCGCAAATAATCTGTCAAATGTCTGAAATGCTTTCGCAAATACCTTCAGTTCTTTCAACGACATATCCGTTTCTTCATCCGGTGTCTCTGCAACCGCTTTTAATGCTGAAAGTGCTCTCTTAAATGCTGGCTCGACTTTATCCCATTCAGCTAGCAATGCAACTTCTGTACTTCCAGCAGAATATAATTTCACCGCATTATCAACACATTCTTTAAACAATACCGGAGCCTGGAATGTTACAATCTGTCCATAAGCCTTATTCGGATCAAAAATACGATTTGTTCTTGAAAATGCCTGAATCAGATCATGTGGTCCCATTGGCTGTCGATCTATAAATATCGTAGATAAACATGGAGCATCAAATCCTGTCAACAAACGGTCTACCACAATTACTAAATCCAGTTGTCTATTTCTGCTCTTATACTTTTTGTCTTTTCGTGCCAATCGTTTGTTCAAATTTTCATTGTAACTCTGGATTTGAGAAAGATCGAATTTTGTACCAAACATTTCATTATAATCATTTAATGACTTCTGCATCTTTTCCTGATTTACATGCGATCCTTCTTCATTTTCTGTTACAGAATATGTAATAGCAAATTTAGGGTAATCAGGAAGAACCTGTTTCATTCTCTCATCGATTTCCAAATCTGTTTCACCATTTTTCACTTTGCTCAACAACTCATAGTACTTCTGTGCCAGTTGAATCGAACTTGTTGTAAGAATTGCCTCATATGTCTGTCCCTTACCATTTTGAAGACCAAATTTCTGGTAAGATTTATTTAGAATAATATCTAACACTCGTAGCATATGTGTCTCATTGTCATAGAGACTCGGATCTGTCTCATCTTCCATATTCTTGGGCCCATTATGCTCAACTTGGAATCCAAGAACTGCATTGTCTTTAATTGCATTCTGTATCGTATACTTATGAAGACATTTTCCATATAGTTCTTCTGTTGTTCTTGGCAAATCTCCCATCTGTGCATATGGATTCTCGGCAAATCTAGGAGTTCCTGTAAAACCAAACCATAACGATCTTCCAAAAAATCGTTCTAATTCTCGCTTTGTTTTCGGTGTAACTGCACGATGACATTCATCCACTACAAATGCAATCCTCAAATTTTTGATTTTATTGTATTCTGGCGTGTCCTCTTGCAGTCTTTTAGTAACCAGTATCTGCATCTTCTGGATTGTTGTAACAATCACCTTTCGGTCTCCGGATTTCAATTTTTTCTTCAAATCATTGACATTGTCCGTCTTATCAACAGCAATCACGTCATTGTTTGCGTATGCCTGAAATGCGCTTGATGTCTGTGTATCAAGATCCTTCCTGTCAATTAAGAAGATTGTTTTATCAAGTGAAGGGATATCCATCAGCAGATTTCGGGTTGCCTTATAGGAGGTCAACGTCTTTCCAGATCCAGTAGTATGCCACACAAAACCGGATTTTCCTATTTTAGATGCTTCACGTATTGATTCGATTGCATGAATCTGATACGGTCGTAAAATAATCAATCTCTTTGCATCTCTATCCAAGACTGTATATCTCGCGATCATTTCATGTGCTTCCGGAATACGGAGTACACTCTTTGCAAAATCAAGATAATCCGACACCGGATTATTCTTCTCGTCAACCCATCCACTCATAAATTTAGCATTCAGGTCGGTATCACTTGCTGCAGCAAAATATTTCGTATCAACACCATTACTAACAACAAACATTTGAACCGCTGAAAAGATACCTGTAAATTTTCCTTCACTAATATATTTCTTTATCTGGTTAAATCCATCCATATATGAATGCTGTCTATTCTTCAACTCTATATGAATCATCGGAAGTCCATTTATCATCAATGTAACATCGAATCTTCTATTTCGTGAAACTGTATAGTAATCATCTTCATCTTTCAAAGCACTATACTGGTTTATTACTTCATAAACACTGCTCCCTCCTGCAATATGTTCATGGTTCATAACAACTAAATGAAGTTTCTCTGTATCGCGCTGAACGTGCACCATTACCTTTCCATTTTCCCCTACTAACCATTCGCCAGCTTTATAGAAAGATGAAAACTGTAACTGGTTCTTTACCTGCTCAAATTCTGCATCAGATAAAGATTCTCCATTCAACCGATCCTTATTGTTCTGTTCGAGAATATATTTAAAGTTTCTCCATAAATCCTCCTCTGTCTTCAAATCTTCTCGATATGTCCATTGAGAATCTCCATAAACCAATTGGTCAATCAATTTTTCTTCAATTACTCTCTCTAATTCTGGCATTAACTTGATCTCCTTTTTAGTTTCTTGTTTTTATTCGATATATTTAATAATAAGTAGCACTTACACTGAATTGCTGTGAAAAGCTTCAATCCATTGATGATAAATAACTTATGATGGTGAAGAGTGATGAGGTTGTCGAGAGTACGAAAATGATCTCCTATTTTCTTCTTTTCTTCTTTTTCAGCTGGTGCAAAATAAGTAAAATTTTTTAATTCTGTTTCGGTCATTGTCGGAACAGCTCCGCCAATTTTTACGGCAGCCACCTGTTTCATAACTCTATCCGTAATAAGAACATTTGACATGAAATTTTCTGTATCTTTTTCTACACGCATCACAACAATCTGCGGATTAATTGATGCATCTTCTTTAAGTCCAGCAACCAAGGCACTTTTCCCAAGTGTTGATCCTGTTTTTACGAAAAGAATATCCCCATTAGATATTTTATTTCAGGTGATTCATCGTATTTCTCACGAGTAATATATGTATTCTTACATTCTATGGTTAATTTGTTATCTACGATGTTAGTAGGACTAAAAGTTAAAACTCCACCTGCCTCTTTTGAGATAATGTCTTTTTCTGTATATCCTCTGAATCCAATTCTTCCATTAAGCTTGCAAGAATCCCCTAACTTACGCTGTTCCCAATCATCGGTATATCCTTTAAATCTAATCGTAGGTTTTGCCATATCTTTATCCCTCCATCTTTCCGATCAGATCATTTAATGAAGCCATTACTGAAGCATCTGATGATGTTAAATCTTTCAAAAGTGATAAAAATTCCCCTTGTACCTGTCCTAATTCTTCATCTGTCTTCTTCATATCCACTAGAAGCGCATTGAGATCAACTTCTTCCTCTTTTTCAAAGTTATCTACATAACGAGGAATATTAAGATTAAAATCATTTTTTCAATATCTTCGAAAGTTGCAAGATAAGATTCTTTCTCAACAGTTTCTCTCTTTGTATACAGATCCAATACTTCTTCAATATGCTCATCTGTCATTTCATTCTGCTTCTTACCCTTGTTGAATTTTTTAGATGCATCAATAAATAAAACATCTCTTCCATCTCTATGCTTCTTTAATACAATAATACATGTTGGTATTGATGTATTGTAAAATAAGTTGGCCGGAAGTCCAATTACTGCATAGATATTACCAGCGCGAAGTAACTTTTCTCTGATTTTCCCTTCGGCAGCTCCACGGAATAATACTCCATGCGGCAATACAATTGCCATTGTTCCGTTATTTTTCAAATGATATAATCCATGAAGAAGAAACGCATAATCAGCCTTTGATTTTGGTGCAAGTACTCCATAATCACTGAATCTTTCATCCTGCAAAAATCCAGATGATGCACTCCATTTCGCTGAATATGGTGGATTCATAAGTACCATGTTAAAATCTGTGTCTTCATCTGTTGGCCAATCCGCATCTAATGTATCACCATTTCGAAGATTCTGATTTTCTGCCTTAACTCCATGGAGAAACATATTCATTCTGGCAAGATTATACGTCGATGTATTGAGTTCCTGTCCATAATACTTGATATATTCCGGATCTCCTGAATATTTCTTTGCATTCAAAAGAAGAGAGCCTGATCCCATACATGGATCATATACAGATAATCCCTTCTTATCTTCCTGACCTGCAATAGCTATCTTAGTTAAAATCTTTGAAACAGCCTGCGGTGTATAGAATTCTCCTGCTTTTTTCCTGTTTCAGAAGCAAACCAGCCAATCATAGCTTCATAAGCATTTCCTAATATTTCAGCATCTGAATTCAAAAGATCAGCAGTATCAATCACTTTAATCAAACTCGCAACAGTATCACTCTGTTTCTGATCACTCGTACCAAGTCTATTAGAATATAAATCTAAATCTGCAAACAAATCTGCAAAGATAGGATCACTCTGCTCAATATTATTAAATGCTTTCTGCAACTGCTCACGATTGAAAGAATTGTTCTTTGCTGCTTCTGCAAAATATGTATATGTCAACTCAGGTTCAATCACATAATGACATTCTTCTTCAAGCTGTTCCTTTAACTCCTCTGCACTTTCATCTTCTAACGCTTCTCTATATGCATCTAAAGCAGCTCTAAGTGTCTCTGGTTTTTCATCATAAAGTAAATCATATACCTTAATCAGAAATGAATCTGATAAGTATTTATAAAAACAATCCCTAACAGATAGTTCTTATATTCATTCGCATCCATTTTTGAACGAAGAACATCTGCGCCACTCCATAATACACTTGTTAAATCTTTGCTGTTTTCAATATCTGCCATATCATTTTTCCTCCGTCTTTGATACTTGTATTCCAAGCATTCATACAAAATATCAATATTAATTTAAATTATATCATTCTTTTCTTATTAATACCAACTAAATCACTGCATTATTTATCATCCTTTTCTAGAGAATGATTCCCCCAACCTCCATGAACCAGACGATAGTTCTTGAGTCAAAGAAAGCACCAAATGATTCATAGGTCATTCAGTGCTTTCTTTACAGATTCCGTCCCTGATACTGTATAGTTACCACATAAACGGTTTTGTGTGGCTCATCAATGCGAAAAATAGCGATATAGTTATCAATCAGTAACTGTCTATAATCTTTTCCTGCATATCTGCCTTCGCTTCGCTCTTGGTGGGATTAATGTTTTTTCTCCAATTCTGCAAAAACAATTTCTGCGTCAACTGCTTCTGCTCCATTAGCAATTTCCTGCTCGGACTCGAAGATTGCTTGATCGATGCGATTTATTCTTGCGAATTTATCATATAGTTCACTGCTCATTACAACCAAATCGCTATATCCGTTTTTGGTAATAAAAATAGGCTCCTGTTCCTTGTGTGCAATATTTGAAATCTCGGTTGTATTACGTAAATCCTTAATAGGCATAATAAGTGGCATGATAACTCACTCCTTTCTTTGACATAATTATGTTCCTTGAGCAATAGGAATATACCCTTCTTATGTTCTTATGTTAACTTCCAGTATTTTTACGACTCGTTTTAAGCAGATTATTTTTTCTCTCACTCATCAAACACTCCGGTAAAACTCCAGTTCTCACCCTGATCTTCAGATGTGAACACAAGGCCTTCCATCTCTCCACTCTGCGTCATCACATGAATCGTGTAATTCTCTCCATCCTGCTGTGGCATTTCCAGATACTGATAATCTTCAAGCGTGAAGCCATATTCCTGCATATGTGGCGGATATTCTGTCACAGTATCCATTGGAAGCTCTTATCTCCTTTCAGTGTCTTTCCACCATCTTTTGTAACATAAATAGATGAATGTGTCTGTGATGCCCCGCTTAGACCGATGAATCCAAACTGTTCGTTGAAGAATTGTATCCCTTCTCCTACTCCGCCATTTCCGTCGAATGGGTCTTCATTTACTGTTGTCCAGTTATACCCACCATCTGACGTAGTTTTCAGTTTGTAATAACGTGTTCCAAGAGCCGCATCAACAACAGAAAGTTTCCAGCCTTTTTGCTCATTTAAGAAGAATCGGACAACACCGCTTCCGTCCGTATCGACCGTCCAGGTATTATTTTCTTTTCCTTGTTCTTTCGCCTGTGAATCTTTCTCTGCCTGCTCATTCTGACTAATTGTATCGGGACTGATATATTCTGGTTCCATCATATAACGCACCGGTGTCACTGATTCATCCTGTGGAAGATATAGAGACACCTCATATCCAAATGCTTCTCCACCGCGGTCCAGAGCTGTAAAATCCGTCATACCGCTGACCTCTCCGTCACCATCCACATCACCCGGAAGGTAAACAAGACCTTCGGAGGAAGCGAAGGAGCGTTTTCCATAATACAGAATCTCATATTCCGGCGAATTATCTGCAAATGCGTAATTCAGATTCCATTGTGTCACCTGCATCTTACAATCTGATTTTTCCAGAATGGTAAACATAGGATCTAATTTCTTATCATCATCATAATCTGCATTTGCATAACCTGCGATCTGCACAACAATCTTATCACTTTTATCGATATCATAATCAATCAGATAGGTCTTGTCTTTTCCCTTTTCATTCTGTCCATAAAGATATGCTGATACACGGGTTATCGTTCCGTCTTTATCAAAAGACATCTCAAAACTATCTGTGATATATAACTCGTCCGGAAGTTTCAGTTTCTTATTGATATCTTTTATCAGCCCTTCTGCGCCATCACGGAAGAAGTTGTTATGTTCATACTCTATTTTATTTGTCTTAAACAGGCTGTCTACCTTCCAGGACAATGCGCCATTATAAGGAATCGCAGTATATATGATATAAGAAATACATCCAACCGTAACTACAAGTAGAATCAAAAGTTCTGTACCAAACACTGTTTTCCTAAGTGCACCTTTCATTTTAAAAGGGTTTTCCTTTTCCGCGATCAAGCAACCAATCCAGACGCAAAGACTGATTACCTGAAAGATACCTAAAGTAAAAAATGCAAACTTCAACTGCCTGGTACTTCCTGACTTACAAAGTATGCACGTCACCAGCAGAAACAAAATATAATAAAATATACTAAGCTTGCCAAAAATAAATTTCAATTTTTTCATCCGATCACATCCTAATAATACTTCCAGCTCTACTATTTCTAATCATTCTACTTAAAAATTATTTTAATACTTTTTCTTGACCAAAATGTAAAAAACTCATGATCTTTTCTATATTCCCCTGCGTCCAGGCCGTAATCTCGAGCACTGCATCCGGTATCTCCTGGTCTCCGGAATCCGGATTATGCATCCAGATACATGGCATCTTAGCCGCCTTAGCAGCCTTTCCTCCATTCGTTGAATCTTCGATTACAATACACTCGTCTACCGGTACGCCCAGCTGTTTCGCTGCAAAGAGAAATGTATCCGGTGCCGGCTTTGGATTCTTCACTTCATCTCCACTTGTCACGACATCGAAATATTTCATCAGATCCAGCGTTTCCAGCGTCTCTGTGATTACAGGTTTCGGAGAAGAAGATGCCACAGCCAGACGATATCCCGCATCTTTCAGACAGCAAAGCATCTGCCCAACTCCTGACATCTCAGGAAATCCGTCTCTTGCAATAATTTCATCTTTCTTCTCTTTCATAATCTGATTCATTACTTCAAGACTTTCAAATGTGATTCCATAATTTTCTTTAATCAGATTCATGAAATGGAGTCTTGTAGATCCGATGCATGGCTTATATACATCGTAATCTAAGTCAATTCCATATCGCTCTTTAAAAATTTCAACCCAGCATTGGTAATGAAGCGGTTCTGTATTAATCAAAACCCCATCCATATCAAAAATCACTGCTTTTATCATTCTTATATCCCAACTTTCTATAAAAGATCAATGTTAATGTGGTTGCTACGATCCAACCAAATGGCCATGCCATCCAAATTCCGGTGCTTCCAAAGCTTTTTGTCAAAACCAACGCAAATCCGATTCTCAAAATAAGATCCGGAACTGTTGCAACTACAAAATAAACCATCGCTCCGGAGCCTCGGATAATTCCATCTGTCATCAGCTTAATTACAATCATAAAATACCACGGCGATACTATTTTCAAAAATGCCATTCCTGCGCTGATCGCCTCTACACTCTCCGCACCTAAGAATAGCCCCATCATCTGACGACTGAAAATGAAATACAGAATAACAAACGGTAATGCCGTAAGCTCTGACAATTTCACTCCGGTACGGAATCCCAATGGAATTCGTTCTTTCTTTCCCGCGCCGATATTCTGTGCCGTATAACTGGATAGACAGGAACCAAGTGTCATAAAGATATTAATGGCAAATGTATTCAGCTTGATCGCTCCCGAATATCCCGCAACAACTGCTGAACCGAATTGATTTACAATTCCCTGCACGAAAAGATTTCCTACACTCAATACGCTCTGCTGAAGAATGCTTGGAATTGCAATCGCCATGATCTGTACAAATAATTTCTTATCAAACCACGGCTGCTTTTCTTTCCCGGCAAATTTCTGCAATCTTCCGAGAAGTGTTACTAATGCAAGCACGGCTGACACACCTTGCGCGATAAATGTTGCCCAGGCAACACCGCTCACACCCCACTGGAATTTTGCTACGAAGATGTAATCAAGAATAATATTTCCAGCTGATGATCCAAGCAAAAAATATAACGGTGTCTTAGAATCCCCGAGTGCTGTAAATACTCCGGTACACACATTATAAAGCATCAGGAAGATAATTCCGAAAATGTAAATTTTCAAATATAAAACTCCATCTGCCATAATATTCTGTGGTGTGCGGATCCATCTCATCATCTGATGATTAAAGAAATACCCGAATAATGTCAGCATGATTCCCAGCACCATAGAACTAAGAAATGCCGTTGTAACCGCACGCTTCACACCGTCCCGGTCTTCTGCTCCGAACAGTCTTGATACGACTACGGATGCCCCCAGATTCATTCCCACGGCAAATGCCATGAAAATAATTGTGATCGGATAAGATGCACCGACTGCTGCCAACGCATTTTCTCCTGCAAATCTTCCCGCGATCATACTGTCTGCGATATTGTAAATCTGCTGGAACATCACACTGAACAACATCGGCAGAAGAAAACGCCACAATGTCTTGTTCGGATGTTCTTTCGTTAAATCTGTAATCATTCCACACCTTCTCTCATCACAACTTTTTCTAATAAAAATTTAGTTTCAGTAAAAAATACTGTTTCAATAAATAATTCTGCTAACTCTATAAGCCAATGATCTTATAAATTTCTTCCATATCAAGACTAGCACGAACGATATCTGCAAGCTTATCATACTGCTCTTCCTTATAAGACTTCCAGTCTACTGCCTGTACCGTCTCCGGATCATAGCCTTTTTCTTTTAATAAAGCTGACAAGAAACCACCTGACATTTCCGGTGAATCAAAGATTCCATGCACATAACAGCCATAGACATTTTCCTTCTGTGAACCATCCGGATGTCCTTGTTGTAGCGTATCAGAATCATTTTCTAATGTTATAAGCCCGGATGCGTGCTCATCAAGAATCGTCTCTCCCATATGGATCTCATATCCTTCGAAAGGAAGTCCCTTCATCTCTTTCAGGATTCCTTTCATCTTGCCAAATGTTCCATGTACTCTGGTTCTATGTTTCTCTGGGCGGAACACAGTCTTTGTATCCAAAAGTCCCATTCCCTGTACAGTTCCTCCGTACTCTTCTCCTGTTGGATCTGAGATTTCCATTCCTAGCATCTGGTATCCGCCACAGATTCCAAAGACCGGTTTGTTCTGTGCGCTGTGTTTCAGAATTCTTGCTTCCAGTCCGTTCTGACGCATCCACAGAAGATCGCTGATCGTATTCTTTGTTCCCGGAAGGATCACCGCATCCGGATTGCCAAACTCAGCCGGAGATGAAACATATCTCACACTTACTTCTTCCAATGCTTCTAAAGGTGCTAAGTCAGTAAAATTAGAGATCCTTGGGAATCGGATCACTGCCAGATCGATCAGTCCCGGCTTCTCTTTTTTCTGAAATCGTTCCGTCAGGCTGTCTTCCTCATCCAAATCTAAATAAAAGTACGGAACTACTCCCGTTACAGGGATATCTGTCTTTTCTTCCAGCATCCGAAGGCCCGGCTCCAGAATGGATACATCTCCACGGAATTTATTAATGATCGTTCCTTTGATCCGTGCTTTTTCATCCTCTTCAAGAAACATTACGGTTCCGGCGATCTGGGCAAATACTCCACCACGATCAATATCTCCGACAAGAAGCACCGGTGCGTCTGCAAGCTTTGCCATTCCCATATTTACAATATCATCTTTTTCAGGTTGATTTCTGCCGGACTTCCGGCACCTTCAATTACAATGATATCATACTTTTTTCTAACTCATGATATGCATCCATAATTGCCGGAATATATTCCTTCTTATGACGGTAATACTCTCTTG
>ENA-OUNH01000296-OUNH01000296.1-human-gut-metagenome-genome-assembly--contig:-NODE-296-length-16760-cov-3.744183_pt1 | contig 16760 bp, 14 predicted proteins | sample MGYA00242806_ERZ504814 | MGnify/ENA primary metagenome ERZ504814 (study PRJEB26092, sample SAMD00036389) | human gut metagenome | host: Homo sapiens | study: EMG produced TPA metagenomics assembly of...
GAAGGGCGTCAAGCTGCTGCTGCCGGTTGACGCTGCCTGCATCAAGGATTTCCCCGATCCCAGTGATGCCCCCATCGAGACCGTGATCGTCCCTGTCACCGCTATCCCGGCCGACATGGAAGGCTGCGACATCGGCCCCGAGACCATGAAGCTGTTTGCTGACGCCGTTAAGGCCAGCAAGACCGTTGTCTGGAACGGCCCCATGGGCGTGTTTGAGAACCCGACCCTCGCTGCCGGCACTCTGGCTGTTGCCAAGGCCATGGCAGAGAGCGATGCCACCACCGTCATCGGCGGCGGCGACTCCGCAGCTGCTGTTCAGCAGATGGGTCTGGGCGACAAGATGACCCACATCTCCACCGGCGGCGGCGCTTCTCTCGAGTACCTCGAGGGCAAGGAGCTGCCCGGCATTGCCGTTATCCAGAAGGCCTGATTTTTTAAGAAACCCGCAGAGCGCGGCGGCCAAGCCGCCGCGCCCTTTTTCGCTTACACAAAAAAGAGCAAGATAAAAAATAATAGATAAAAGATAATAAAAAATGTGGAGTTTTGGCCTAAAGGCCAAAACAAAATCGTAGGGGCGGATTCCATATCCGCCCGCGGTACTTGCCGTAAGACTGCACGGGCGCATATAGAATGCGCCCCTACGGCGGCAGTGTATTTTGAAGCGGTGCGCAGCACCGCGGCCCACCATTTTTATTATCTATTATCTTTTATCTATTATCTATTCTAAGAAGGAGTAATCACCATGGATAAACAGAATCGTAAAGCTATCATCGCCGGCAACTGGAAAATGAACAAGACCGCTACCGAGGCCAAGGCCCTCATCAGCGAGCTGATCCCCGCTGTCAAGGACGCCGGCTGCGAGGTCGTCATCTGCGTTCCCTTCACCGATCTGGTCACCGCTGTCGAGATGACCAAGGGCACCAACATCCATGTCGGCGCCGAGAATGTCCACTTCGAGAAGTCCGGCGCTTTCACCGGCGAGATCTCTGCCGATATGCTGACCGACCTCGGCGTTGAGTATGTCGTTATCGGCCACAGCGAGCGCCGCCAGTACTTTGCCGAGACCAACGAGACTGTCAACAAGCGCACCAAGGCTGCGCTGGCCGGCGGTCTGAAGCCCATCATCTGCGTCGGCGAGAGCCTCGACCAGCGTGAGCAGGGCGTGACCGAGGAGCTGGTCCGTATGCAGGTCAAGATCGCGCTGAACGGCGTGACCGCTGACGAGCTGAAGAATGTCGTCATCGCCTACGAGCCCATCTGGGCCATCGGCACTGGCAAGACCGCTACCGCTGATCAGGCCGAGGAGGTCTGCGCCGCCATCCGCAAGGTCGTTGGCGAGCTGTACGGCGAGGACGCTGCCAAGGGCCTGACCGTCCAGTACGGCGGCAGCATGAACCCGAAGAACGCCGAGGAGCTGCTGGGCAAGCCCGATGTTGACGGCGGCCTGATCGGCGGCGCTTCCCTGAAGGCCGACCAGTTTGCGGTCATCGTTGACGCTGCCACCAAAGGCTAAATTGCGTTTTCCCGGAATGTTTGTAGGGGACGCATATATGCGTCCCGGCAGCATAGCGGTTGCCACTATGTTCCCGGGCGGCATATATGCCGCCCCTACAGCCTATCAATAAGGAGTCTACAATTCTATGTCTAAAAAACCTGTTATGCTCTGCATCATGGACGGCTTCGGCTGGACACCGGACGAGACCTACGGCAACGCCGTGGCTGCCGCCAACAAACCGAATCTGGACAAGATCTTTGCCAACTACCCCATGACCACCATCGAGGCCTCCGGCATGGCTGTCGGCCTGCCCGATGGCCAGATGGGCAACTCTGAGGTCGGCCACACCAACATGGGCGCAGGCCGCATCGTTTACCAGCAGCTGACCCTCATCACCAAGTCCATCAAGGACGGCGAGATGTTCAAGAACCCCGTGCTGGTCAAGAATATGAAGGCTGCCATCGACGCGGGCAAGGCCATCCACCTGATGGGTCTGGTCGGCACCGGCGGCGTCCACAGCCATGCCGACCACTGGTTCGGCGTGCTGGAGATGGCCAAGCACATGGGCGCGAAGGATGTTTTCCTGCACTGCATCATGGATGGCCGTGACACCGACCCGCACAGCGGCAAGGGCTTCCTGGCTGACCTGCAGGCCAAGCTGGACGAGCTGGGCATCGGCAAGATCGCCAGTGTCTCCGGCCGTTATTACGCCATGGACCGCGACAACAACTGGGACCGCGAGGAGAAGGCCTACGCTGCCTTTGTCTACGGCGAGGGCAACCACGCCGCCAGCGCTGCCGAGGCCATCGAGGCCAGCTACGCCGCCGATGTCACCGACGAGTTCGTCATCCCCGTTGTCACCTGCGAGGGCGGCCGCGTTGAGGACGGCGACACCGTCATCTTCATGAACTTCCGCCCCGACCGTGCCCGCCAGATGACCCGCATCTTCTGCGATGACGCCTTCACCGGCTTCGAGCGCCGCGGCGGCCGCAAGCAGGTCCACTATGTCTGCATGGCAGAGTATGACGCCACGATGCCCAACTGTGAGGTCGCTTACCCGCCGGTCGAGCTGAAGAACACGCTGGGCGAGTATCTGGCCGCCAACGGCAAGACCCAGCTGCGCATTGCCGAGACCGAGAAGTATGCCCATGTGACCTTCTTCTTCAACGGCGGCGTTGAGCAGCCCTGCGAGGGTGAGGACCGCAAGGTCATCCCCAGCCCGAAGGTTGCCACCTACGACCTCAAGCCCGAGATGAGCGCCTATGAGGTTGCTGACGAGTGCAAGGCCCGCATCGAGAGCGGCAAGTACGATGTCATCATCCTGAACTTTGCCAACTGCGATATGGTCGGCCACACCGGCGTCTTTGATGCAGCCGTCAAGGCTGTTGAGGCCGTTGACAAGTGCGTGGGCGAGGTCACCGATGCTGTGCTGAACGCCGGCGGTGTCGTATTCCTGACTGCCGACCACGGCAACGCCGAGAAGATGAAGAACCCCGATGGTTCTCCCTTCACCGCGCATACCACCAATGTGGTGCCCTTCGCCGTTATCGGCGCAGGCGATGTGAAGCTGCGCGAGGGCGGCTGCCTCGCGGACATCGCCCCCACCATGCTGCCCTACATCGGTCTGCCCGTCCCCGCGGAAATGACCGGCAAGAGCATTATTGTGGAATAATTTAACAACGCATCCCCGCGGCAGGCCGTTTGGCCTGCCGCTTTTTTGTGTTTGTAGGGGCCGGGCATGCCCGGCCCGCAGCTTTCCCATAAGAAATCATTCGCCCTACACACGCAGCCCCTACAAATACATCGCTCACCCTTGCTATTTTCCCGCAAATGCGATATAGTTATCTTAACTAAACATATCCGATTTAGGAGAAACCGCATGAAACAACAAACAAAGGGCGGGGTGCTGCATAAGCTGTGGCAGAGCCTGCCGTGGCTGTGGATGGCCGCAGCATACCTGACGGATCTTTGGTATCAGCTTGTGCCGGGCCGGTGGATCGTGGATTCCGATCTGGCATCCGAGATGATCCTTGCGGACCTGCTGAACCGCGAAGGCTCGGTCATCAGCCACAACTGGTTCTACTCGACCGAACTGAAGGTCGTCAACCTGCAGTGGTTCTACCGATTGGGTCTGCTGCTTTTCCCCGATGATTGGCATCTGGCCCGCACATTCGGTATGGCCATTGCGCTGGCGCTTTACGCGGCAGCCATGCTGTTCTTTGTCAAATGCGCAGGCCTTGGGCGGCCCGGCCTCTGGATGGTCGGCACGCTGCTCTGGCCCTTCGGGCAGCATTATCTGGTTTATGCTATCTATGGCGGGTACTATCTGGTATATACCTTCTTCTATATGCTGGTGCTGGCGCTTGTGCTGCGCAGCCTGACTGCCGACAAAAAGCACTGCGCCTTGCAATGGCTGCTGGCCTGCCTTATTACGGCGGTGGCCGGCATGAACGGTGTCAAGCAGCTTATGGTATTCCATGCGCCGCTTTGTCTGGCAGCGGCGGTGCTGCTGGTCATGGCGCTGCACGGCAGTGATAAGCCGGAATGGAAGGGGGGCTCTGCAGAGCTGCCGCAAGGAGGTTCGTCTGCTGGCAGCCTCTGTCGTGACGGCGGTGGCCAGTGCGGCGGGCTACTTCGTCAGCAATGCGGTGCTGTCCCCGCCTGTACGACTTCAAATCCTACAATTTCATCACATGGAACCGGGACGAAAACTGGTTTACGCTGGACCGGATCCTGATGGACTTCTTCCATGAGTTCGGCTACCAGAACGGCTCCGGCGTGTTCCACTTCGGCGGTATTGCGGCGGGTATCGGCCTGCTGCTGGGCTGCTGGATGTTCTTCTGCATCGTGCGGCTGCTGCTGCGGCTGGATAAGCTGCAGCTCAACGACAAGCTGCTGGTGCTGCTGCTGGTTTGTATGCTGGCGGTCTGCGGCATGTGCTATGCCTACTTCCACGAGTATTATCTCTACTTCTGGCTTATGAACATGCCGGTGGCCATTGCGGTCATGGCGGTGGAGATCAAGACCGAGGATCTGCACCTGCCCGGGGCGCGGGGGCTTTTGGCCGCTGCGCTGGCGGCCTGCTTTACGGTTTGCGCCGTCAATACGGTGCGGCAGGAGCAGGAGCACCCCTACCTTGCGCATAAGGGCTTGAAAAACGCCGCCGACTGGCTGGTGGAAAATGGCTACACCGAGGGGTATTCCACCTTCTGGAACGGCAATGCGATGATCGAGCTGACAAGCGGCAAGCTGGATGTCTGGACGATCGCCAATCTGAACAGCCTAGTCGTGCCCGACTGGCTGCAGCCCAAGGAGCATCTGACCACCGACCCGGTGCATCCGTTCCTGCTCATTGATACCGAGACCGACTACGCCGCTGATGACGCGCAGCTGGTCAAATACGGCAGCTGCACCGAGGTCTACAACGATGGACGCTATGTGATCTATGACTTCGCCGATGCGGCCGCCGCGCACGAGGCAGCCCAAGCGGCGGAGGCAAAGCAATAAGATAAGGTGCCATGCTATGAAGGGGCGGATGCTTGCATCTGCCCGCAGGGCGTCGAGGACGCCGCCCCTCTGTAATCGAATCCGATACTTTATATAAATAAGGAGTATTCTTATGCGTTACTGCAAAAAATGTACGATGCCCGACACCCGCCCCGGTATTACCTTTGATGCCGAGGGCGTCTGCAGCGCCTGCCGCCACTACGAGAACCGCAAAAATGTCGACTGGGACGCCCGCTTCAAGGAGTTTGAGGCCTACTGCGACAAGTACCGCGGCATGAACGGCCCCGGCGGCTATGACTGCGCGGTTGCCGTCTCCGGCGGCAAGGACAGCCACTTTCAGGTCTGGATGCTGAAAGAGGTCATGCACATGAACCCGATTCTGTTCAGCGTCGAGGATAACTTCCCCATGACGCAGGCGGGCATCCACAACCTCAAGAACATCAGCGAGGAATTCGGCTGCACGATCATCTCCTGCAAGCCCAACATCAAGGTGCAGAAAATCCTGATGCGCAAATTCTTTGAGAAGTACGGCAAGCCGACCTGGTACGTGGATCGCCTGATCTACACCTTCCCGCTGCACATGGCGGCCAAGTTCAACACTCCGATGCTCTGCTACGGCGAGAACGTCAGCTTTGAGTACGGCGGCAACGCCGATAAGGAGACCTACTCCGCCATGGGCCAGATCGAGAACGGTGTCGCCGTCGGTATGCCCATGGAGGAGCTGCTGGGTGACGGCGTGACCGAGAAAGACCTCTCTCTGACGCTGGCCCCCAGCGCCGAGGAGCGCGCCAAGCTCGATCCGTTCTACATGAGCTATTTTGTGCCGTGGAACAGCTACAAGAATTACCAGATCGCCAAGGCGCACGGCTTCCACGACCTGACCCATGAGTGGGACCGCACCCACCACGCCGAGAACTTCGACCAGATCGACTCCCGCGCCTATCTGGTACACAGCTGGCTGAAGTACCCGAAGTTCGGTCACGCTGCTGCAACCGACTACACCGCCCGCTATATCCGTTACGGCATGATGACCCGCGAGGAGGCCATCCCCATCATCAAGGCGCGGGACGGCAAGCTCGACCCGCTCTGCGTGCGTGACTTCTGCGACTTCTGCGGCTATACCGAGAGCGAGTTCTGGGCCATCATGGACAAGTTCTACAACCGCGACCTGTTCGAGAAGAATGACTGCGGCGAGTGGCAGCTCAAGCACCCCATCTGGGAGGAGAATAAATAAATGGTACGGCATGTCATTCTTTGGAAGCTGAAGGAAATGCCCGAGGCCGAGAAGGCCGCCGTCAAGGCCGGCATCAAGACAGGGCTTGAGGGGCTGGCCGGCCAGATCCCCGGCCTGCTGGAGGTCCATGTCTACACCGAGGCGCTGCCCAGCTCCGCGAATGCGGACCTGATGCTGGACACGACCTTCACCGATGCCGAGGCACTGAAGGGCTACTCCACCCACCCGGCGCATGTCGCTGTAGCCAACGGCAAGGTGAGACCGTACACCGCGGTAAGGACTTGTTTGGATTTTAACGCGTAACCGTACAGAAGGAGACTTTTTCGGATGCTTTTTTCCAGCGCGACCTTTTTGTTTGCATTTCTGCCGGCAGTCACACTGCTCTATTATATAATCCCTGCGCGGTTCCGTACTGCCCGAAATATGCTGTTGACGCTGGTGAGCATCCTCTTCTACGCTTGGGGGGAGCCGCGCTTTGTGGTGGTTATGCTGGCCATGATCGCCGTGAACTGGGCGTTGGCTCTGCTGGCCGAGACACAGGGTGACAAGTACCGCAGAATGGTACTTGTCACAGCGGTGGCGGTAAACATTAGTTTGCTGTTTGTCTTTAAGTATCTGACATTTGTGCTGGAAAATACAAACCGTTTTCTGGGCCTGTCCATTCAGGTGCCGAGCATTACGCTGCCCATTGGCATTTCGTTTTTTACCTTTCAAGCAATGTCTTATGTGATAGATGTCTGCCGCGGGGATGGCAAGGCGCAAAGAAATATCTTGAATGTGATGCTCTATATTGCGTTTTTTCCGCAGCTGATTGCAGGGCCAATCGTGCGCTACTCGGATTTTGCAGACCAAATCAACTGCCGAACGGAAAGCTTTGATGGTTGGAGTGGTGGCTGCTGCCGTTTTGCCTTGGGCCTTGGGAAAAAGGTGATTCTCTCCAATAATCTTGCCTATGTGGCGGATGCGGCATTTTCCTCCATTGGGAATATGTCGGTCTTGTTGGCTTGGCTGGGGGCGATTGCATACACATTACAGATTTATTTTGATTTTTCCGGTTATTCTGATATGGCCATTGGTCTGGGGCGGATGTTCGGGTTTCGCATCCGGGAGAATTTCAACTACCCGTATATTAGCCGCTCTGTATCAGAATTCTGGCGGCGCTGGCATATCTCTCTAGGCAGTTGGTTCCGCGATTACTTGTACATCCCTTTGGGTGGCAGCCGTGTGAAAAGCCGTGGACGGCTTATTTTCAACTTGTTTGTGGTGTGGTTTTCTACTGGCCTTTGGCATGGTGCTAATTGGACATTCATTGCTTGGGGTCTGATGTATTTTGTGCTGCTCTGTGTTGAAAAGCTCACAGGTTTTGAAAAGCGCTCTGTGCCGCTATGGCTGGCATGGATATACACGATGCTGTTTGTTGTTCTTGGATGGGTGCTTTTCAGAGCGGAAAACCTTACTGGCGCAGTAAAGTATGTGCTGGCCATGTTTGGCATTGGCGCATCTGGCTTGCTGGACGCCAAGGCGGCGTACTATATGGCAGAATACAAACTGTTCTTCCTGTTGGCGATTGCAGCCTCCCTGCCGATTGCAGGTTGGTTGGGTAAGGCCAAGGAACATCTGGATGGTGCGATTAGCGTGCTATACCCGGTTTGGATCATTGGGGTGTATGCGGTAGCGGTTTCATTTATTGTAAAGGGTGGTTACAATCCTTTTATTTACTTCAACTTCTGACAAGGAGATTTTTGTATGGGAACCCGGAAATCTGCGCGGCTGGCGGCTGTCTGTATTGGTGCGGCTACATTTGTGGCGGCTGTTCCCGTGCTGTGTGCCGAGCTTCAACAGGTGGGCAGCCAAGAAGCCGCAGACATGGAAGATGCCTTTGAAACAACAGCACAGCAGACAATTCCGGGTTACCACAATGTAATTGAGCTGAATACGCTGTTCCAGATGGCACTAGGCAAAAATGTCATTGAGGACGCTGCCGATGACAAGGTCATCCGGCTAAAAAATGGAATGTTGACATTTGTCTGCGGTCCAGCCGATGTAACAGACTCAATAAATGGTATTCTGAACCTGAAAAAAGTCTGTGACGAAAATGATACGCAGTTGCTTTACATTCAAGCGCCGCAAAAAATCAGCAAGTTTGACCCGGAACTTCCCGCCGGTGTACAGGATTATGGCAATGAAATTGCCGATAGTTTTTTGCAGGGTATAGACGGAAAAATTCCCTATATTGACCTACGCGAGAAAATCTATGATGCTGGAATCAACCAGTATGACTTGTTTTTCAAAACAGATCACCACTGGACCCCGGAGGGGGCGTTCTGGTGCTGGGGCAAGGTAGCGCAAACATTGAAAAGCGACTATGGCTTTGCCTTTGATGACAAGATCACAAACATGGACAGCTACACGGTAAAGACATACCCGGATTGGTTTCTGGGCAGTCAGGGCAAGCGTGTCGGTACTGTATATGCGGGTGTGGATGATTTCTCCGTCATCACGCCGAATTATGAAACGAATTTTGATTTCACGGTTCCCGATAAGGACATCGAACGCCACGGCAGCTATGCGGACACCCTGCTCGTCAAGGACGCCTACGAGACAAAGGATTATTACAACGGTAACCCGTATGCTGCATACATCGGCGGGGACTACGCGCTGAACCATATCGTGAACAAGCTGGCACCGAACGACAAGAAGGTCCTGCTTGTGCGGGATAGCTTTGCATGTGCATTCACGCCGTTTCTGGCGCAGTCCTGCGCGCAGCTAGACACGATCGATATGCGGGCGTTCCAAGGGACGATTGCCCAGTATATTGTGGAATCAAAACCGGATATTGTACTGTTTCTGTATAATACCTCGGCCCTGCCCGGTGCAGCAAACTTTCAGTAAAGAGCGATAGGAAAAAATCCGAGGGAGACAATACTATGGCAACTACCCTTATCCACAACGGCCTCATCCATGATGCGGTCCACTGCGAGGCCTATGTCGCGGATATTCTGCTGGCTGACGGTAAGATTGCCGCTATCGGCGGTGGGCTGACTGCCCCGGCGGACGCTGCTGTGTTTGACGCCGATGGGTTGGAGGTTTATCCCGGTTTTGTCGATGCCCACACCCATATCGGCCTTGATGGCTATGGGATCGGGTACGAGGGCTGCGACTACAACGAGATGAACGACATCTGGACGCCGCAGCTGCGCGCGATCGACGGCATCAACCCGCGCGACCCCTCGCTGGCGGACGCGCGCCGGGCCGGCGTGACCTGCGTCTGCACCGGCCCGGGCAGTGCCAATGTGCTGGGCGGCACCTTTCTGGCCATGAAAACCGTGGGCGATCGCGTGGACAAAATGGTCGTGCGCGACCCGGTTGCCATGAAATGTGCCTTCGGCGAGAACCCCAAGCGCTGCTACCGCGACAAGTGCGATTCCACCCGCATGTCCACGGCGGCGTTCCTGCGCGGCGCGCTAATGCAGGCGCGGGACTACGGTGCCCGCAAGCAGGCGGCCAACGGCGATATAACCAAAATGCCCGCCTACAACCAGAAGCTCGAGGCCCTGCTGCCGGTGCTGGCGCGTGAGATCCCCCTGAAGGCCCACGCCCATCAGGCCAACGACATCTTCACGGCGCTGCGCATCGCGCGGGAGTTCGACCTGCGCCTGACGCTGGAGCATGTGACCGAGGGCCACCTGATTGTGGACGAGCTGGCAGGGGGAGAAGGATGTGCCGATGGCGGTCGGCCCCAGCCTGACGTTCGCCAGCAAGTTTGAACTGCAGAACAAATCCTGGTCCACCCCTGCGGTGCTGACTGCAGCGGGCTGCCATGTCTCCATTATCACCGACAGCTCAGTCATTCCGCAGCAGTATCTGCCGCTCTGCGCCGGTATGGCCATCAAGGCGGGCATGGACCCGTTCGATGCGCTGAAGGCCATCACCATCAACCCGGCGGAGCATATCGGCGTGGCCGACCGCGTCGGCTCGCTGGAGGTGGGCAAGGATGCTGACCTCGTCATCACCGCAGGCAGCCCCTTTGAGGTGCTGACCGAGGTAAAGGCAGTCTTTATTGACGGGGCGCGTATCGAGCAGGCATGATTAGTGGAAAGGATCGTAGAGGCCATGCGTTTGCCAAAACAACCGCTGCAATGCCCCACAATGGCTACCGCCGGAAATGTACTGACACTGGCAGCGCTGCTGCTGCCGCCGCTTTACATGCCGAATGGTTATGTTGGGCTGGTGGGTGCTAAATTTCATCTACTGCTGTGGCTGGCAGGGATTGGAGGTGCTTTGCTGCTTTGCTGCCTGCAAAAAAGCCTCCGCAGGAATGAGCATCCGGCAAAGCAGGCGCAAATTGCCGGTCTGCCGCTGTTGCTGCTCTGCTTAAGCTACACAGTAGCATGGCTTTTTGCGGAGAATCCTGCCGTGGCTTTGTGGGGATTGCAGGGGCGCTACAACGGCCTTATCATGCTGTTGGCCTGTACGATGCTGTACTTTGCAGTACAGCTGACAGGCGGCGGGATTCCGGCTGCATGGTTCGGACGGCTGTTGGCAGGAGCAGGATGCGCTGTTACGCTGCTGTGCGGGATGAACTTCTTTATGGTTGACCCGTTGGATGCCTATTACAGCTTTTTGCCTGAAAGCGGGGAGCTGTTCCTCGGTACAGTGGGCAACATCAATTTTTATGGGGCGTTTCTTGACCTTTGCCTGCCTATTGCCGTGTGGGAGCTTTTGGTGACACCAGACAGCGATTCGGCACGGCTATGGGGCGCGGCATCGGTTTGCCTGGGGGCAGGCCTTGTGGTTGCAGGCAGTGATGCGGCCTGGCTGGGGGCTGTAAGTGCGGTGGCGGTGCTTTGCATGGCGCGGCGCATTACAGCCGGGCGGCTTTCCCGGCTGGCCTATGCTGCGGCCGTCTGGGCACTTTGCACAGGAACAATGGGTTTGCTGGCTCGCTTGCTGCCTGCCCGCGCAGAGTGGCGTACCGTGTCGAAATTTGTTACACAGCCGATGGTGGCGCTTATACTGGCTGCGGTGTGCTTTGTCGCTGGCGGTCTGCTGCGCCGACGGCCTAAGGTAAACAGCTGGCGTGCTGTGCGCGTGCTGGCTGTCGCGGCCGTGGTGCTGGCCGCTGTTCTGGTGCTGCTTGCCAATTTTACCGTGGTGCTACCGCAGCCGTTGACAAGGTTGTTGTTCTTTGATGACCAGTGGGGCTCCAACCGGGGCTTTGCATGGAAGCGGCTTTGGACGGTATGGAAGGATGATTTAACACCGTTACAGATGCTCTTTGGATTAGGCGGTGATGCTGCCAATGCACGGCTGAACATAGATGACTACTCTGTCAAATATATGATGCTGCTCAACGGTGATGTTTTTGACTCGGCCCATAACGAGTATCTGCAGCACCTGATCTGTGGAGGGGTAGTTGGGCTGACTTCCTGGCTGGCCTTTCTGGGATTACATGTCCGCCGCGGACTGCGGACAGCGCCGGGGCTTGCCGCGGCAATCCTTGGGTATGCAGTACAGGCATTTTCAGCATCAGCATGCCGGGCGTACTGCCTCTGGTGTTTGTGCTGGCGGCGCTCTGCGTAAAGCCGCAGCCGCTGGCTGCCCGTGGGTGGTATCGCAGCCTTTTGGGATTGGTAATGGCTGCCCCGCCGATACTGCTGCTGGCGGCAGTCTAAAGCTTTGCTGTTATGGCAGAATAAAAGTGAATAATTGGTGAAAATGTCCATTGACAAAAGTGACCGGGGGGGGGTATACTCTCATTAGACTATATGGCTTGTGAATGCAGCCATTTAAATTATGAGAGGAGTCCTACCCGAAATGAAAAAGTTTCTTTCTATGGTTTGCGCAGTAGCGCTGGCCGCCCTGTGCGCCGTGCCCGCCTTCGCTGAGGCTACGCCCGGTGAGGCTGCTAACACGGCTGCCACAAGAATTACTGCCGAAAACGCATCTACAGAAAAAGGTGCAAGCCTTGCGAAGAGCATTGCCGATTACTACACCGCCAACCCCACCGTGCCTGTAACTAAGCAGAACGCCAACGCAGCTGCGACCGTTATCAATGCCCACGCGGACATGGCTATCGCGAACGGCTCTTTTGATAAGGACACCATCAAGAAGGTATATCCCAGCGCGGGGAGCGTTACCAATGCCGTTGCTGTCCAGACGATCGAGAAGAGTCAGATTTCTAATCTTTCCCTGACGAAGAAGGATGACAATACGCTGGTGCTGTCTGCTACTTGGACCGGTACGCAGCCGTCTGCGGGTGCCAACATTGCCGTCTATGGTATGGATACCAGCGCAGCTTACCAGATCGTCTTTGTGGATGATGCCGGAAACCGTACAACGATTGATTCTGTATCCAAGGTTGCTGACGGCGTGGTCGTTTTCTGGGTTCCTCACTTCTCTACCTATGAGATCGTAAAGGTCAGCGCTGCTGCAGATACAGCCCCGGCCGCCGCTGCTTCGGCTACCACCACGGTTGACGCTGCTGCTGTTGATGCTCAGTTCTATACCTGCAAGGCCTGCGGTTACCACAACTGGACTGGCACTGTGGGCGGCTACAAGTGCGACCACTGCGGCCACATCGAGGCGAAGGATCTGAGCAGCTACCCCAATGTCAAGGGCACTGCTACGCTGCCCACTGCCACCTCTGCTGCTGCCTCCAACAACATCATCAAGGCGACTGGTGCTGATATGAGTATGGTCGTTCTGGCTGTTCTGGCTCTGGCTGCCGCTCTGGTTGCCGGTTTCGCTTGCATCGTTCGCAAGCAGGGTCTCGGCAAGTAAAAATAAGGAAACATGCTGCTTATGAAGAGTTCTGATTCTCACAAAGCAGTGCATGCACACGGCAAGAGAAAGAACATGGTTCTTTCTCTTGTTTTTTGTGTGGCTGCACTCTGCGTAGTGCTTCTCGTGCTGGTGGGGCCGGGCCGTATGCTGGCTGGTGCGGCGGCACGATCCGGCGTTGAAACCGCCCTGCCTGCATCGGTGGCGGCGGTGTCTGATGCCCAGCCCACCGCGGCCCCGGAGCAAACGCCCGCCCAGCCCGAGACTGTCAACATCAATGATTTCGGCGGCTACCCCGCGGCGGGGGATGCTTTGGGTGAAATCACGATTTCCGGCACATCGGTGGACTGCACGATTTACTACGGTGACGAAGATCCCCAGCTGGACACGGGCGCGGGCATCTATACCGGCGGCAAGATCCCCGGTGAGGGTGGCACGATTCTGGTGGCTGGCCACACGGCAACCTATTTCCGCGATTTTGAGCATGCCCAGAACGGTGCAATGATTACCGTCACCACCGCCTACGGCACCTACACCTACGAAATCACGGATATGCGCGTGGCCAACGCCAACGATACCTCCGCCTATGACATGGATGCGCCGGAGGAAAATATTATCCTGTACACCTGCTACCCGCTGGGACAGGTGTCCCTGACGGATATGCGTTATTTTATCTACGGCAAGTATGTCAGCGGTCCGCGGCTGGAGGGGCTGTCTTGAGCCGCCCCGGCAAGCAGGCTGCAGCCGCTCGGCTGGCTGTGGCTGTTCAGCTGGTAGGCAGTGTCTGTGCGCTTCTGCTGGCGGTCTGTCTGGCGCTGTCCTTTACGCTCCTGCGGGAAGGACATTTTGCCGCCTGTCTGAAAAAATCTGGTTATCTGAACACCGTCCACGCTGCTGTGTTGGACACCTGCAGTCAGTACGCTGCTGCCATGGGAACGACTGCCGATCCGCTTGCCAACGCCATAACACCTGACGCTGTGTACGCAGGCGTGATGCACCGCGCCGACAGTCTGTGGCATGGCAGTACCAACGATGAGACCGACCCCTTTGGCAGCCTGATTACAACCTATCAGAACACCGTTGCGCCCGAGCCGCCTACTTACGATGGCTACCGCATTTTACAGTATAACTGCCAAATGGAGTGGCAGAGTGCGATGGCAACGCCGTTTTCGGCGGCGCTGAGTATGGTACTGCAATACCGGGGCATTGTGGCCATTGCCATGTATCTCTCCGGCCTGTTGCTTATGGGCTGCATTGCATTGCAATATCTGCTGGCCGACCGGTGGCGTATGTTTTGCGGTGGGCTGCTGCGTATGGCGGATGGCTGCCTGGGAGCAGGTGTCATACTGGCGCTGTGGCTGACCTTTGGAAGCGGATATCGCAGCTGGACTGCGGCAGGGGATATCGGTTATACATTGTTCTGTCAGTGGTTCGGCGCATTCGCTCCGGCGGTGGCAGGCTGTGCGGCAGCGGTATCAGCTGTGCCGGTGCTGTTGGTTCTATGGGTTTGCGCCCAGTTCCGCCGTGCGAAATCTGCCTGATGCCCTCTTGCATCCCGCATAAAACTGTGTTATAATACACTCAACGGCAAAGGCGCCGTCTGATAGCATTGCTATCGGACGGTGCCTTTTTATTTTGTACAAAGCCGAATGGAGTGTAGAAATATGGAAAAGATTCCCCGTCATGTGGACATTGATTACAGCAAATACGCCCCCAATATCCCGGAGGACCAGCGGGAGGCCTACTATGGTCTGCCCAAGCATGTGCAGTTCTGCAAAGAGTGCGTGATGAGCAACCAGAAGCCGAACTCCTGCTATGAGTTTGAGCATACGATCAAATCCATCAAGAAAACGATGGTCATTCAGGAGGATGGCGTCTGCGATGCCTGCCACGCCTGCCACAACAAGGCCAACGGTCATATTGACTGGGCGCTGCGCGAAAAGGAGCTGCGCGAGCTGTGCGACCAATACCGCAAAAACGATGGCAGCTATGACTGCCTTGTGCCCGGCTCAGGCGGCAAGGACAGCTTTTACGCCGCCCACCTGCTGAAATACAAGTACGGCATGCACCCGCTGACGGTGACTTGGGCGCCGCACATCTACACCCCATGGGGGTGGGACAATATGCAGGCGTGGATCCATGCAGGCTTTGACAACTACCTGTGTACCCCCAACGGCATGACCCACCGTCTTCTGACCCGTCTGGCCACGGAAAACCTGTTCCATCCGTTCCAGCCGTTCATTCTCGGGCAAAAGCAGCTTGCACCGAAGATGGCCGCAAAATTCGGCATCCCGCTGGTGTTCTACGGCGAGAACGAGGCAGAGTTTGGCAACCCCATCGCCGACAACAACTCCGCGCTGCGTGATGAGCATTTCTTTGCCGTGAACGACTACGACCACATTTATCTGGGCGGCGTCAGTCTGCGCCAGCTGGAGGAGGACTACAAGGTAGACAAGGCCGACCTTGCCATCTATCTGCCGAGTGAGACCTCCAACCTTGAGAAAAACCACATTCAGGTGCGGTATCTGGGTTACTACGAAAAGTGGCATCCGCAGGGCGCCTACTACTACAGCGTTGAGCACGGCGGCTTCCGCCCTGCACCGGAGCGCACGCAGGGCACCTACTCCAAGTACAACTCCATTGATGACAAGATCGACGATTTCTTCTACTACACGACCTACATCAAGTACGGCATCGGCCGCACCACCTACGATGCCGCGCAGGAGATCCGCAACGAGGAGATCACGCTGGACGAGGGCAAGGCGCTCTGCAAGAAGTTTGACGGCGAGTACCCCGACCGCTTTGAAAAAGAGATCTTTAAGTATCTGTCGCTGGATCGCCAGCATTTCCCGTGGGCCAGCCAGCTGTTTGAGCAGCCCAAGATGGACCGCGATTACTTTATGGATCTGGCCGACCGGTTCCGCTCTCCCCACATCTGGAAGTGGGAGGACAACATGTGGAAGCTGCGCTACACCCCCTACGAGGGCGACAGCGAGGTGCTGTGGGGCGACCCGAGAGGCACGCACCATGAGATTTGAGTAAAAAGGCTTCCCCCTTGGGGGAAGCTGTCCGCGAAGCGGACTGATGAGGGGCGGACTTTCCGCGGCAGCTCGTTTGCGGGCAATCGCGGCACACGCGCCCCTCATCCGGCCTCGCTTCGCTCGGTCGCTTCTCCCTCGGGAGAAGGCTTTAACGAGGTTCATTTATGCAAAAAAAGATACGACTGATCGCCCGTCTTGATGTCAAAGATACCAACCTTGTCAAGGGCATCCAGCTGGAGGGGCTGCGCAAGCTGGGCGACCCGAACAGCTTTGCGAAAGCATACTATGAGCAGGGCATTGACGAGCTGCTCTATATAGACATTGTGGCAAGTCTGTACAACCGCAATAATCTGAGTGATATTGTGCGAAAAACGGTCGATGATGTGTATATTCCCGTCTGCGTGGGCGGCGGCCTGCGCAGCGTTGAGGATGTGCGCCACATCCTGTCGATGGGGGCGGACAAGGTTGCCATCAACACGGCAGCCATCAAGCGGCCTGCGCTCATCACCGAGGTAGCCGAGGCCTTCGGCAGTCAGTGCATGGTGCTGTCCATTCAGGCCAAGCGCAGCCGCACATGGCCCGGCAAGTGGGAGGCCTACTACGACAACGGCCGCGCCCACTCCGGCTATGATGTGGTCGAGTGGGCCAAGCGCGGTGTGGCGCTGGGCGCGGGCGAGATCCTGCTGACCAGTGTGGACTG
>ENA-OUNH01000297-OUNH01000297.1-human-gut-metagenome-genome-assembly--contig:-NODE-297-length-16758-cov-2.767963_pt1 | contig 16758 bp, 17 predicted proteins | sample MGYA00242806_ERZ504814 | MGnify/ENA primary metagenome ERZ504814 (study PRJEB26092, sample SAMD00036389) | human gut metagenome | host: Homo sapiens | study: EMG produced TPA metagenomics assembly of...
CCATTGTGTATTTCATAAGTGTTCCTGCATCTCCAGGTGTTACGTTACCGAAGATCAGAGCTGCACGGATCGCAACGGAAACTACATGAACAACAGATGTAACATCTTTTTCCCAAAGAGGAATAACACGAACGTTGGCACCTGTCTTCATTCCGGCTTCTGCAACCTGATCAATGATTCCGCCAACAAGTGTTACCAGGATACCCTGTGCCTGATAGCTCTTTACAAGGGCAACACCCTCTTCTGTAGTAGGAGCAGCACCAAGGATAACAGCAACGCCTGGGATATCACCTGTTACAAGCGGTACACCGAGCTCACGGATAACAGCATCACCAAGATGTCCATAGCATGGCTCTTCGTAAGGAGTTGCTCCGTCGATATATTTCAGAACCTCGATGAACTCTGCGCAGAGTGCTGTAGCAACACCGGACATGAATGCATCGTTCAGTCTTTTCTCTCTTGTCATAAGTGTTTTTACAACGCCAAGAGCTTCTTTTAATTCTTTTAATGTTGTAACTTTTGTTCCTGTTACAGCATAGTAGCAAGGAAGGCTGTAAGCGGTGTTCGGGAAGCTGACAGCTTTGTCTTCGCCATACTGAGCGATCGCACCGTCAATAGCACCCTCTGTTAAACCATATACAGCATCGTTTCCGCCGAATACTCTATCAAATAAAGTCACTGTAATACCTCCTATTTTTACAGAATTGAATTCTGATCAATTTTGTCTTTGATTTTTCTGATTTCAGCTGTTACAGTATCACTGAAATCGTAGGGAGATTTTCCCTGACGATCAGCATCTATAACTTCTGTATTGTAGTGGATCATTCCAAGCAGATCTTCTGCCGGAATCTTATTCCGGATAAATTCTTCATCTTCCGGATTTCTTACCTTATTGGCTACGACCTTGACCTGGGAAACTCCCAGATCTTTCGCAAGACGTTTGACATTTTTATAGGTCTGAACACTTCTTGCCCCTGGTTCGATCACTACAATAAATTCATCCATGCTCTCCGTGGTGCCCCGGCCCAGATGTTCCAGGCCGGCCTCCATATCCATGATCACCACATCGTCTCTGTGGATCACAAGGTTATTGATCACTCTTTTAAGCATCACATGTTCAGGACAGACGCATCCGCCTCCACCTGTTTCCACAGTTCCAAGGACAAGCAGCTTTACGCCATTACAGGTTTTTCCATAAGTATCCGGAATATCGTCTACCTTTGGGTTCAGTTTATAAAACTGATTCTGGCTGTTGGCTCCGGTGCGTTCTTCTATGAGCTTACGCATTTTTGAGATTGGAACAATAGAATCCAAGGTTTCCTCGTCAAATCCAAGGGCAAGACCCAGGTTCGCATCCGGATCCACATCCGCCGCAAGGACTTTTTTACCCTCATCTGCGTATAATCTTGCAAGTGTTGCTGCGAAAGTTGTCTTTCCTACTCCGCCTTTACCGGTTACTGCTATTTTCATTTTACGTCTTCCACCTTTTATAACATTTTAAAGATCGCAACGGATTAGATTCCTAATGCTGTTCTCTTCTCTTCAATTCTCTCGATCATAAGATCAACTAATTTCTCGATGTCTGTCTCTACTGTGTAAGCAGCACCTGTCCATTTTCTTGTTCCCTCTGTAAGAAGTTCACACATTTCTGAAGAACCGGAAACATATGGATCAACACCAAGGAATGTATCAATACCGGTACCAACTACGTAGTTACCGATGGATACAGCTTTTTCAGACATCCACTCAGGAGCACATCCTACTACCGGAAGCTGATTGATCTGAAGTCCTGAATCTTTTGCAAGTTCAGCAGCCAGGATCATCATACGGGAGATATCTACACAGGATCCCATATGAAGTACCGGCGGGATGTCAGCCAGCTCACAGACACGTTTAAGACCTGCACCACAGAGATCTCTTGCAGATTTGTCCATCAGACCAGCTTTTGCAGCTGCCTGTGCTGAACATCCGGAAGCAATGATAATGATATCATTTGCGATACACTTCTTCATCAGTTCGATATGTGCATAGTCAGGACGGATCTTAGGATTGTTACATCCAACCATAGCGACAGCACCACGGATAACACCGGAAGTGATGCACTCAAGTAATGGTTTGGTTGTTCCTGTTACGTCAACCTGAGAGTTTGTAACACCATCAAGAACTTTAACGATCGCTTCTACTGAGTAACCAACAGTAGCTTTCTGTTTCAGCTGTGGGATATGTACAAGCTCAGGTTTTCTGTTCTTGAAGTTATCGATAGCCATCTTAACGATTGCTTTAGCATTTTCTCCGGCTGTCTCAGCGTTGAATCTGATAAATTCAGAATCCGGCATCTGAGCGATCGGAGAAGTTGTAACAAATTTGGTATGGAAGCATTTGCTCAGAGGTCCTAATGCAGGGAAGATACACTGAACGTCAACTACGATCGCCTCGCAGGCACCTGTCAGTACTACGTTCTCCTGCTGCAGGAAGTTACCAGCCATCGGAACACCACGACGCATAGCTACCTCATTAGAAGTACAGCATACACCGGAAACTGTAATTCCTTTTGCTCCTACGGATTTTGCATAATCGATCATTTCTTTGCTGTCTGCATACTCACAGATCATCTCAGAAAGACTTGGATCATGTCCGTGCACAACAATGTTTACGTTCTCTTCAACCATTACTCCAAGGTTAGCCTCTGTGTCAAGCGGCTTCGGGGTTCCGAATAATACATCAGAGAACTCTGTTCCCATCATGGAACCGCCCCATCCATCAGCCATGCCGCAACGAAGAGACTGTTTTACAAGTGCTTCCGGAAGAGAAGAACATCCCATATGAGACATATGCAGGGAGCTTGCAACCTCACGGTCGATAGCACGTGGTGCGATTTCGTTCTCGATCAGTTTTTCTTTCTGTCCGGCAGGCATTCTGTCAAGGAATCTCTGATATCCGAACGGTTTACCATATTCCATAAGACCGATCTCAGCCATCTCATGAGCCAGATCATAGATATCCTTGCCTTCTGTTTCCACGCCCCACTCTTTAGCGATGCGAAGCAGTTTCTCAGGATCTTTTACCTGATAATTTCCGCCCTCTTTTGCACAGTACAGTGTATGGCAGATCTCACGACCATGATCGGAGTGAGTAGCTGCACCACCGGCTGTAAATTTAAGGAAGTTTCTTCCTACGATACCATGGGCATCACATCCGCAGATTCCTCTTGGAGCCTTCGGTGTAATACGACACGGTCCCATTGCACAGATACGGCAGCAGATACCCTGCTCACCGAATTTACAGTGCGGAGTCTGGTTCTTTGCACGGATCTGCCATGCATCTGCTCCTACCTTTGCACCTGTCTCGAGAAGACGGGCTGTAGCGGCTTCAAATTCCTCCACTGTAGTTAATTTGAATTCACTCATTATAGACCTCCTTTAATAGCACATCTATTTTTATTTTCTTTTATAATAAGCCCAGAGCAGGAACCCATCCCCACCCATGGGTTATTTTCTTTTTAAAAAAGGTTTATATTTCGTTATAAACCTAATTTATCAAAAATTTCAAAAGCTGCTTTTCTCATCGGATTATCCTCAGGAAGAGTAACGGTTGGTTTACCATCGCAGTCATATTCATAAACTGCCTCATCCTGTGGCACCACACCGATCAGATCGAGTCCCTGATTCCGGATCTCCTCAAGGATTCCTGGATTCAGTTCTGCTTTTGGCGCGCGGTTGATAATAAGACCCACTCTGGAAGGCTTCATATCGCATTCCTTAATAAGTTCTGCGATCCTGCCAACTGCCTGTACACCTCTTCTGGAACAGTCACTTACAAGGATTGCTGTCTCCATGCTCGGAAGGATTCCTCTGCTGATATGTTCCATCCCTGCTTCATTGTCCACAACAATATATGGATAATTCTTCTGGTATTTGGCAAGCTGTGCCTGAAGCAGACCGTTTACAAAGCAATAGCATCCTTTTCCCTGGGTTCTTCCCATTACAAGAAGATCGTAATCATCTTCCTCAGCAAGAGCATCCTCGAAACGTACCTCTGCATAATCTGCCTTGGACATTCCTTTTGGAATCGGGCTTTTCTCTGTCATCTCAGCATGTGCGATCTCCTCACGTACATCGCCAAGAGTTGTATCTACTTCTACGCCAAGAACCTCGTTCAAATTTGAATTGGCATCTGCATCTACCGCCAGTACAGGTCCTTTTTTCTTTTCGCAGAGATACTGGATCAGCATTCCGCATAATGTAGTTTTTCCAACGCCGCCTTTTCCTGCGACTGCAATAACATGTGCCATAAAACGGGCACCTCCTGATTTAATATCTGTTATGCCGGCGCATAAGGGAGGTGCCTGATACTGTTCTGACACCTCCGCATCGTGCCGGAATTCTTATTTATTCTGTTGATAATTAGATAAGTGTCCGAAGTCCGGATCTGTCAATGATCTCGGATACATCCTTCCACTTGTTTAATGCATAAAGATGGATTCCGTCAACACCAAGTGCACGATATTCATCAATCTGTCTGATAGTATATTCAATTCCTTCTTCTTTAAAACGTTTAAGCTTGTCCTCATAGAACATATCAAACGGTTTTCCGTCAGCATCTTTTGCGTTGAACGGATTCGGGAACAGCCAATTTCTGGAAATAAGTCTGCAAAGCTCACTGTCCATTACACAACCGTTACGTGAAAGAGCCATATTGATGGTGGCAGCCTGATCAAGAATCGGCATAACTCCAACATCCACAGGCATTGTAACACCAGCTTCACGAATCGCGTCCAGCCAGTATTTAAACTGCTCCATATCCCAGCAGAGCTGAGTCATAATGTAGTCAGCTCCGTTATCCTGTTTCTGTCTTAAAACAGCGATATCTGCATCCAGACTGCGGCATGCGATGTGTCCTTCCGGTGAACCGGCTACTGCGATCTCAAACTCATCGCCGAACTCATCACGCACAAATTTAACAAGGTCTGTCGCATAATTAAAATCGCCGCATGTTGTTGTCTCACCAAGTGGAATATCACCGCGAAGCGCAAGCATATGGTCAACACCTTCAGCCAGATACTGCTGAAGCTGTTTTTTAATTCCTTCTTTTGTATTCTTGATTACTGTGAAGTGTGTTACAGGAATTGTTCCTGCATTCCTGATCATCTGGCATACTTCTCTGTTGGCTCCGACATTTCCTCCGCCTGCACCGTATGTACAGGAAATATACTCTGGCTTGTACTTCATGAGATGCTCGATGGTTCCCGGCAGATTTGTCATGCCTTTTTTCTGTTTTTTGGTGGAAAAAGCTCAAAGGAAAGCAACATTTTTTCTCTCATTGCATCTGATAATTTCATTGATCGTTCCTCCACGTCTTAGCCTTTTATCATAGAAATGATTTTTATCATTTTCTCATTTCACATTTCAGTCATCTGGTGTAAAAATCAGTCACACTGTAGTTTAACGATACTATTTGCAAGATCCACCATAAGGATACTGCCTTCTACCACGCGCTCATCTCCCATGATGTCACGAAGAATCAGCTTATTTCCATCTACATCGATCCGGCTCACATTTTTTAAAAATCACCGAATTATCTTCATCTTTATATACAGTTGCAAGACACATATTCAATTCCTCCAATTAGCGGTTTTTGTCTTCCGCTATGCTGTCAAAATCACTCTGTCAAATTTATTTCAGTTCTTCCTTAACAAGTGTAAGGGCAAGTCCCAGTCTCATATTGCCTTTCTGAAAATCAGATACAGACTCCTTGATCGTCCTGGCAGCTGCATCCATATTGAGCTTCTTAAGATTATCAGCCATCTGATCAAGCTCTGCTGCATGATGCTCATTATGCTGCAGCATATAGGTAAGAAGTGCAACTGTCTCATTCTTGCAGTCACCGGACTCGCAGGATCCGCAATGTCCGTCACCGTGTGTATGGCAATGTCCCTCTCCTTCCGCATGACTGTGTGTATGGCTGTGAGTCATACCATCTTCATGTGTATGTTCATGTGTATGTTCGTGGCTGTCAGCATGGCCATGCTGTACAAGATTGCCATTCTCATCTTTGATTAAATGCATAAATACCCCTTTCCTGTGCCCGTATGGCGGGCACGTTCATGACAAGAATTTATCAATTAAATTCATTATACATCTTTTTCCTTTCATTATCAAGGAATTTATTATAAAAATAGCCAATTTTCAGTCCCTTATTTCTCGTTTTTTCAAAAACTTTGACAGCTAATTAACCCGATTGTTTCTATTTTAACGAAGTTAGTTTTTCCAAACCATCAGTTATTACTTATACTTGTACCTATTCTGTCTGTAAGCTTTATCACTTTTGTAATATATTTGATGTGATTCTTTCATATTTTTGTGCTATAATAGCAAAAACATGGGAGACAGAGCAAACAAGGAGGAATTATTTTGAGAGAAACTGTTTTTCTGAACAACGACAGAGAAATGCCCCTCCTGGGGCTTGGTGTATATAAGCTGCCCGATGACGTACAGGCCGAAGCTGCCGTTACTTCTGCGATTTCCGCCGGATACCGCATGATCGACACCGCCTCGGTATATAAGAACGAAGAAAGCGTTGGACGTGCCATTGCCAAATGCGGCGTTCCCCGCAAAGATCTTTTATCACAAGCAAAATCTGGAATACAGCCCAGCGCCTTGGCGATATACAGGGGGGCTTTTTCCCGTAGCCTTGAGCGTCTGAAACTCAGCTATGTTGATCTCTATCTGATCCACTGGCCAGTTCCCGGATGTTATCTGAGCACATGGAAAGAACTGGAATCAATTCTGGAATCCGGGCGTGCTCTCAGTATCGGTGTCAGCAATTTTGACATCCGTCATCTGGAAGAACTTCGTAAAATTTCCGGCATTATCCCTGCTGTAAATCAGATTGAATGTCATCCGTTATGCTATCCTTCTGAGCTAATCGAATACTGCAGGGCTTTCGGTATTCAGGTTCAGGCGTATGCTCCTCTGGCAAGAGGTGCATACCTGGATAATGATGTAATGTGTGTTCTTGGCACGAAATATGCCAGAACACCGGCACAGATCGGTCTTCGCTGGGCGATCCAGAAAGGTATCTCCGTAATTCCGAAATCTATTAATCCAGAACGGATTCGAAGCAACGGAGACATCTTCGATTTTAATATTGAAGATGAAGATATGGCGATCATTGATACTCTGAACGAAGATCTGCACACTTCTCATGTTCCGGAAGATCTCAGGGATATTCAGTTCTGAAGAAACACTACAGTGCAACAGATCAGCAAATAACAAAAAAGGATATCTGCACAGGGTCAAAACTATGTCATATGCCCTGCCAGATATCCTTTTTTGCAAGTCCCCACTGCTTATTACTTTTCGCAACCTCACAGAGGATTTACTTGATTTGGTTAAATATTTATTCCATGGAAGCATTGGTGTTTCTACTTTTTTATCCCGCAGCATCAGATCCATAACTGCTTCTGCTGCCGGTTTCTTTTCAAAAAGCACTTTATTCACTTCTGTAATGATCGGCATTTCCACCTCATATTTCTCAGAAAGCTCTCTTGCAGCTCTTGCAGAGTAAACACCTTCCACAACCATCTGAACTTCGTCCATGGCCTGTTCCATTGTCTTTCCCTGTCCAATGAGATATCCTGCTTTTCGGTTACGGCTGTGCACGCTTGCACAGGTAACGATCAGATCTCCAATCCCGGAAAGTCCATAGAAAGTTTCCATTTGTGCTCCCATTTTCTTTCCAAGCCTTGCGATTTCTGTGATTCCTCTGGTGATCAGTGCAGCCTTGGTGTTGTCTCCATATCCCAGTCCATCTGCTGTGCCTGACGCCAGAGCGATCACATTTTTCAGCGCTCCTCCAAGTTCCACTCCGAGAATATCCGGTGTTGTATACACCCGGAATACCGGGCTCATAAAATACTCTGAAGATAATCTGCCGTTTCTCTTGTATGTGCACTCACAACACAGGTTGTAGGAATTCCCTTGCCAACTTCCTCTGCATGACTTGGTCCCGAAAGAACAGCCACATCTCCCTGAGGAATCTCTTCTTCGATCACTTCACTAAGTGTTTTCAAAGTTTTTTCTTCGATGCCCTTTGCCACATTGACGATCTTCTGTCCTTCCCGGACAAAAGGCGCCATTTTATGTGCTGTGCTTCGGATATACGGGGAAGCTACAGCCAGCACTGCTGCATCTGCGTCCCGCAGTGCACGTTCCAGGTCTGTCATGATCTCAATCTTATCAGGAATCACCACACCTGGAAGCCTGCTGGGATTTTCTCTTTTTTCCCGGAGTTTCCGGGCATCTTCCGGCCGTGCCGACCAGAGAAGTACTTCATGGCCGTTATTATGCAGAAGGAGAGCCAGAGCCATCCCCCAGCTTCCTGAACCAAGTACGCTGATTTTTGCCATAAATCTTACCTCTTATTTTTATTTTTACTGCTCAGAAACACTTTTCCCTCTGTTCCATGGATAAGTCTGCCAATATTTGCTCTGTGTCTGTAAAATGCCATTCCTGTGAGAACTGCCATTACAATATACAGTTCAATTGTATGTGGCTGATCCATCCCGTATTTTCCCATTTGTCCGAAAACAAGGACCAGGATAAAAGCTACCGCGTAATGCACTGAGTGAACATAAAGATACATAATGCGTTGTAAAAACAGTGCAAAAAGATCACTGCACATACAAGAAAGATCCGCCAGTCAAAGGCAATGATCATACCAACTGAAGCTGCGATTCCCTTGCCGCCGCGGAATTCCATAGAAATCGGGAAATTATGTCCAAGGATACATCCTAATGCCGCATACAATGTGAGAAGCGGAAGAATGCTGCTCATGGAACCGCCATAAATAATCCTTACAATCACAATCGCCAGCACACATTTCAGACAGTCTCCCAACAGGGTAAGTGCCCCCGCTTTTTTTCCGAAAGTACGAAAAGCATTGGTTGTTCCCGCATTTCCGCTGCCATGCTCCCTGATATCTGTCTTATAAACCTTCCTATGATATAACCCGTCTGAAAAAGTCCGCATATATAACCGATAACAAGGCAAATAATTCGTTCCATATTTTTATTCCTTTTCCCCGCGCTCGCGGATGATGAATTTCAGGGAAGTTCCGGAGAATCCGAATGCATCCCTGATCTTGTTCTCCAGATATCTTACATATGAGAAATGCATCAGTTCTTTGTCATTGACAAAGATAACAAATGTCGGCGGTTTTACTGCTACCTGGGTCATATAGAAGATCTTCAGTCTTCTTCCTCTGTCAGAAGGCGGCTGCTGCAGTGCTACGGCCTCGGAAAGGATCTCATTGAGAACACCTGTCTGAACACGAAGTGTCTGATTTTCAATGACCATATCAATATTCTCGAAAAGTTTCGGAAGTCTCTGGCCTGTTTTTGCAGATATAAAAATGATCTGGGCATATGGCATAAAGGAAAGGATCTGACGGATCTTCTCTGTATGCTTGTAGATGGTCTTATCATTCTTCTCAATGGCATCCCATTTATTTACAGCCACAATGATACCCTTGCCTCTGTCGTGAGCGATTCCTGCGATCTTGGCATCCTGTTCTGTAACTCCCTCGGAAGCATCGATCACAACAACGACCACGTCTGCACGCTCTACAGCGGTTACTGTACGGATCACGCTGTAACGCTCGATCTCTTCTTTTACCTTACCTTTACGGCGAAGTCCTGCTGTATCGATAAATATATAATCCCTGTGGTTCCATGTAACTTTTGTGTCAATGGCATCACGTGTGGTTCCTGCAATATTGGATACGATCACCCGCTCCTCACCAAGAAGTTTATTAATGAGAGACGATTTACCTACGTTCGGTTTACCTACGATGGCAATCTTAGGGATATCATCCTGGTCTTCTTCCTCACTCTTATCCGGGAACTCCCTGATCACTTCATCCAACATATCTCCAAGTCCCTGCCTGTTAGCTGCCGAAACCGGAATTGGCTCTCCGATTCCAAGATTATAAAAATTCATATACATCCATCATATATTTCTGATGGCTGTCTACTTTATTAACTACAAGGCGTACTGGTTTTCCGCTGCGGCGAAGCATATCTGCCACTTTTGCATCGGAGTCCACAAGCCCCTGACGCACATCTGTGATAAAAATGATCACATCTGCTGTATCAATGGCAATCTGCGCCTGTTCTCTCATTCTGGAAAGGATGATATCGCTGCTGTCCGGCTCGATACCTCCTGTATCGATCAGGGTAAATGTTCGGTCAAGCCATGTAACATCTGCATAGATCCTGTCACGTGTCACGCCTGGTGTATCCTTTACTATTGAAATATTATCTCCTGCCAGAGCGTTAAACAAAGTGGATTTTCCTACATTAGGTCTCCCCACTATCGCTACTACTGGTTTGCTCATAAATCTGTCTCCTTCTTGTTTTTTTATGTTCCGGAGGATTGATCACAGCCTCTACCAGATCCCGTCCTCCTGTGTCTACAATTACAATTTCTGTTTCAAGTGCATCAGAAAGTTCTTCCAGCGTCATATCATCCAGAAATATCTCCTCATCACCTTTCAGCATGCTGCATGGGATCAGAAGTTTTTCCCCAAGATCCAGGCCGGAAAGCTGTTCTTTCAGATCCTGTCCTGTGATCAGGCCCGATACTGTTATCTTCTCCCCGAAAAGCGATTCTCGATCGTTGTTACCGGAACCTGTACATTGGGAAATTTCTTCTTTATTTCTTCTATATAGCTGACAATAAACGGTGCCGCAAGTTTGCCGGTGGCAACTCTTCCTGTAATCTTACGGTCATCACCTTCCAGCTCATCTAGTGTTTCTTTCACTTCTGTTTCCAGAAGACGGAGCATTCCTACGCCATTCTCCAGTTGAAGATAGCCATCATACTCTTCCTCACATGGAAGCTCCCTGCCAGCCAGAATATACCATTCATCAGAAGCATGGATAAAATGGATCCCGTGTTTCTCCATCATAATCTTCTGCCAGCGGTGGATCTGGCTCAAAACCCGCCTGGCATCTTCTCTGTTAAAAGGCTCCAGCGGATACAGACCTTTTCTGTACTTCGTCAGTCCTACCGGCACGACTGAAACACTCTGAAGGACCGGTGCATAAGCAGAAAGCTTCTCAAGGCTGTATTCCAGCTCTTCACCATCATTTACGCCCTTACACAATACGATCTGCCCGTTCATGGTAATCCCTGCATTATACAGGGTATCTACTTTCTTCAACGCCTTCCCCGCAAAACGGTTATGCAGCATTTTGCACCGGAGTTCCGGATTCATGGTCTGGAACGAAATGTTGATCGGCTCCAGATGATACCGGATCACACGTTCAATATCCCGTTCACTCATATTGGTAAGAGTCACATAATTTCCCTGCAGGAAAGAAAGCCTGGAATCGTCATCTTTAAAATACAGCGTTTCACGCATATCCGGTGGCATCTGATCAATAAAACAAACATACACTTATTTGAACAGGAGCGATAATCATCCATCAGTCCCCCGTTCTCAAATTCTATTCCAAGGTCTTCCTCATATTCCTTCTCTACTTCCAGCTCCCATTCCTCACCGTCAGGCTTTTCAACCAGAATCACTACAAGCTCTTCATTCATGAGATACCGGTAATCGAAGACATCCTCCACTGGCTGTCCGTTGACAGATATAAGTCTGTCTCCTGGTTCCAGCCCCAGCTCCTCGGCAATACTGTCGGGCAGCACCCTGGAAATCAAATGCTTTCTTAATTTCATCATTATCTCCCTTTTTTTCTATCCCGTATATAATAATGCTGTTCACTACGCGGATAGCAACTATTATAATAACAACTTTGCTTCTAAAAAGCAACACTTTGAGAAAACACCTTGACTCATACATGTGTCTGATGTTATAAATAGACTGAGAATTTTTAATGACATACACTTAGGAGGAATATTATGCCAAACATAGAATTGCTGGAAAAGTCTATGCCTGTTGCCCCGATCCGAATCGCCGCACTTGCCGGATGCCGCGAACTGGCCGAGGAGGTTGACAAAAAGCTGGTTAAATTCCGTAAAGAACTTGTAGCAGCCAAAAAGTCCGCGATCATCCCTCAGGGCTACGCAGAGAAATCTTTCCTTGTAGACTGCGAGTGTCCTCGTTTCGGAACCGGTGAAGGTAAAGGTTACATTAAGGAATCCGTCCGCGGAACAGATCTTTTTCATTATGGTAGACGTAACTAACTACAGTCTTACTTACAGCGTATGCGGTCATGAGAACCACATGTCTCCGGATGACCATTACCAGGATCTGAAGAGAATCATTTCTGCCGCCACCGGTAAAGCACACCGTATCAACGTTATCATGCCATTCCTTTATGAAGGACGTCAGCACAGACGTACCAAGAGAGAGTCTCTTGACTGTGCACTTGCACTTCGTGAGTTAAGTGCAATGGGCGTTTCCAACATCATTACTTTCGATGCCCATGACCCACGTGTACAGAATTCCATTCCTTTAAAAGGTTTTGACAACTTTTTCCCGACTTATCAGTTCCTGAAGGCACTGGTTAAGAATGTTCCGGATTTCAAAGTTGACAATGACCATCTTATGATCATCAGCCCGGATGAAGGCGCCATGTCACGTGCTGTATATTTTTCCAATATTCTTGGAGTTGATATGGGTATGTTCTATAAACGCCGTGATTACTCCACTGTAGTCAACGGAAAGAATCCTATCGTAGCCCACGAATTCCTTGGCGACTCTGTAGAAGGCAAGGATGTTATCATCATCGACGATATGATTTCTTCCGGAGAGAGTATGCTGGATGTTGCCCGTCAGCTGAAAGAGCGTAAGGCAGGACGTGTATTTGTCTGCACCACTTACGGTCTGTTCACAGACGGCGTTTCCAAATTCGACGAATACTACGAAAAAGGCTGGCTTGACAGAGTTATCACAACCAACCTTAACTATCGTGTTCCTGATCTTCTTGACCGTCCATATTACATCGAAGCCAACATGAGCAAATATCTTGCAAGCATCATGGACATCATCAACCATGATGTATCTGTTGAGAAAGTTCGTTCCAGTAACGAGAAGATCATGGATCTCATGAAGAAAGTCAACGAAAAGTAATAAATGCTCCCAGGTTTCCACGCTTCCCGTGAGAGGCCCTGTGCGAATATAGAAAGAGCGGATTACAGCAGGTACAGATACCTGGCATGGATATCCGCTCTTCTTTTATACCTGCATCCAGAAGTATCCTGCGGTTGGCCTCCCACAGATTGAGCTGATATTTGCCATCTGGCTTCCCGTAAAAAAGGACATCCCAGTATTTTTCATCAAAAGCTTCTTTAAACTGTTCGATCACATCTTCACTGACTTCATAACAGTCCTGACAGATAGACGGACCGATAGCTGCATAAAGCTGTGACGGGTCTGTCCCAAATTCTTCTGCCATTTTTTCCACAGTTACTTTACCGATTTTTCCAACAGTTCCTCTCCATCCTGAATGGGAAAGTCCAACAGCCTTATTCTCCGGATCAGAGAAGAACAGCGGCACACAGTCTGCATAAAAAGTTGCCAGTACCAGCCCCGGTGTATTGGTGATCATTCCATCCACATCTGTATATGGTCTTGGTTTCGTAATACCATTCCCTCTGTCTTCTTCTGTTACTACACGTACATTGGTGGTATGTGTCTGATCCGACGTTACGATATCCTCCATGGAAAATCCCATCGCGCCGGAAAGCCTGCGGTAATTTTCCCTTACTGCTTCTTCGTCATCGCCTCTTGTAAAACTCAAATTCATAGATTCATAAATACCTTTGCTGACGCCGCCAAGACGTGTGCTGAAACCATGCACCACTCCTGGAAGTGACTCAAAAGCCGGATATGTAAGCCAGGTAACTCCTTCTCTCTGATTTACGTTCATCAGCTGTCTGTTCTTATACCATTTAATCTCCATTCTGTATACCAACCCTTTCATTTGCAAGATGAGCATATCAGCGCCCATTCCTTACGAATCTGTATTATTACCTTTGCCTGTATTCAAACGCATTTTTGATCCACCGGATCTCTTCTCCGTCAATCCCTACCACATCAAAACGGCAGGGAATGTCATCCTGAAATCCATTCCTGATAAGATAAAACAGCGCGACTTTGATGATAGTCCGCTGTTTTTGTTTCCCCACTGCTGCAAAAGAACTTCCGCTTCTCCGGTCCTTCCGGTATTTCACTTCTATAAATACAAGATATCTTCCATCCCGGGCAATCAGATCGATCTCACCGTTCCTGCAGCGAAAATTTCTCTCCATGATCCGCAAGCCTTTTCTTTTTCAGAAATTCCGCCGCTATTTCCTCATAATAAGCACCTTGCGCTCTTCTGTTTTCTGCCTAGAAAAAAGATTCCTTTCTATTTTAATGTGGGTATCTTCTGTAATTCTGTTTTTATACAAAATGTGTAATAAAAGTTCTTCTGTGTATCGGACTTGGGCCATATTTTTCAATGCCTCAATATGCGCCGCCGAGCCATATCCTTTGTTAGATGCAAAACCATATTCAGGAATAACCTTATCATACTCTTCCATCATCCGGTCCCTGGTCACTTTTGCCACAATGCTTGCCGCTGCTATTGACACGCTCTTCGCATCGCCCTTGATGATCGGAACCTGGGGAATGGTAATTTCTGGTATGGTGACAGCATCGTTTAAAAGAAGCTGCGGATGCACAGAAAGTTTGCTTACAGCCTGGCGCATAGCCTCATAAGTTGCCTGAAGGATGTTGATCTCATCAATCCTTTCAGGACTTGCCATTCCGATTCCAACAGAAACAGCCTCATCCAGAATCACATCATAAAGCTCTTCTCTCTTTTTCGCAGTAAGCTTCTTGGAATCGTTAAGCCAGAGAATATCACAGTCCTTCGGCAAAATCACTGCACAGGCTACCACAGGTCCTGCAAGAGGACCTCTTCCTACCTCATCAATGCCACAGAGATAACCCAAATGCTCATATTTATGTTCATATTCCTTCATGATTTCTGTGCGCCCGCGCTCTTTTTCCAGGGCATCAAGCTTTTTGCGGTATTGCTGGATCAGCTTCTGTACGCCACTTCTCTCATCATTTTCATAATGCTGAAAAAGGGCGTTATATTCGCCCTCCTTCGCCGACGCAAAACGCGCCTTGATATCTTTCATTGTTTCCATTATGCTTCCTCCAGCTTTCCAGAAAACTCCAGCGTTACCCTGCCAAGTTTTCCGGACCGGAACTCTTCCAGTAAAAGACGGGAAGCTTTTTCATAATCAAGTTCTTCACCTTTCTTAAGACATCCTCTTGCTTTCGCTACAGCTGTGAGAATATCCAGAGGCTTCTGTTCTCCTTCCAGACCATATCGCTCTGAAAGAGATGACTGATAAAACTCCTGCAGATATCCGATCAGTCCAAGTGCAAGCTCCTCAATATTCAGGATATCGTCCTTGATGGAACCGATATACGCAAGACGCATACCAACTTCCTGATCCTCAAATTTCGGCCAAAGGATACCTGGTGTATCCAAAAGCTCCACGCTCTTGTTCAGACGGATCCACTGTTTTCCCTTTGTAACACCCGGCTTGTTTCCAGTCTTTGCACAAGCTTTTCCTGCAAAGGTATTGATAAATGTTGATTTACCTACATTTGGGATTCCAGCTACCATGGCGCGTACCGGACGGTTCTTGATCCCACGTCTTCTGTCACGTTCGGTCTTTTCTTTACAAGCCTCTGTAATAGCTGCAGAAACAGCTTTCATGGAACCTTTATTCCTGGAATCTATGCTGACTGCATAAAATCCCTTTTCCTTAAAATATTCCATCCATGCGCGGCTCTGCTTCTCGTCGGCAAGATCAGCCTTGTTAAGAAGGATCATCCGCGCCTTGTTTTTTCCGAGTTCGTCAATGTCCGGATTACGGCTGGAAAGAGGAACCCTTGCATCTACAAGCTCAATGATCAGATCGATCAGCTTGATATCTTCCTGCATCTGACGTTTCGCTTTGGTCATATGTCCAGGATACCACTGTACGTTCATAATTCACCTCATTTATTTTATAAAACCAATTTTACTCTTCGGAGAAACTGTAAACCACAGTTTTCCTACAATGTATTTCTTGCTTATGTTTCCAATATCACTGAAACGGCTGTCCTCGCTGTTGTTCCGGTTATCTCCCAGAACAAAATATTCCCCACTCTCCAGTGTGATAGAGCTTTCTGCAAGCCCTGCATTGGTAATGTCCGCATAAGCTCCGTTCTCATCATACACTTTTCCGTTGATGTACACCTGGCCATCTTTGATAAGGACAGTCTCTCCCGGAAGTCCGATCACTCTTCGGATGTGGAGTGCCGCATCATCGCTGACACTTGTCTTAAACACGATCACATCACCGCGTTTCGGAGAACCAAATTTATAAATAGCCCTGTTTACAAAAAATTTCTACCCTACGGAATAAGTGGGTTCCATGGCACTCTCCTGCAGCGTCACACTCTGAAATCCGGAAATTGCCACCAAAATCGCAAAAACGATGGTTACAGCGATCTCAAATATCCATTTGACAATCCCTCGTGTCCTGTCATCGCGAAGTTTCTCCCTTGCTTCAGATACAGTTCTGTTTTCCTTCAGACTGTCAATTTTATTTTTCTTTTAATCTCATATTCAGTCCCCTGTACAGCATGAAAATATCGGATATGATTTTATGCCTGCTGATGTAAAAAGAGGGACAATAGCAAATGTTATTGTCCCCAACTCTTTACATATGAAATTATTTT
>ENA-OUNH01000298-OUNH01000298.1-human-gut-metagenome-genome-assembly--contig:-NODE-298-length-16721-cov-4.092805_pt1 | contig 16721 bp, 16 predicted proteins | sample MGYA00242806_ERZ504814 | MGnify/ENA primary metagenome ERZ504814 (study PRJEB26092, sample SAMD00036389) | human gut metagenome | host: Homo sapiens | study: EMG produced TPA metagenomics assembly of...
TCTCCGACTCAGTGAAAACGAGCTGTTTACAACACTCTGTTTGCTATTTCAATCAATCGTTCTTCTCGATTGCTTCTGCTTTGTTGCTGCTGAATCAACTTATACAATCTGCCTTTTTCCACAATAATCTTTTCTTTGTATATCTCTTTTTCTCCTTCAATAATGCAGTATTTATAGATCTCTTCTGTATGTTCACCATCTCTTTTTAGTTGATGATTGGTTAAATAAAAACTGCATCTAGAAATCCATCCTTCTGTTTGATTTTGTGATAATAGTTCATTCCTATATCTTCTAATTGAAAATTCTTTCCTTTTTCAAGAATCGCTTTCTCCACATTACTGTCTTTTCGGATCAATTGTCCGAATATTCGATATGATTTTTCGGCATACAGCAACATATATGAAAGATTATTATAATTTGTATGATAATATCTCCATCCTTCATTATTTTTCCAATTTTGCAACAATGTTTCTGCAAAATAGTAACTAATGTATATATGTAAACTTTTTTCCAAAAATTGATATGATAAGATCGAAATGTTCTTTCATAAGATCATAAATCCAGCTTGATTTCTTATCTCCTGGTCTTCTTTTTGCCCCGTCGTTACTTTGGTTGTTACTTTGGTTTGGGTTGTGATATGGGCAATTAAGATAATCTTCTTCATTGTATACTGTTAAGCCCGGAAGATCAGATGGTGTGTGTCTGCCATATGGTTTTCGTTTTACATCTTCTTCTCTTTTATATAATCCTACAATACGAATCGGATTATCACAGGCCGGACAAATAGCTTTATATACGTTTTTCCCATTTTCTTTCATAACATATGGAAACTGCTTTTTTGTTTTATTTGTAAAATTCTCCTCTGTAATCAACAGCTCTTCCGATGATCCAGGTCTTGTTTTAAATGTATCCATCAATACCTCCTATTAATCAGACTCCACCATTCATACGGAATTTTTGGAACAGCTCCTTCTTTTTCTGCCATTGCTAAACAAGAAAGGATTGTACTTAGACCAATCGAAAACTCATGGTAATTATCCTTCATCATAAACAGATAATCTTCTCCGCATTCTTGGCAATCTGTATGATCTTTGATCTTATCATTACACAATTCTGCTTCATTTTCAAGAATCTTGCGATCAGAATATAAATATTTCTCCATTTGGTTCTTCTCCTCTTTTTTACAGAAACGATCCACAGCCCAAAGACTGTGAGATCATTATTGGTTGTTATTTTTTCTTCTTCAGGATTTTCATACCCTTTTCTTTTTCAGATAATAGAATCCTGCTGCTAAGATCAGTACGAATCCACCGATCAGTGGAAGGTAAGTCTTGACATTACTGAATCCACCAGTTGATGGCAGGTTCAGTGTGGAATCATTGCTCACCTCATAAGTTAAGTGATAGAAATAATAGTTATTTCCCTGCTTGATCGCATTGCTCACATCGATATTTTGATCGTTCACTTCGCTTTGTGTCACTGTCATTGGGATCGTTACATCGATTGGTTCTTTTAACAGTGTCTTACCGCTCTGTGTCTTTGTCTCTGTGATCTTATACTTATCCGGCAGTAATCCATCAAACTTAATCTCTCCATTCTCGTTTGTTGTGTCACTGGCGATCTTGTTTCCATCGGAATCTTCGATCGTAAATTCCACACCTTTTAATCGTTTTCCGGAGGAATCTTTCTTAACTAATTTTACGGATCCACGGATCATCTGGTTAACGAAAGTTGCATCTGCTGTCAGTTTCGCATTTCCCATAGTTCCTTCTGGTCCGATCTTAAATGTTACAGTTCCTTTGCTCTGGTCAACCGTTGCATTGGTGCTGTCAGATGTAAGTGTCAGGAGCTTAAAGTATTTTTCTCCACCACTCTCGCTACATGTATAAGTACCGTAGATCAGATCATCGAAGGTTGCAGAAAGTTTGATCCTTTCTCCCGGATGAGCTTTTAACTGTTTTGCCACTTCATCCTTGCTGAATTCAATCTCTTCCTTGTACGTATGTTTCTTTCCATAAGCATCGGTTCCTTTCAGTGTAAACGTAAATTTCGCACTTCCGATATCCATGTTTAAGTTAGATGGATCGATCTCTTTCGTGATCGTTACCTTTCCTCTTCCCGGTGTATGGGTATTGGTTGCGATCGTTGTATCAGGATCATCTTTATCGGTTGTATAAGTTGCCTTATATCCGATCTGACTCTCTCCTGTGACCACACCTTCTTGTACTTCCTGCCATGTATAAGTGATCGCTTTTCCATTCTCTTTCTTTGGAACGAGCTTGGATGTCGCTTTCCATCCATTCTTTTCAGACAAGGTTGCGGTATCTGCGACTTTTCCGTTTCCGACAAGATTGAACTTGACAGAATCTGGGCGGATGCCATCGGAATCGTTGTTATCACTCCATTTCTTCTGAATGGATTTGGTCGTTGAATCTGGACTATGTGTGTTTGTGATATCTGTTGAGATCGTTGTGATACCTGTAGATTTATCCGTTGATTTCTTTACTTCATATGCCACTTCATAACCTGTTTTGGCATTTCCGTTAACAACAGAGGATGAATCTTCTTTGACTTCATATTCATACTTTTCGCCAAGATCATCCGTTTTAGGAAGATCATTAAACTCTGCAGTCCAGTTATTGCTCGCATCTAATGTTTTATGATCTATTTCTGTACCATTTTGATAAACTCTCACAACAACAGAATCCGGACGGATACCATCACTGTTATTACTGTCATTCCAGTTTTTCTTGACAACAAGCTTTACACTTCCACCTTTATCATATTTGTTTGTATAGGATAACGTATAGGTATTTTTATCCCAATCGCCACCTTCTTTGCTGACTCTTGTGTAGTTTGCTGCATTACAAACCTCGCTAAACGTATAGTTTCCTTCTTCACCACGCTTGATATCTGTCTGCATTGCCCAGTTGTTATCTTTGTTCAGAACATAAGTCTTCACTTCATGTGTATTCTTATGTTCTGCCTTGATGGTCACTGATACAGGTCTTGTGTTCATGGAGTTGTTATCATCAATCCAGTACTTCTTCACCTGCACATAATCTGATGGAGTGTTGACAATTGTCTTGGAATCATGTTTGTAAGTTGTTTCATCGGTATTGGTATTTCCCTGGGATGCCACGTCATGGATAAAGTCCGCAGCCGTATTGTTTAATACTTCTCCGCCAAATGTCAGCTTTTCATCGGACTTATTATATCCAAGTGGTGCTTCGATCTCTTCCACCGTATACATTTCTTTGCCAACACCGTCTTTTGCATAAATACCAGTTGGCAGTCCGAAGAATTCCAGATAACCAAACTGATCATCTCCGGAAACAGTTGTTGCGATCGTATCACCTTTCTTAAAGATCGTCTTTCCATTGCGGTCCACGATCTCACAGGCTGCTTTTAATGCAAACTTCGCACCCGGTAACATATTTCCTTTGTTGTCTGTTTTGATAAACTGAATGCTGTATTTCTGAAGCTTATCAGTCAGGTTCAGGTCGATGTTTACATGTTTTGCCGTATCTAAGGATACATCACTCGTATCATCAGGATCGATGACTTTGACTGTTGTTTCAATCGTCTGGTATTTTGCATATTTACTGGATGACTTAAAGCTGATCTGAACTTTCTGTTTTCCAGACATATCTGCATAGGTTGGATTGAAGCTGACATCTGCGTCCGTCACATCTTCCAGTGTTTCCTCTCCATTATCATCATAGAGCATAGAGAAGTCAAAATCACTGGCTTTGTATTTATCTCCTAACATAAAGTCTGTTTTTGGAGAAGCTGTGATCTGTAATCCTTTTGCTGCCACGTAATCATCCGTGATCTGTAACTTCTGATCCTGTGTATAGGTTGTCTTTAGTTCAGAACATCCGTAAAACATTTTGGATACATCTTCCACATTAGATGTGTTGAAACTTGATAAGTCGAGTTCTTTTAATGCTCCGCATCCGGCAAACATCTCAGACATATCCACGGTCTGTGAAGTATCAATGTTTTTAAATTTGATCGTTGTCAGTGCTGTACAGTTTAAGAACATCTTACTTGATACAGCGTTCATGTAGATGACCTGTCCGGCTCTCTGTGTGGATACATAATAGTTGTTTCCATCTTTCCATAAAACAACACTTCCGTCCTTGTTCTGGGAAACGTCTTTTGTCTGGACTCCGTCTGCTGCCTTTTCCCATGTAAACGTGATCGTCTCTGCATTGGCAAATTCTTTGTTTAAAGTTTCGCCTTCTTCCAGAACATAGATCCCTGTTGATGGTTTCGCATCTTCACTTCCCATTGGATCTTCCACGTCCGGCGTAGTATTGTTTTTATTCAGGTTGTTCATAGCATCTGGTTTCGTATCCCATGTGATATTGACTTCATGCTCTTCTTTATCAATGGTATATCCGTTTGGACCGGAAAGTTCTTTGACATAATAGTGGCCCTGATAGAAATTAATCGTCTGTTTTCCATCGCTGCCTGTTCTCGTGAAATTCACTGGTCCGTCTTTGCTTGTTGTCTTTTCATCGATCTTTGTTCCCGCTTTCCATACAACGGTTCCATCATCCTTTGTGATATCTTCTTTGGCAAACAAGCCGTAAACAGCTCCATTGATGTTATCATCTTCATATGTGAATCCTACATCTCCATCATGCCCTGTCAGATACTCTCCTTTCTTCTGTAAGGAGATCGAACCCATGACCGGTGTATCTGTCTCGTTTAAGGTTGCTTTTCCGTTTCCGGCATTGTCATATTTGATCTTGATACTGTCAGACTTTTCACTTAAGGTAAAGGTTCTTTGTTCTGTATCAAGGTTGTAGCCATCCGGTGCAGTTGTTTCTTTGATCGTATAAGTTCCATATGGCAGTCTGCAGGATGCTTTCCCGTCAGAGGTCGTTCCTGTTGTTAATGTTGCCACCTGATTCTTTTCACTGTCATAGACTTTGTAGACAGCTCCGTTTAACAGTTTTTTTGTTTCAGAGGATTGTTTGACAAGTTCTACTTCGATCGGTTTTTCATTATCATCGTAAGAATAGCTGACAGTCTTATTTTTGTTGTCTTTTGTTAAGACGATATCCTGATCTTCGATCCAGTCATGCTTATCCTGTTGTTTTGTGCAGCCATTTTCACCGGCTACCTGATGCAGGATATAAGCTCCCAGTGCTACTTTTTCGCTGGTCTTTGCTTTTCCGTTCTTTCCGATTGTCAGTGTTTCTACGACATGTCCATCCGCTTCTTTTAACTCAAACTTCGCTCCGACTTCTGGTACATATTCATCCGCTTCGACTCTCTTTTGCTTGTAGATCTCTACCCATCCGGAATCAGAATATGGATCAGATGCCTCGATCTCATAAACATCCTGTCCTTTTTCCGTCTTTGGGTTATGATCTTTGGAATAGTAGATTCCCATCAGATCATATCCGTCAGCTCCCATGGTCTGAATAACGACAAATCCATTCTTCTTACTGTATTTGTCTAACATCAGGGCAGCTTTTCCCTCTTTGTTCGTTACGATCTCTCCAAGGATTGCTTTTTTGTCCAGGGAATTGATATAGTCGATCCTTTTTTGTGCATTTCCAAGATCCTGTTTTTCAATATCTTTGGTATAAGATGCATCCAGAACCGTAAAGGAAGCTCCAACTTCTGCCTTGCTTCGTTTATTCTTACTCATCTTCTTGATGATACGAAGTTTTGTGGAACCATAGTTCTTTAATACAACATTGTGATTGTATTTTCCTGTATCCCCATCCTCGATCTTGATATCTGCGGAATCCTCACTAAATTTATAGTTTGGAGTTCCTTCGATCTGATGAACATAATATGTTCCCGGATCCAGCTCTTTGGATTCCGCATATCCTTCCGTATTCGTTGTGATCGTATCGGCAACTTTTTTTGTTGCTTTGTTGATGATCTCAAACTTGGCTTTCACTTCTTCTTTTTCCTGATGGGTACCTGTCTCATCATCATCAATGACTAACTTCTTTATTACAGAGATACGGGCTTTCTTTTCCTTGTTTTCACATTCAAACGTATAAGTGATCGGAGTCCCATTATCGTTCATTTTCTCGATCGTCTTCGTCATATCCTGTGCCATCTCATAGCCTGCTTTTCCTTTTGTCTGATGAATGGTATAAGATCCATATGGCAGCAGTTTTGTTGTTGCCACACCCTCAGAATCCGTTGTGATCGTATCAACAACATCGTCGTTGATGTTCTTGATCTCAAAGACAGCATCCGGCTCTTTGACTTTTGTACTTCCTGTGACATAGTATTTCTTGATACTTAGTTTTCCCTGTGTTGGTTTTTCGTTTGCAGCAACTGTTTCATCTGTATTGTTCAGATAGACTTTGATCTTTCCGCCTGCTTCATTCTCTGCTGTTATGCGGAATCCTTTTGGTGGTACAAGTTCTTTTAGATAATATTTTCCAGGGTGAAGATCTCCGGAAACGCCATCTCCATTCTTATCGGTTGTGATCCTTCCAACTTCTGTACCAGCCGGATAAAGGACCGTTTTGTTATCAGAATTCTTGATATCTTCTTCTGCATAGATACCATAGATCGCACCTTCAAAAGAAGCTTCTGCTCCGTAATCCACGTTACACTGTTTATGTAAATGAATCTTGACTGGATTCCATCCATTTGAGACATCCCCAAATTTCAGTGTGCTGCGTTTCCCATTTCCTTCCTGTAATGTATGCGTCGTGTCATTTAACAGATGTCCAAAAGGTGCGGTTCCTTCTTTGACTGTCCATACATGTTTCGTATTCATCTGAGATTCTATGGACGCTTTGACTTTTGCTTTTGCTTCGGCATTCGCTGCTTTCTTCGCAGCAGCTTTGGATTTATAACGCTTTAATACTTCTGTTTGTTCTTTTTGCTGTTTTTCAGACAGTTCATCCCAGTTTGTGACATATACCTTTTCTTCCTCCCTTGGAATGGTATAGGATGCACTGATCGCTCGGCTATAAGTGACCTTTGCAACTCCATCATCTCCTGTTGTTGCTTTGTCCACATAGACCCCGTCACAGTAGAATAAGAAGGTTGCTCCGGATAATAAAGCTCCTGTGTCAGCATCTCTTTTCTTGATCTGGAGACTGATCTCTTTTGGCTTGGAATCACTATTAGATGCACCAATGGAAGCTGTTTTAGGCTTCGTATATGGAGTGTCATTTAATCGATACAGCATCTGATGGGAATCATGTTTTTTCCTTTGACACATTTCTTTACTTTATAATAATAGATCGTTCCCTGCGGACCAGTCTTATCGATCGCATCGCAGAACTTTTTTGCATCGGATGTAGAATATCCACCATCGATGTTTTTCCTGCTTGATAGACTGTTGTCTGTTTGCTCTTTCCTTTTCCACATGCCCAGATATAAGCCTGTGTTAAGATAAAACTTTTCTCACTCTTAGAACCCTGCTCGTAATGAGTCAGTGCTTTTGCAATGGATTTTTTGCCATATTTCACAGCATTAGCGGTTTTATACTCCACGGTATCTCCGTTGCACATGCTCTTTCCGGAATCCAGACAAAATGTCTGCTTTCCGCCGGCTTTGATCTTCCATAAGCCTTCACTGGACGCTCGTCCAAGTTCCCTGATCCCAAAACTGCCTCTTGCTTTACTCATGCTTACTGTTGCTGTTCCTTCTTTGGCACTGACGTTAGTGATCGGTGTTGGCATTCCTGCTAACCCGCCAAAGAGAGATGAAAACAATGTGAGCAAAGATAAGAAGAATGTTCCGATCTTTTTCAGATTTTTTTTCAACTTATTTTTCATGTATGGCTTCCTCCTGTTTCTTTTATCTAAAACCATGGATCTAAAACAAAACTTAATTATTGTTTGATCCATAACGGTCTGTAAAATATCCCGGATCATCTTCTTTGTCGATGTGTGCAGATTTGGAATCAATGTTTGCATTGCTGTATCCAGTTCCATTCTGTCCGGTAAGATTCACATCTCCTAAGAACATCTTGTCATCATGGATGATGTTCTTCGTCTCAAAACTTCCATCGCTCTTTTTCCAGATAGCGTACAAATGGCATGTTTCTCCCGGTTCACACAGATCTTTCACTGCCTGCCCATCGGTATATTTCACTTCTTCCGGTACTTCTTTATCACCATCTTCTTTTTGAGCCCATCCAATGAACGTATACCCTGGACGTTCAAATATATTTTTCGGTAAACTTACGGATTTATTATAAGTAAGATTTGCTGTGTAATCTGCAGCAGATGATCCGTTTCCGTGGAATTTTACTTCGAAATCACTTTTTGCCCATACAGCATAAAATACGGTATCTCCGTCTGTTTGATAGGTAAAAGACTGTCCTGCGGTATACTGAGGAGATGTTGCGTTTTCATTAGTGCTCCAACCCAAAAACTTGTAACCTTTCTTTTTATATCCACTTTCTGGAAGAGTAAAGTTACTATCATAGGTTGCTGTACTATCTGAAACATTTCCAGAATCGGCTCCATTATCATCAAAGGATACATTATACTGATTAGCTATCCACTGAGCAATTTCTGTGTAATTACCACCACATACAATCCAGTCAGTACTAGATTCCCATCCCGTTCCCTGATCAATCCATTTATCAAATGTGTAACCTCGTCTTGAAACAGTAGGGAAAGCAAAATTATCTCCATCTGTAAAATTCCAAGATACATCTGCGCCTGTTCCACCATTTCCATTATAATAAACACTGTATTGAGATTTGGCCATATGAAATGTTCGACTACAATTAAAATCTCTAACATTATTATCAGTATGTGTAGATAATCCAATAGAATATGCACTAATACGTAATGTTTGATAAACCGTATGTTCTGATTTCTCGTGTCCAGTAGAACCTTCTGTTGATTTTACATAATAATCATTTGAGGAATCTTGTGATTGCCAACTTTCATACTCATGTGCAGGAATTGTATAACGAATTTTTACATCTAATGACGTGTATCTTCCATTATTATTTTTATACGTTGTAGCAGACCATGATGCAAGATGGAGATCATAATCACCACCGCCTCCTTGATTTTCACTGAATGTAACATTTCGACCTTTATTATTAAATGTTCCCTGTGTTACGTTTTTTCCTAGTCCGCTACAATAAAATTTCACTTCTAGCCAACTGCTTTTATTACCTGGGCCATCTACATAAAATCTTCCATATCCGTTTGTATATGTTCTACTAAAACCGGGACTTTCCTGATTATGAGCACTTGCATTTTGCATTTGATGCCATACCAAAACAGCAGCAAAAGATATCACAACTGCTAATGCGGCAACGATCTTTCCTTTTCCTTTTAAGGTCTTTTTTATCCTCTTCATGCTTTTCCTCCTTTCCTGATTGTTCCTTTCCAATTTTTTATTATTATGATCCAAAAAATAAGTAAGATTCCTAGTCCTATCATATGACACAGTTTTTCTCTTTGGATATCCCATTCGGATGATTGAAAGTGAGTATCTTTGATCGTATTGTTCTTTTTCTCCACGATCTTTTGTCCGTGGTCTCTGATACAGTACACAACATACCTGTATTTTCCATGACTTCGGTATGGGTGACAAGTAAGAAGTGTTACCATGTCTTTCCCTTTCCGGATCTTGATCTGATCGGAATCATCGGGCTGTATGATTTTGATCTCATCGACCCGATAAGTAAGCTTCTCCCATGGATTCTTTATGATCACACGATCTCCGATTTTTAATCTCTCGATCTCACGAAAATACGGGATCCCTTCGTACCCACGATGTGCAGCGATAACACAATTACTGTTTTTTGTACCAAGCGGCAGGGATGTCTCTCCCATGATTGCAGCACCTTTCCTCATATTTTCTAAAGTTGCTCCAAGGTATAATGGAAGTTTTACATCCATCTTTTTATCCTGATATATCCAAAGTTACTTTTGCTATCTTTCAACTCGATCGGTGATGTACGATAGCTCCATACATCCTTTAAATTTTTCTGCCCTTCCGTATAAATTTTTTGATTATACTGTATGGCTTCTTTATATAAAGGATCTTTTTCTTTTGGGACTTTTCTTTTCCTTTTCAAAATTTTCAAAAGCTTCTATTTCCTGATCGGCATTTTTTTGTTGTTTATAGGAAGAAAAAACAGGAGAGAGAAATACAAAAGTTCCGATTCCTATTAAGATGATGCCTAATATATTCATCAGATTTCTTTTCATTTCGTCTCTCCTTCTTTTTGTCGTATTTTTTCTGTCTTTTTTCTTCGAAGCTTTTGATATACTTTGCCTGACAAGACCAGCGCCATAACGATTGCAAGTCCAATTGCGATCGCTCGCTTATAAGTTCCCATCCACTGGGAATCTTTATTTCTTTGACGAATGGATGATTCCTGTGTCTTTTCGTACTTAGTCCTAGCACCTCGAACAAGTAAACGATGGTCATTGACTCCATATGGGGTACATGTTACGAGAGTAACATAATCTTTTCCATCTATGATTTGAAGTTTTTCTGTATCCTCCGGCTTAACAACTGATATCTGATCAACTTTATAAGCTAGTGTGCGATCTAATACATGTATAAAGAATAAATCATCATTTTTCATCTCTGTCAGATCAGTGAATAGTTTGGCTGAGCTGAGTCCTGTATGTCCAGTTAATACACTATGTGTACTTTTCCCACCTACCGGAATTGAAGATGCTGCAAGGTGTCCAACTCCACGTTCCAAAATTTCTGCATCTGTACCATGATAAATAGGAAGATTAACAGAAATACAAGGGATTTCTAAATACCCCATAATTCCTGAATGATCAAGATTTAGGATATTATTGTAAATCATTGTTTCCCCATCATTTTTTTTCGCCTTGAACGGGTCAGTTAATTGCACTGCTGATTTTGTTAAATCTTCATTATATTCTTTTGCTTCTTGAAAAGCTTTATCTTTTTGTTTCTGATCATATGTTTTTGCTTGTTTCTCATAAGACTTAATTGTTGAACCAGCACTTTTTTCAAATATATAATTACTGATAAACGGATAAGATAATAAGGCAAAACCAAACAATACAATCAGTATTGGAATAATTTTTGTTTCATAATCTTTTTACTATACCCTGTCAAATTAATTTGACAGGGTTTTATTTTACAATCAATCTTTACAATCTAATTGTCAAAAGGACAATTTATGAAGTCCTGATTTAAATATACTTTGTCATATGCATAGTAAATTCTAAAATCTTAAAATTTACTATTTAAATTCTACTGTTTTAACATTTGACCATTTGCTGTAGACTCCATTTCCATAATCAGCTCTTACTCTTGCATAACTGTATCCGAGTGCAGAAGAGATTGTTACACTGGTCTGATCTGTTTTTACTGTAATTGGAGTGAATCCAGTTTTTGAATCTTTTGTAAAATCTTTGTTCCAGCTAAGCTGTACCTGATAAGATTTTGCAAACTTTGCTTCTTTAAAAGTAATTGTTTCGTCATATGTTGATAAAATATATCCCCATACTGTTTTTGCCGTTGCAGATGTAATCTCTGGTGCTTTAATAAACTGACTGATATAGTCTAAATAAGCCTGTTTGTAGTCTGTATCAGCTACAGTTTTACTATAAGATGTCTTAGCAGTTGGATATTTTTCAGCAGCAGATACTCCTGTTATACCTGATCCAAGAATAGATCCACCGATCATGCTTGCTGCCATCGCATATGTTGCAATTTTTCTTGCAATTTTTTTCTTAGTCATTTTATTTATTCTCCTTCTATTAATTTTTCCGGACCATACATTTAAATGATCCGGAAAAGTCATGATTTAATCGTCAAAAGGACCATTGACGAAATCCTGATGTAAATGTAATTTTCCGCATCCAATCATTTTTTTCTCGGACCATTTTCCATGGACTCCATAACCATAATTAGCTCTTACTTTTACATAACGTCCGTGCCATGTAGGTGTAAGGAAATCATCGTTCTTAGTGTATACACCCAAAGAAGGTTTCTCTGTTGTGTATGTTTTCGTTACTTTAAAGTTGTCATCTTTGCTGATCATTACATCATAAGACTTTGCATATTTCACTTCTGTAAAGCTGATACTTAACAGATTATTTGTGAAAATATATCCATGATCAAATACAGCCTGTTCAACCGTTGGTGCCTGCATATACTGATTCATGAAATCTTCATATGCCTTCTTGTAATCTTCATATGATTTTTGTAATTTGTGCCTGTGTTAGACATTACCTTACTATAAGCTGATTTGGCTGTTGCTGAAGATGGATACTTTTCAGCAGCAAATACGCCTGTTGATCCTGAGCCAATAACTGCTCCACCGATCATAGTTGCTGCCATTGCATATGTAGCAATTTTTTTTTGTCAAATTTTTTTGCCATGATATTCTCCTTTCAGACAATTAATAATTGCCTAATCCTAAATAAATAGTTACATACTGTCTCTTTACAGTTCTTGTCATTCTTACAAGCTTCAACTTTTATGGAAAAAATATTTATTTAAAATTTTACTGGACTTCTTTACGTTTCTGGTTCTTCTTGATAATGATAAATCCGCACCCAGCGATTACAACTCCTGCGATGATCAATGCGTAACTTCCTGCTCCACCTGTCATTGGCAGTAAGAACTGTTTCTGGTTTGTTACCTGCATATCAACAAAAGCATTTGTGGATTCTCCATTCGCACTCATGGTTGCTCTTTTATCGTCCACGGTTGCAGATGCGTTGATCGTCTGAACTGCTACATCATTTGCAAGTTCTTTACCATTCTTCACACCATCGTTTGCTGTAGAATCATTTCCATTCTTGGACTGGATTCCTGTGATATTCGCTTCTGTTGGTGTAATATTGGCTTTTGTAGATGTGATATTTACAATGATCTCTTTCTTGAGCAGTGTATATCCTGCATCTGAATGTGTCTCTGTAAATCCATATTTATCAGCTTCGATACCGTTGATCACAAGTTTTCCGGCTGCATCTGGACTGAACTGTGTAGCTCCTTCTTCTGTAGCGGATTTACCTGTTACCTGATATACTCCGGCTCTGTCTGCTCTTGCTACTAAGTAGTAATTATCAGATTTGTTCTGGATCACGAATTTAACTTTTGTTGCATCACCTTTATTGTCAGAGAATTTCTTTGTGAAGTTGTATCCAAAGCTGTATACGATACATTTATCTTTTAAGATATCCCAGTAATCTGTAGATGTTCTCTTCCATGTTAAGGACACATCGTTAGGGTTACCTTTATCACCAAGAACAACTGTATCATCTGTGTTTACATCTGCTGTGTAGTAAACAACGATATATTTGTCAGAGTATTTCTTGTTGATTTCACTTAATCCTGATTTTGTCATTTCTACTTTCATAGTAGAGTCTTCGCCAGATTTACCATAAGTTACAGCGAACTTAGGATCTGTGTCAGATGTTTTCCATACTGCGATTGCACCGCTCTTGTCAACGTTGTTAACGTTTGTTGTATCTGCTGCATCTTTGTTGTCATAGATTGCGATCACTGCATTTTTGTTGTATGTCATACCTTTTGCCATCTTATCATCGAATGTATAAGTAGAAAGATATGTTGTGCTTGATGTGATATGTGGCAGTTTGGAAATAAACTGATAATCCAGTTTTCTGCCTTGGATGCTGTGACTGTACTCTGATATGTGTACTCTTCTCTTGCGTGTGTGAAATCAGCTAAAGCATCCTGATTTGCTGTTGTTACATTATCTTTGTCAGGATTATTACGCACACGTTTGTCTAATGTAGGAACACCTGTTTCGTTTTTTGGATAACATACAACATCGTAGAACCAGTCGTCACCTTCTGAATCTGTAGATGGTAACTGCACGAACCAAGGATTTGTTGTATAAGTTACATCTTCTGGTACTTTTGTTTCAACGATCAGATATAAACCTAAAGGAAGTTTGTCTTTCTTTGTTACACCTTTTGCATCTGTAAGATCCATGGCTGTTCCACCTTTGCCCATATAATCTTCCAGTTTATCTTTTGTGGCTGTATTATCTTCTAATGCTTTTGCCAGTTTGTCATTGATGATCTGGCTTGTAAAGTAATCTTTGCTACCTTCTGTTTTTGCTGCATCGGAATCTGTTAATCCAATGATTTTCTGTAACGCATCTGGTAATTCATAGATCATCTGAACTTTTCCATTTTCAGACTGCTGTTCTACATCACCGACTCTTAAGTAACTAAATTCTACCCCTTTGATTGCATAATTCTTTAATGCTTCTTCTGCTGCTGCATCCTGTTTTCCAGTAGAAGTAAACTGATCTAAGTTAACTCCACCTTTTTCGCTGCTGTCATGTCGTATTTGTGAATTGTTAATGATGCTGTTCTTGTTGTATCAATAACATCATTCTGAGCTGCGTAAGCAGGCACTGTAGGAACAGCAATCATTGCTGCGGACATACATGCGTACATCACTTTTTTTAATACTTTTTTCAGATTCATACTTTGTGTTGGTAGCACGTAATGAGCTACCTCCTCCTTTCAAAATAAAAAACAATAGATACCCTTTTCTATCACCTGACAAATCCCGCATTCAACGGGCGATTACAATATCTTTTATTTTGAATTATGAATTCCAATAAATGTATCATAGTCACAAGGGAATCAAGAAATATCAGTTCTTGCTTTTATTGGATTCGTATAAAATATAAGTAAGATATTATGCACTTCTTCATCATGGATTGACAATCTGTAAAATTACAATGACCAAAACAACAATTATGACTATATAATAGATAATCCAATACCATGACTTTCTACCGAGAATTCCCCGGAGTACATAAGATAAACTTAATTTTTGTCCTTTCTTCTTATTACATGTCTCACATGAAGCGGTCAGATTCTTTTCATCATTAATGTCGTTGATCTTTACCAATCGAAGAATAAACTGCAAAATCTTTGATTTCTGAGCTTTTCTAATTGATATGATATGATCAACTGTTACATCTTTCTTTTTTAAGAATCTTCCGCAGTATGCACATATATAATAATCTTTGAAGATTGGACGATTTTTATCAAAAAACTTCTTTCGGTAATCTCCTGAACGAAGATAACTGTTTGGATAACTCTGGTATTTTGTCCGATAAGATTCAAGTAATGTTTTCATTGTTTCAATCTCATTTTCATCATCCAGTTGTATCACATATTTTCCTCTTACATGAGAAAAACCTAAAGAAGTTAAATGCTGTTTGTAAAAGTTTCTTCTATTTAAAAGCTTTCGATTTCCTTTTGGAATCACGTCTTTTTCTAAAACTTCAATGATCAAGTTTACACCCTCTTTTCGATTCCCCCTCTTTTCGATATTTTTTATTTTCATGTTCAATAAAAGAACAAAGTTAAGTCCTTAATTTATAAATTGCTATCGCCGACAGCTTTTACCTTAGTAAATTAATTCGATAAAATTCTTATTTTTACTCACTGTGTAATTTGGCCCTTTGGAATCATCTGATTTCACACAGTTCTAAAACTACATGGTTTGCTTAATAAGGGGATGGGCGCCTTTGGAATCATCTGATTTTATTTTTCATCATCCTCAACCGATGGTTTTGCTTTTATTCTTTTTCGTAAAACAATAACTGCTGCCAGAATCACAGCAAGTGATACACCACCTGCAGTTGCCATCGCCGGCACACTGTGAATAAATCTGATCCATAGGTTTGTTGTAACATAAATGTTATCCATCGTAATTTCAGATTCATTTCCCGCGGCATCCTTCACAATTACATGAATGCTTTGAGCTTCATCTTTCTGATCCAGAGGAATGTCAATCTTTTCAGGAACTTTTTCATCGTATTCCTTTATCAGATTATCATTGACATAAACTTTCGCACTCTGTAACAGCAAGTTGTCTTTTACAAGAACTGTTGCGGTTCTTCCATCCTGGGCATAAACCTTACCACCTTCAATGTTTGAGATTAAGATGTTTGGTTTTGTTGTATCAACCCCAAAACTGATTGACGCTTTTTTCTTTGACATATCATTGGAAGATGTATGCTTTGCCGTATCCTTAGAAGATGTAATGATACGATAAGTACCTTCCTCTTTCAGTGCCGAAGCATTGACTGTGTAGGTAACTTTGTACCACTTATCATGTTTCTTCTCAATCGATGCATCTTCATTTTTCAAAGCAATCGGATCATTATCTCTTACAACTTTTAAATTGCAATCTGATAATTGATCTGGATTAATCTCTTCCAAGACAATCTTATCAGCATCTTTTACATAAGTACCATTAATAGATTTTGCATAAGATGATAAATGATAAACAGAACCATATCGATTAACCGTAAAGTGAATGGATTTTTTGAAATATTTCCGGCTTTATCTTCTGACTGAATCACGAATGTATAATAATCATCATTTTCCATTGCATTTGGAATCTGCTGATAAGTTACTTTGTATCCGTTCTCCACTTTCTGTTTTTCATTTACTTTAAACTTACGACCTTTCATTTCTCCGACTAGCTGATCACTGCCTTTGTCAAGGTACTTATCTGTTAATGTATATCCACAAGTAACAGCTCCAGTATTCGCACTGGAATCACTTGGTGTTACCTGATCGATCTTAGGCTTTGTCTTGTCAACGATAAAAGGTTTTGCACTTTGTTTCTCTAAAACATTTCCGGCAAGATCCTGTCCTGCAATAGAAAGATGATATTCTTTATCTTCATTAAATGTAACAGTCATCACATGTTCATTTCCATGACTGCTCCATCCACTTTTCTTTCCA
>ENA-OUNH01000299-OUNH01000299.1-human-gut-metagenome-genome-assembly--contig:-NODE-299-length-16717-cov-2.361423_pt1 | contig 16717 bp, 19 predicted proteins | sample MGYA00242806_ERZ504814 | MGnify/ENA primary metagenome ERZ504814 (study PRJEB26092, sample SAMD00036389) | human gut metagenome | host: Homo sapiens | study: EMG produced TPA metagenomics assembly of...
GCGCTATGATCTTTCTCCAGAAATACGGGATATCACTGAATCTCGGCGCAAAGATCTATCAGAAATATGGGCAGACTGTATATGGAGTCCTGCAGGAGAATCCGTATCGCCTTGCAGAGGATATCAGTGGTGTGGGATTCCGTATCGCAGATGAGATCGCTTCCCGGATCGGGATCCATACAGATTCAGATTACAGGATAAGAAGCGGAATGTTGTATACTCTCCTACAGGCTTCAGGAGAAGGCCATATCTATCTCCCGAAGGAGGAACTTTTTTCCAGGGCATCCGGACTTTTGGGAGTAGATTCCTCCTACATGGAAAACATCTCATGGATATGGTAGTAGACCGGAAACTGATCCTGAAAGAAACAGAAGACGGTGCAGTTGTCTATCCCACACGATATTATTATCTTGAGCTGAATTCAGCCAGAATGCTCTGTGAGCTGAACATCCTCTGCCCGGAAGATGAGGAGATGATGGAGAAACGGATCAACAGGATCGAAAAGGAGACAGGAACCCGGTTAGATGAAATGCAGAAACAGGCAGTGGCGGCAGCTGCCAGTCATGGTCTGTTCATTCTGACCGGCGGGCCGGGAACCGGAAAGACTACAACGATCAATGCGATTATCCGTTATTTTGAAGAGGAAGGCGCTGAGCTGCGGCTTGCAGCTCCCACCGGCCGTGCAGCCAAGCGAATGACAGAGGCTACCGGATACGAGGCTCAGACGATCCACAGACTTCTGGAGCTGAATGGAATGCCGGAGGAAGAGCAGGAAGGCCGTGCAGTTCATTTTGACAGGAATTCGGAGAATCCGCTGGAAGCGGATGTGATCATCATTGATGAGATGTCCATGGTAGATATCGCACTGATGCATTCATTGCTTCTTGCAGTGACTGCAGGGACCAGACTGATCCTGGTAGGTGATGAAAATCAGCTTCCCAGTGTAGGCCCGGGAAATGTTCTGAGGGATATTATCCGCAGCGGCTGTTTTCCGGTAGTAGAGTTGAAAAAGATTTTCCGCCAGGCATCCGAAAGTGATATTGTGGTGAATGCCCATAAGATCAACCGGGGCGAGCAGGTGACCATCAATAACAAGAGCCGGGATTTCTTTTTTCTGAAAAGATATGATGCGGATATCATTATCCGTGTGGTGATCGCGCTGATCCAGGAGAAGCTTCCGCGTTATGTAGATGCAAAGCCCTATGAGATCCAGGTGCTCACGCCTATGCGTAAGGGACTTTTAGGTGTGGAGCGGCTGAACCAGATCCTTCAGAGATATCTGAACCCGCCGGATGAAAAGAAAAAGGAGAAAGAGATCGGACAGCGTCTTTTCCGTGAAGGGGATAAGGTGATGCAGGTGAAGAACAATTACCAGCTGGAGTGGGAAATCCTTGGACGATACAAGATTCCTGTGGATAAAGGTGTGGGCGTGTTTAACGGAGATACCGGTATTATGACGGAGATCAATGAATTTGCGGAAACGGCTACCGTGGAATTTGAGGATGGCAGACAGGCAGAATATTCCTTCAAACAGCTTGAGGAACTGGAACTTGCCTATGCAGTGACCATACATAAGTCCCAGGGCTCAGAATATCCGGCAGTGATCCTTCCGATCCTTTCCGGACCAAGGATGCTGATGAATCGGAATCTTCTGTATACAGCAGTGACCAGAGCCAGAAAATGTGTTACCGTAGTAGGCAGCGAGACCACTTTTGCGGAGATGATCCGTAATGAAAAACAGCAGCAGAGATACAGCTCTCTGGACAGACGGATCCGGGAGCTGGATGAATCTGAACAGAAAGAGAGCGCCATCGGGGAGAAAGGACTTTCTTGAAAAAACAGCAGATTTTTTACTGGACATGCTTTACCCGAAAAAATGCCCGCTGTGTCATCAGATACTGAAAGAAAAAGACCGGCTGATCTGCCCGGAGTGTTCCGGAAAGGTCAGGCCTATATCCGGTCCCAGGTGTATGAAATGCGGAAGACCGGTAAAAATGGAAGAGGAATACTGTGAAGACTGCCGCAAGGGTGCCCATCATTTTACGGAGGGCAGAAGTATTTTCTGGTACGGAGAGGTCTGGAGACAGTCTCTGGTACGATTTAAGTATTACGGATGTCGGGAATATGGGGATTTTTATGCAAAGGCAATGAGCGTCTTCGGAAAAAAATATCTGGAACGGTGGAAGCCTGATCTGATCGTTCCCGTTCCTCTGCATCCCAGAAAAAAAAGGATGAGAGGTTTTAACCAGGCAGCATATCTGGCAGAAAGGCTCAGTGTTCTTACAGGGATCCCATGGAATGGGCATCTGGTAAAGAAGATACGAAGCACAAGATCTCAGAAAAAACTTAATGCCATACAGAGGCGTCAGAACCTGAAAAATGCATATCAGGTAACCGAAAGGATCCCGGGGTTTTTCTGTACTTGTGGTGGATGATGTATACACAACAGGAAGTACGGCAGATGCCATGGCAATGTGTCTTCTTGAGGCCGGTGCAGAGAAAGTTTATTTTCTGACAATATGCGCAGGAAGGGCATGAAACAGCCGAAAAAACACTTTTCATAGGTATGGAACTATGCTACAATAAATTTGATTGCAGTTAAACAGTATAACTGTATGGAAAGCGTAATGCGGATCATATATTGGGGATTTTCCTGATAAAGAAAGCTTATGAGGAGTTATTTTTATGGTAAATGAAGAAAAAGTGAAGATCATGAACCGTCTGGCTATGTATGAACATGGCGAAGGCAGGAAGTATCTTCCGGTGAGCAGATATTATCGAAGTGATTATATTGGACTTGCACTGATCAGAAACTTTTTTCTGGTAACGATCGGATATGTATTGGGACTTGCAGGCGTTGCCGCATATTTCAGCGAATATCTTATGGATAATGTGAATAAGATTAATCTGGTCAAGGTTGGAATCTATATCATCGTCGGTTATCTGATCGTGCTTGTTGTATATTCGATACTGACCTACATCCAGTATTCTGTGAAATATTTCCGGGCAAAAAAAAGTGTCAGGGAATATTATCAGGATCTTACAAGACTGGAAAAAATCTACGGGCGGGAGGAAAAAAGAAATCCGGTCCGGAGAAATGCAGGAGGACATAGAAAATGACAGCTTTACTTGAGATCAAACAGAATATCAAAAGATTTTACGGACAATATGAAGTATATATACTGCCGGTCCTGAAGTTTGTTCTGGCATTTGCCTATTTTCTCTGGATCAACAGCAATATGGGTTACATGAAACAGCTGGATAATATTTTTGTTGTCCTGATCCTGGCGCTTGTATGTTCGATCCTTCCGGTTTCCGTGATGATGTTTCTGGGATTTGCGTTGATGATCGGGCACTGTTATGCAGTCGGGATCGAAACGGCAGGATTTATGCTGCTTCTTATTCTGTTGATGCTGATCCTGTTCCTAAGATTCAGCAGGTCACAGAATCTTGCAATGATCCTTACACCACTTTCCTTCGGATTTGGTGTTCCTGCACTTATGCCGATCGGAGCAGGCCTGCTGGGTAGCGCATTGTCAGCGCTTCCGGCCGGATGCGGTGTTGTGATCTATTATTTTATACGGTTTGTACATGCACAGTCGGCGGCACTCAGTGATCCTGCTGCAGAGATCACAGAAAAACTGAAGCTGATCTCTGACGGACTTGTCCACAACTGGGCAATGTGGATCACGGTGATCGCGTTTGTGGTAGTGATCCTGTTTGTGAACCTTCTGAGAACACGGGCGTTTGATTATGCATGGAGGATCGCTGTCATTGCCGGTGGCGTGATCTATATCCTGGTTATCCTTGCCGGAGATTTCTGCCTTAGTATTACGGTAGCCATGGTGCCGATGATCCTGTCCACAGTGATCTCCGTACTGGCAGGATTTGTTCTGGAGTTCTTTGTTTTTGGCGGAGATTACAGCAGAACAGAACGTCTGGAATATGAGGATGATGAGTACTATTACTACGTAAAAGCCGTTCCGAAGGCATCAGTCGCCACTTCTGAGAGAAGTATCAAAAAAATCAATGCGGAGCCGGTAAAAGAAGAAAAAAAAGAAGACAATGTTGTGTCTTTCAGTGATGATGTATTTCCTGAGAAGAACGAAATGCATACAGTAAAGATGCCGGATATGGTTTCCGAAAATACAGTAAGTGAGAAACCGCAGGGATTGGACAAGATCGATTTCGAAAAACAGCTGGAGGAATCGCTGAAGGATCTTTAAACAGGAACGATTGGAATAGCTCAGGAAGAAAGGAGGAGACTTATGCAGAATGTGCTGACAGTTGTGGTCGGATATCTTGGGAAAATTTCCCTTCCGGGACTTGGCGTGATAGATATCATTGAGATCGGACTGATTTCCTTTTTGTATATCAGTTTATGGCATGGATCAAATTTACACGTGCATATACCCTTCTGAAGGGCATTTTGATCGTCCTTGGATTTATCCTGGTCGCATATATCTTCAAAATGAATACGATCCTCTGGATCTTCCGGAACCTGGCTAATGTGCTGGTGATCGGTGTGATCGTAATCTTTCAGCCGGAGCTGAGAAAGGCGCTGGAGCAGCTGGGACAGAAGAAGTTTGTTTCCAACATTATTCCCTTTGATTCCGGCAGGGAAGTGCAGGAGCGTTTCAATGACAAGACTATCAACGAACTGGTAAAGGCCTGTTTTGATATGGGTGAAGTTAAGACCGGAGCACTGATCGTAATCGAGGAAGAGATCCGGCTTGATGAATATGTGAGAACCGGTATCAATATTGACGGTATCCTTACCAGTCAGCTACTGATCAATATTTTTGAGCATAATACACCTCTTCATGACGGAGCGGTGATCGTGCGGGGGAACCGCGTAGTAGCAGCAACCTGCTATCTGCCTCTTTCAGATAATATGGAACTGAGTAAACAGCTGGGAACAAGACACAGAGCAGGTGTGGGTATCAGCGAAGCTACGGATTCTCTTACGATCATTGTTTCGGAAGAGACAGGACAGGTTTCTGTGGCCAGAGGCGGTGAGTTATCCAGAGGGCTTAACAGTAAGCAGCTTCGTGAAGTACTTGTTTCTGCTCAGAATAAAAAGGTTGTTGACAACGGTAAGCTGAGAAATCTGCTGAAAGGGAGAGTGAAACATGAAGAAAAATCTGACTAAGAACATCCCTTTGAAAATCATGTCGATCATTGTGGGAATCCTGGTGTGGCTGATCGTAGTAAATGTTGATGACCCTATCATTACGAAAGGCTTTGTGATCTCAGATGTGCAGATCATCAATGAAGCTTATGTGGATCAGCTGGGCAAGATGGTCATGCAGGATGATCGTGAAAATTCAGTACGTGTTTATATTACAGGTGAGCGGAAGATAGTCAACCGTCTCACCTCAAGTGATATTAAGGCAGTTGCAGACCTGCAGCAGGCTCAGTCTACCGATACAGACCCTGTAATGATCCCCATTACAGCAACCTGTTCCGGGATACTTCCAGAGAATATCCAGGTGTCACCGCAGAATCTAAGTGTCCATCTGGAAAAAAAGGTGACCAAGGAATTTGCGATCAACGTTACCAGTGATGACAGCAAGCCTGCACAGGGGCTGGAGGTTGCTTCGCTTACCGCAAATCCGGAAAAAGTCCGTATTACAGGACCGGAATCCCTAGTTGGTAAGATAGACAGTGTGAGTGTGGATGTAAGTTCAAAGCTTGAGGGAATCGACCAGGATACGACGATCACAGGCGCAGAACTGACCATCACAGATAAGAATCAGGATACACTTTCATCAAATTCCATGAGCTATCTGAAATTTGACAACAACGGAAAGGTTAATGTCACGGCAAAGCTCTGGAAGGTGCGTTCTGATATACGGATCAGTGCGGGATATACGGGAGAACCGGCAGAAGGTTATGTTGTGGACAGTGTCACGACAGTACCGGAGACTTTCAGCGTAGCTGGAAGTGAAGAAGCACTGAACAATCTGAAACTTCAGGGAAATACTATTTATCTTGATAATGAGAATGTGGATATTTCAGGAAAGAGCAATGACGTAGAAAAGAAAGTAAACTTGTCAGAACTTCTTCCGGATGGCCTTAAGCTGACATCTGGATCCAGTACGGACCTCTGGATCACAGTCAATATCCTGCCGGAGGGCAGTAAGATATACAGCTTCCCGACAGAGGATATCAAAGTAAAGGGTCTGCCTGATGATCTGCAGCTGGCGTTTGAAGTTGCGGATATTGAACTGAAGGTGCAGGCGGAAGACGGAGATCTTTCCCAATTTGATCTGAAGTCGGTAGGAGCAGCACTTTCCATGGATGACTGGGAGGAGGGCAGCTACGAAGTACCGATCAAAATCAGCCTTCCGGAAGGCTACAAGCTGCTGGAGGATGTAACCGCCGAGATCAAAATCTCCAAGGTTTCCAATGTAGACAGCAGCAGTCAGTAAGTAATCACAGCTTTGGACAAGGCTTGAAGGATAAGTAATATAAAGGGAGACAGCAGCAATGTTAAGTTATAAGGTAACGGTCAGGAACCCGTCAGGGCTTCATCTTCGTCCCGCAGGGCTTTTGTGCGGCGAGGCAATAAAATACAAATCGTCCATAACATTTCAGTATGCCGGAGGTACAGCGAATGCCAAAAGTGTTCTGAGTGTTCTGGGTGCCTGTGTTAAAAGCGGGGATGAGATCACACTGGTCTGCGAGGGTGAGGATGAACAGGCTGCGATAGATGCGCTTGTGGCTCTTATCGAAGGCGGACTGGGCGAATGATACGTAACAGATACAATAATTATTTACAGCAGCATGATCAGGAGGGATTATTGTGAAGAGAAGAGTTGTGGCAATTTTTCTCAGTCTGACATTATGCATGGGCGGAACTTTGGAAGCCGGCGCTGCGGCTTTGGAAAGTACAGACGTGCAGATGGCAGCAGAGACAGCCGGCGATCCGGCTGAGGATGTATTCAGTGATGAAGCGGAAACGACTGTACAGCAGCCGGAGACAGAAGCGGATCAGACAGGTAGTACTGACAGTACAGACAGTTCAGAAGAAACACCTGTTACACCGGAGAACCCCGCAGAGACACCGGATGTTATAGAAACACCGGAAACTACAGAAGCACCGGAGGCTACAGAAGCACCGGATGCGACAACAGAAGACAGTACAGATCCGGGCGATGATTTCAGTGCAGGTGATGCACAGGAACTGGATGCACCGTCAGCAGATACCGCAGTACAGAACAAAGTAGAGAACAACAAGGCAGAGGAAACTTCTGCTACCGGAGCATCACTGGTAAACGGTGTAGTCGTTGCCAAGACAAGTGACTGGGTTTCTGCAAACGGTTTTTACAGACTCCGCAAAAAGAAGGTTGCTGCATCTGCAGCTCCGGAGGGAAAAGCTTCTGAGGATCCTGCAGAAAGCAGCGAAGAAGAGCAGAAAACAACAGTTGATGAAACAGCTGCAGCAGCACAGGAGGTACAGCAGACTGAAGAGCTTCCGGATGGTGCAGCAGAGAGTGAGCAGGCTCAGGTACTCCAGAATGAGTCAGCAGAAGGAGAGCAGGAGACTGCAGCCGAGGAAGGTGCAGCAGAAGAAGTTTCTACAGAGGAAGTATCCGCAGCAGAAGCTTCTGCAGAGACAGCATCCGCAGAGACAGCACCCGCAGAAACAGAGACGGCAGTCGAAACATCAGAGAGCGTAGATAACGCAGAGACTCTTGCCCAGGATGAAGGGAACGCTTCTCAGGTATCAGAAACAGGTTCCATCGAAGATAATTATTTTACTGCGCAGGATGGTCTTCTTAAGATCAATACCAACGGACATGTGGGATATTATCTTTTTAATGAAGACGGATATCTGGTAACCGGCCGTATGACCCGTGAGCCAGGTGCAGCAGGTTATACCGGAACACAGAAGACAGAATGGTATTTCCTCGAAAACTCCAAAGCTTCCCTGTATTCGGATTCCACCGGAAAAGCAATCACACCGTGGACATCCAATCTTGGCCAGCAGAAGAGAAATTACTGGTTATGGACAGGAACTGTTTTCCGCTATTATAATTCCCAGGGTGATTACAAATCCATAGAGGCTCAGAACCTTGTAGGCAAGATCAAGAAGATCGGAAATGCTTATTATACACTGATGCGTAACGGAAAACCGCGAACAGGAATCTTGAAGCTGACAACCGGTTCCACAACATATCAGTATTACTTCCAGCCGGCATCAAAGGCAGGAGAGATTCCAGGAAAGCTTTTTTATGGCGGATGGACATATGTTTTAAACAGCAAAAATCAGAAACGTTTTATCTATTGTAGTCCGAAGGCTGCCACACGTGGACAGATCATGAAACATGGAGTTTATGTATCACCTGTAATGTCCAAGAAATATCGATATATGCTGAATGCCAGCGGCTATGTTATGACGAATACAATGGCGAAGGCGCAGAATAACGCATATTATGTTTCAGACAGCAAGGGCCGCATCATTACAAAAAAACTTGTGAAGTATAAAGGCAGCAGATATTATTTCGGAGGCAATGGCCAGAGAGTTTCCTGGAAGAACTGCTGGCATGGCTGCCCGGGTGCATCCAACAAGATTTATTATTTCGGAAGCACAGCAGGAAAAGTTGTTGAAAAATATGGCTGGCAGAAGGTGACCGACGCAAAAGGCCAGTTCTTCGGATGGTTTTACTTTGACAAAAACGGAAACCACTATAAGAGCCAGATGATAACAAACAAGTCCTCCAAAAAGAGCTATTACTTTAATAGCACAGGACAGCTTGCAACAGGAAAAACAAAGATCGGCAAAAAATACTATTTCTTTGCAACATCAGATGCCAATGCGCACAGAGGCTGGATGTACAAGAGTACATTGATCCGTTACCAGAATAAGTGGTATTATGCAGGTGGCAACGGTGTTCTGAAAAAGTCAGGCTGGCAGAAGGTAGGTAAATACTGGTACTATCTGCAGAACTATACCGTTGTGACAAATAAATCCATGAAGCGTGGTTCCGTAAATGGTTATCTGGACAGCCAGGGACGTTTTTCCACCGGCTGGGTGATCGTCAGCGATTACTATGATCAGGTCAAATATATCGATCCGGACAGCGGTTCCAAGTATCTGACCAATACAAGCAGATGGATCGATGGAAAACTGTATTACTTTGATAAGGATGGTTACCGCCGTAATGATGTTTCCAGTATTTACGGAGGACCATATTACCTGGAGGTTGATAAGACCAACGGTGTTATGACTGTATACACAAATAGTAGCAAGACCATTCCTGTTAAGACAATCCGTGTTTCTGTAGGTCTCTCCGGAACACCTACATGGGATGGTACATACAGACTGACCCGCAGTCTGAGATGGCAGCCACTGATGGGACCGTCCTGGGGACAGTATGGAACACATGTTGACGGATGCGGACAGGGAGGAATCTTTATCCATTCCGTAGCCGGATCGACCAGGAGTGTTTATAATCTTCCGGCAGGCGAGTACCTGAAGCTTGGTCAGCCTGCATCTCACGGATGTATCCGTACCTGTGTGGCTGATGCGAAGTGGGTATTTGAGAACTGTAACGGTTCTACGATCCACATTTACAGCAGCGGAAATTACGTTAACAATGAATCCTTCAAGGGACCGTTAGGCCGCAGACCGCTGGCAACCTTCCGTGGAGCCGGAAACTTTGATCCTACAGACCCGGAAGTTCCGTGATCTTTACCGAACAGTACCAGAAAGAAATATATAGAATAACTGAAGACCGATGTTCAGCTGTATGAAGCTGACATCGGTCTTTTTCCATATATGGCTTTACTTTCCATTTTTTCATATGTATAATAAAAGTCATGCACAAATAAACAACATAATTTATGGAAGGAAACTAAAATGAAAAACTGGAAGAAATGGTTGGTGTCAGGCTGTATGGCAGCACTGCTGGGAATCGGAACAATGGGAACTACAGCGATGGCCATGGGCGGCGGAGGCGTAGACCGAAGCGAGGCAGTTGCTGAGGAAGAAAAGGTCCCCAGCGGGAAGGCAACACAGGATTCCAGGGCAAGTTCAAAGGCCTGGAAGAAGATCAACGGTGTCTGCTATAACGGAAGCGGCCAGAAGCTGGAAGGTGCTGTCACACGTGGAATCGATGTTTCTGAGTGGCAGGATACCATCAACTGGAGCCAGGTCAAAAATCTAATGTAGATTTTGCCTTTGTCAGGATCTCCTATGGTCTGAACCATCTGGATAAGACATATGATTACAACATGAAACAGGCAGAGAAGGCAGGAGTTCCGACAGGAACCTATGTGTACAGCCTTGCGCTGAACACACAGCAGGCACTGAAGGAAGCACAGCTTGCCATCCGTAAAATGGATGGATATAAAGTATCCTATCCGGTGGTTTATGACATTGAATATGATCAGATGCGCAATCTTTCCGCATCACAGATCGCGGATCTGGCAAAGACCTTCTGCAATGAGGTAAAAAAGCCGGATATCATCCAATGATCTACTGCAATACAGACTGGTATGACAACAAGCTTGACTGGAGCAAGATGACAGGTTATGATGTATGGCTTGCGCGGTATGGTGATACGATCCCGGCTCCTGACAAGAAAAAGTACAAATATACCATCTGGCAGTCCACCGATGGTGACGGTGGCGGATATCTGAATACCACCAAGGGTCTGGTTGCGGGAATCCCGTCTTATTCTACTGTAGATATTGACTTCGGTTATGTTGATTATACCAAGATCATCACACCCAGATGGCATGTACAGACCGGATACAAAGCATCCACCAGACCGGATACCAGCAACTATAAAGGAAAACCGGCTGGGCAACAGAGAACGGAAAGAAATTTTATTATGTCAATGGTGTCAAAAAATACGGCTGGGTTCAGGTGAAAAATAAGAAATATTATATCCATAAGACCGCAGGAATGTGCCGTTCAAAGCTGATCAGAGATTCCAAGAATATTTCCAGATATGTAGACAAAAATGGAGTCCTTGTGAAAAATACCTGGATCACCTATAAGGAGAAAAAATATTATTTTGACAAAAACGGACATGCATTAAAGGGCATGAAAAAGGTTGGAAAGGACTATTATTATTTTCAGTCCAAATACGGATACATGATGAAACACGTGCGGTACATGAACAGCAGGAATGATGTATATTATTTTGGCGGTGACGGCGTTATGGTCAAAAAGGTATTCTATACATGGAGCGGAAACAATGAAAGCCATACCTATTATTTTGGCTCCAATGGAAAGATGCAGAGAGGCTGGCTCAAACTGGACGGAAAGAGATATTATTTTGAATCCGGAAACAGGAATCATGTACAAAAACTGTACAATTAAGAAAAACGGAAAGAGCTATACATTCGATGAAGATGGCGTATACACAACTGTATCCGCAGCAAATAAGAAAAATAAAAAATGCCGACAGCGAACGTAAAGCTGCCGGCATTTTTATGATCATAAGGTATAAACAAGGATTCCCAGGATGATGATCAGATTTCCGATGATCTTTCCGCGGGAAATCTTTTCTTTCAGGATCCGCCAGGAAAACAGCAGGACAAAAACATAGGCGGCAGTATCGATCACCGGTCCGAATTTCATATCCACTTTGGTGTAGCACCAGGTATTCAGGAGTAACACTCCAAAAAAGATACCATAGGCCAAGATCACCCGCCAGTTCAGATATTCCCGGAGGGGATTTTTGTATTCCATATTGGCACTCTGCTTCAGAAGTACCTGGGAAATTGCCGAAAAAAAGGTTCCGGCCAGCATGATCAGCATAAATGTTCTATTCATATCTCTGCACCATCCAGACTCCGATCAGAACGATCAGGATGCCGATGATGTTCTGAAGCGAAAGATTTTCGTGAAAAATGATCACAGCCCATACCTGGGACCACAGAAGATAGACGCTTTTGTTGGCGTAGGCCGTGGAAAGGGAAAATTTTTTGATCACCTGCTGCCATGCAATGGCGTAGATCCCACAGTTTGCGATCATAAGAAAAAGAAATACATAGAGAAGAGGACTATGAAGCCCTTCTTTATTGTAATAAACCGATGCAAGCTTGGAAAAAACGCTGGTAAGAGAAAACAGCAGGATATTCAGATGAAGCTGAATATAATCTTTGATTTTTGTCATGTTTCCTCCATATCATAAATGCGATTATCATAGACTGATAATCAATATATATCATCCGGCAGGTTTATGCAAGAAAATGTTTGAACAATGTAATGGTTTACAACAGGAAATGAAAATGATAAGATTAAACGATAAGTGTCAATTGATACAAAAGAGAGGAAAAACGATATGTGTTTATATTCAGTGGTTGTTCCTGTATACAATTCAGAACATACGCTGCAGGAACTGTACACCCGTCTGGAAAAAGTATTCCGGGAAACGATAAAAGAAGAATTTGAACTGATCCTTGTAGATGACGGGTCCAGGGACCGGTCTTTTGCGGTTATGCAAGAACTCCGGGAAAAAGATCCCCGTGTCAAGATCATCCAGATGGCAAGGAATTTCGGACAGCATCCTGCGCTTCTGTGCGGATTTGCCCACGCAAAGGGAGAGTTCATCGTAACTATGGATGATGACCTTCAGCATCAGCCTGAGGAGCTCCCCAAAATGATCAATGTAATGAAGGAACGTGACGATGTGGATGTGATCATTGCAAGCTATGAAGGACGTAAGCATAATCTGATCCGGAAGCTGGGCACAAAGCTGTCTGTATGGGCAACTTCCAAAATGCTCGGCAAGGATCCGAACCTTCAGATCACCAGTTATCGACTGATACGCCGGTTTCTGGTGGAAGCCATGCTGAAGACCAATACATATCTTCCGCAGATCGGAAATCTTCTGGTTTTAAGCTCCAACCGTATCATCAATGTTCCGGTGCAGCATGCAGCACGTGCATATGGAAAGAGCGGATATTCTTTTCGCCGCCTTGTGAAGGATCTCATCTATGATATTACTGCCCATACGGCATTTCCGCTGCTTATGGTGCGAAACATCGGCATTGCCAGTTTTCTGGTAAGCTTTTTATTGGGGATCTATTATCTGGTGAGATATTTTCTGTGTGGGATCTCAGTGGAAGGCTGGACATCCCTGATGCTTGTGATGCTGGCATTTTTCGGACTGACATTGCTTTCAATCGGGATCATCGGTATTTATCTCATGAATATTCTCAATGAGGCCAAAAAGATGCCGCACTATGTGATCCGTCAGGAGGAGACAGACTGATGAAAAAAGAGATCGGCGGCTATCTGGAACTGGAAGAACCGGCGGGACAGGAATATTATCCTGATCTCTGCGGCGTGAATCTCGGAAGAACAGCGCTTCTGTGGCTGATGGAAGCACGTAAGTGCAGAAAGATCTACCTGCCATTTTTTCTCTGCGATTCCGTAACCGGTGCCTGTGAGAGATCCGGGGCAGAAATCGAATTTTATCATATGGATGAAGGTCTGCATCCGGTCTTTGAGGAGAGAACACTTTCGGAAGGAGAATATCTGTATCTGGTAAACTATTATGGCCAGCTTACCGATGATAAGATTCGGAAATATAAAAAATCTATGGAAATATCATTGTGGATCATACGCATGCGTTTTTTCAGAAACCGCTGCCTGGCGTGGACACTCTGTATTCCTGCAGAAAATTTCTCGGAGTCAGTGACGGAGCATATCTGTCTACCGATGCGGAGCTGGAACCGGAAAAGAAGCCTCTGGACCATTCCATGGGAAGAATGGAGCATATTCTGGGACGTTATGAATATGATGCCGGAACCTTCTATCAGAAAATGCTGGATAATGCAGCAAATTATCATGAGATGGAGATCCGCCGAATGTCCCGTCTGACCGGAAACCTCCTCAGGACTATGGATTATTCCGGTATCAAAACAAGAAGAGAAAAGAACTACCGTCTGCTGGCGCAGCTTCTTCCTTCAAGGAATGCTTTTACAGGTGAGGTGCCGGAGGGACCGTTTGCCTATCCGTATTATCATAAGAACGGATTGGAGCTTCGACACTGGCTGGCAGGCCGGAAGATTTTTGTGCCAACAAACTGGCGCAATATCCTGGAAGAATTTGACAGGGATACCATGGAATATGACTGGGCAGCCAATGTGCTGCCGCTTCCCTGTGATCAGAGATACGGGGCAGAAGAAATGCAGTATATCGCGGATTCCATAAGAGAATGGGAGGAAACGGAATCATGAAACACAGATTGCTGATACTGGGAACACTGGGAGAATTTGTGCAGCTGGTGCAGAAGGCCCGCGAAAAAGGATACTACACCATTGTCTGCGATGGATATCCGGATGGTCCGGCAAGAGAATTTGCAGATGAGGCATTTCAGATCCCGGTAACAGATACGGAACAGATCGCCTGTCTCTGCCGGGAAAAAGAGATTGATGGTATCATCACATCCTTTTCCGACCTTCTTCTGGAATGTATGGTAAAGATCGCGGACCGGGCAGGAATCCCCTGTTATCTGAAACCGGAGCAGCTTCCCTGGTATCGTGATAAATCAGAGACCAGAGCACTGCTTACCGAACTGGGACTTCCCACTCCGGGCTTTCGAAAAATCCCGATCGCATATTTTAAAGACAGGTCCAAAAAAACTCAGCTGAAAGAGCTACTTGAGGGACTTCGCTATCCGGTGGTCAGCAAGCCACTGGATAAATACGGCTCCCGCGGGATCTATATATCCGAAGATCTGGAGGAGCTGATAAACGGGGCAGAAAAAACAGCAGGATTTTCTGATATGCCGGAGATTTTGGTGGAAGAATATAATGATGGTTATGAATTCAATATGATGACCTGGGTGCGGCATGGAAAAGTCCATGTGATCAGTATTGCAGACCGTGAAAAGACATTTGTTGCCAAAGGTGAGATCCCCATCAGCACAAGAAATGTGTATCCTTCCAGATTATTATCAAAAGTTGAAAAGCCTGCCACAGAACTTCTTCAGGCATATGCGGACAGAACCGGCCAGAAAGACGGAGCCCTTTCCATGCAGTTTTTCTGGAAGCCGGGAGAAGGTATCCAGGTCTGCGAGATCGCCGCACGATTTTTCGGATATGAGCATGAACTGACCGATATGGTCTATGGATTTAATATGGAAGAGCTTCTTCTTGCATCTCTCTATGATCCGGATAAACTGGAAAAAATGCTTGCAGAACACGATGTTCATAAACCACAGTGTTGTGGAGCTGTCATTTATTTTCAGGGAAGGCTTCTTACCATCGGAGATCAGTCTGCGGCAGTTCGGTTGGGAGAGAAAGAACAGGTGGAAAAGCCCTGGATCTTTTATCAGGAAGGAGAGAAGGTCATTGAGCATGGTCCTAATCCGTATCTGGCATTATATTATGTAAAAACAGAGAATCGTAAGGAAATGGATCTTCTCACAGAGGAATTTTATGAGAAAATGCATATTCTGGACCCCAACGGCCAGGAGGTGGCATACCATAATCAGATCCCGGATTATGCACCGGCAGAAAAATAGGCATTGAATTTACAACATGAGTGTGAGAAAATGGAATGTACAGTTAATGTAGAAAAACCATGAAGAATGAGAAATAAAGAGGAAATACATGATTGATTTTAACAGACCTGCGTTTACAGGTAAGGAATTTGAGTACATCCGTGACGCAGTAGAACGGGGAATGCTCTGCGGCGACGGGATCTACACGAAGAAATGTTCTGCATGGATGGAAGAGCGCTTTCATGTGGGCCATGTGATGCTGACAACCTCCTGTACCCATGCACTGGAGATGGCTGCTTTTCTGGCAGATATCCAGCCTGGCGATGAGGTGATCATGCCGTCTTATACTTTTGTATCAACGGCAGATGCATTTGTGCTTCGCGGTGCAAGAATCGTATTTGTGGATATCCGGCCGGATACCATGAATATTGACGAGAAGCTGATCGAACAGGCGATCACAGATAAGACCCGCGCGATCGTTCCGGTCCATTATGCAGGAGTAGCCTGCGAGATGGACACGATCATGGAGATTGCCAGAAGGCATGATCTGAAGGTAGTGGAAGACGCGGCCCAGGGTGTGGATGCCTACTATAAGGGAAAAGCCCTTGGTACCATCGGAGATTTTGGCTGCTACAGCTTCCATGAGACTAAGAACTATACCATGGGAGAGGGCGGTGCGATCCTGTTCAACGGGGAGCAGTACTTGGAGAAGGCAGAAATCCTGAGAGAAAAAGGAACGGACCGCAGTAAGTTTTTCCGTGGTCAGGTAGATAAATACCGCTGGATGGATTATGGATCATCCTATCTTCCGAGCGAATTGAATGCGGCATATCTTTATGCCCAGCTGGAGCAGCATAAGAAGATCAGCGATAAGCGGATGCAGATCTACGATTTTTACAATGAGAACCTCAGGTTTCTGGCGGAAGAAGGAAAGATCCAGCAGCCTTATGTACCGGAAGAATGCACACATAATGCACATATGTACTACATTAAGGTACATGATATCCAGGTACGCACAAGGCTTCTGAAATATCTCCGCGAAAAGGATATCTGCAGTGTGTTCCATTATGTACCCCTTCATTCCGCACCGGCAGGAAAAAAATTCGGAAGATTTTCCGGAGAAGATGTTTATACTACAAAAGAAAAGCGAGCGTCTTATGCGACTGCCTATGTTCTATAATCTGGATATGGAGGATGCGAAGAGAGTTGTGGATGCTATTGCTTCCTTTGACGGGTTTTAA
>ENA-OUNH01000300-OUNH01000300.1-human-gut-metagenome-genome-assembly--contig:-NODE-300-length-16664-cov-2.785995_pt1 | contig 16664 bp, 19 predicted proteins | sample MGYA00242806_ERZ504814 | MGnify/ENA primary metagenome ERZ504814 (study PRJEB26092, sample SAMD00036389) | human gut metagenome | host: Homo sapiens | study: EMG produced TPA metagenomics assembly of...
AAGCGTTTATCAATGAAACACTGGAGTATAATCCGGATGTGAAATGTTCTCATCATGAGCACAGCCACGGGAAGGACATACATGTGGCGAGCATGGATGTGGAAGCCATAGCTGTCATTAAGAAAAATAGCAAAAATAATAATACAAAAGAATGTGTCAAGGTAATGGAGAAAGGCTAACTGTTGACTTTTGCTTTTTAGCGTGTTAAAATCAAGAATGTAGAAAAACAAAGACGTTTTGCAGTCATTATTGCAAAGCGTCTTTTTATTTTATCAGCAGTGATAAAGAGTGTGCGGTAAACAGATAATACAGAAAAGGAAGAATGCTCTATGAAAGAATTGTTATTTTTGCTTGTATTGTTTGTTTCTAATGTTATTCAGGCTATCACAGGGTTTGCCGGCACGGTATTGGCGATGCCGCCTTCCGTTTATTTGCTTGGGCTGGATCATGCAAAGGTGGTCCTGAATGTTATGGCCTGGCTGTCCGGACTGATGATTGCAGTGACCGGATATCGACATATAAACTGGAAAGAATTGCTTAAGATGTCTGCGGTCATGTTGTTTGGAATGTTTGCAGGGATACAGATCTGCCGGATCGTGAAATCTGAAAATATTCTTCTGACAATATATGGAATCATAATCGTCGTAGTTGCATTAAAGAATCTGTGCATCCATACAGAGAAAAAACTTCCGGATCTCATTTTGTGGATAGTTCTGATCCTAGCAGGGATAATTCATGGTATGTTTGTATCAGGAGGGGCTTTACTTGTGATCTATGCAACACAGGTACTGAAAGAAAAAGAAGAATTTCGTGCGACAGTGGCCCCTGTATGGGTGGTGCTGAATTTTTTCTGATGGTTACCCAGTTCAGGAGCGGCCTGGTTGGAACGGCAGATATTCGACTGATCTGTATCAGTATCCTGCCATTACTTATAGCTACATGGTTAGGTAAAAAGCTGGTATGTAAAGTATCTCAGAAGGTATTTCTGAATCTGACTTATATACTGCTTCTGATATCTGGAGTATCTTTGATCGTCTGATGCAGTTGATCACAGGAAGCTGCGGTGGAGAAAGGTGTATAAATATGGCAGTAACATTGCGTGAGATCATAAAACAGGTACAGCATTTGGAGATGAAGCTGGTAGCAGGTGAGACAGGACTAGATCATGAAGTGTCATGGACGCATATGGTAGACAGCGACACGATTTCTGCATTTCTGCAGGGACAGGAACTTACCTTTACAACAGGGTTGGGACTGAATGAAAATCTGACTCTTCTTCGTCTGGTAAAGGAAGTATGGCGAAACAAAGCCAGTGGGATCGTGATCAATACAGGGCCTTATATCAGTGAGATCGGACAGGATGTTATTGATTTTGCAAATGAAAAGGGATTCCCGGTATTTGAAGTACCGTGGAAGGTTCGAATGGCTGAAATCATGCGGATCATATGTTTTGCAATAACAAAAGAGCAGCAGAACGCAATTGAGGTTGCGACGGCACTGAACAATGCCTTTTTATGTCCGTCCCAGGAAGAACTGTATGTTTCGGCACTGATGAGAAAAGGGTATTTTACAGACAGTGCATATACGGTTGTGAATGTGTGTGTTCTGGAAGACAATGATCGTGTAACAGGAACAAGGCTAGAGCAGATTTTATCTAAACTGAACAGTCATATCCGCTGTAATTATAATGGGATTTTGTGTTGTGCCCAGGATAAGCAGATTCTTCTGGTTTTGTGTGATTATTCTGATGAAGCATGCAGAAAAACTACAGAGAGGATTTTTCAGATACTATGCAGGATGGTATGTCAGAAGGAACAGATTTTTGTAAGTGTAAGTAAGCAGATTTACGGGATCAGGCAGATTTATAAGAGCTATCAGTTTGCGGAAAAAATGTCTGATCTATTATGTGTCTGTCAGGTTCCGGGCGAGCAAAGCACAGAGTGGCGGAAAGATTATTTTTTACAAAGATCTTGGGATTTACAGGGTACTGCTCACACTTACAGATAAGGAAGCAATAAAAGAATATCTGGCAGATACAGTAGCTCCATTGTATGAATATGATGAGATGAACCACTCAGATCTGGTCAGAGTACTTCAGTGCTACCTGGCTAACGACTGCAGTGTCAAAAGTGCGTCACAGGAATTGATCGTACATCGAAATACAATTAATTATAAGCTTGGAAAGGCCGCTGAGATACTTGGAAAAAATCTTTCTGATTTTGATGTGCGTTTTCAGCTGAGGTTGGGTTTCCTGTTATATCAGATGAATGAAATGTAAAAGGAAAATGCGGCAGCAGAATAATAATGATTGTGCTGCAGCACAAAATAATTGGATAGATGTCTATTGCAGACAGCCAGTGTCGAGAGTAATATATGACTCAGATAAGACAAAGGCGTCTGGTTCACAAATGAATGTGGGCCGGGCGCTTTTCTTATTCTACAACAAATAATAAGTTTGTTTACCGCAAAAATGAACAATATTTAAAACTGAATTACAGATAAAGAGGAGGAAGTTATTATGAGTTTAACAGGAAAAGAAGTAGCACAGATGCACAAAGATTATGTGATGCAGTCATGGGCAAGATCAGGAGCAGATACTTTACCGGTAGAAAGAGCTGAGGGAATTTATTTTACGATTATGATGGAAAAAAATATGCAGATATGGCTTCACTTCTGGTGTGTTCCAACCTCGGACATGAGCTTCCGGAGATCGTTGAAGCGATCAAGGAACAGGCTGATAAGATGTGCTTCATGGCACCGGCATATGCATCCGAGCCTAAGAGCATGCTGGCAAAAATGCTTGTAGAAGCAGCAGGAGCAGATACATACAAGAGAGTTTTCTTCACAAATGGTGGAGCAGAATCCAATGAGAATGCTATAAAAATGGCACGTATGGTAACCGGAAGAACCAAGATCTTTTCCTGCTACAGAAGCTATCATGGAGCTACACTTGGAGCATCCAATGCTTCCGGTGACTGGAGAAGATATGCAGCAGAGATCGGTGGTGCAAATGGATTCGTACACTTTATGAACCCTCAGATGTATCGTGACGGATATACAAAAGGAGTTGATGATGCAGAGGTAACGAAAAAATATCTGGATGCGCTGGATCTGCAGCTCAGATATGAAGGCCCCGGAAATGTGGCAGCGATCCTGATGGAGTCTATAGTAGGTGCAAACGGTGTCATTCTTCCTCCAGACGGATATATGGAAGGTGTTCGTGCACTTTGTGACAAATATGGAATCCTTCTGATCTGTGATGAGGTTATGGCAGGATTTTACCGTACAGGAAAAATGTTTGCATTTATGAATTTTGACATGAAACCGGATATCATTACATTTGCAAAAGGTGTTACCTGTGGTTATGTACAGCTGGCGGATGTATTGTAAGTAAAAAGGTTGCGGAGTATTTTGAGAAAAATGTTCTTCAGTGCGGACTTACTTACAGTGGACATACACTTGCATGTGCAGCTGGTGTAGCAGCAATGAAATATTATAAAGAACACGACATCGAGGGCCATGTAGCTGAGATGCACGAGATCGTTGCTCCGTTTATGGATGAGATGGTAAAGAAGCATAAATGTATTGGTGAAGCAAGATGTATCGGTTTGTTCGGTGCACTTGAAGTAGTCAAGAATAAAGAAACCAGAGAACCGATGCAGGAATACGGCGTACCCGGACCGGTAATGCCGTGGATATTTGCAGAATTAAAAAAACGTGGCTTTGCAACCTTCGGACGTGAGAACTTTATTGAAATCTGTCCGCCACTGATCATCACGAAAGAGGAGCTGGAAGAGTATCTCCCGATCCTTGATGAAGTGCTTACAATGGTCGATGAAAAATTTTGTGACTGATAAAGCAGGAGGTAGCCTATGAACTGGGATTATCTACAGCCGGTAAAAATTCATTTCGGCAAAGGCAGAGTAAAAGAAATCAAAGAAATAGCCAGAGAGCTTGGCTGCAAAAGAGGCCTTCTGGTGGCAGGACCGTTTTTCTTTAAAAGCGGTCTTGCCGAAAAGGTCATAAAAGAGTCAGAAGGAATGATCGTTGCTTCTTTTGGAGATGTTTCTCCAAACCCGGACGTTGCAGAGGTAGATGCCTGTGCGGAAGTGATCCGGCAGAAAAATATCGGATTTGTGGTAGCACTGGGTGGAGGCAGTCCCATGGATTGTGCCAAAGCAGCTGCCAGTGTAGCTCTGACTCCGGATTCCATCCGTAAGTATCATGGAACCGGAGTAGCAATGCCGGAGAAACATCTTCCACTGATCGCAGTTCCTACGACTGCAGGAACAGGAAGTGAAGTGACCTGTGTATCAGTTCTTTCGGATCATGCAAATGGAAAAAAAGCGCCGATCGTATCAGAGGGATTTTATCCGGCAGCAGCTATCATTGATCCGGAACTTACTTATACAATGCCACCGCAGGTTACGGCAGGAACAGGAATTGATGTTCTTTCCCATGCGATCGAAGGCTATTGGAGCAAAGGTCATCAGCCGATCTGTGATGTACTTGCGATGCATGCAGCAGAACTGGTATTCAAATATGTTTACAGAGCATACAGGAAGCCAGATGATGAGGAAGCAAGGGAGAAAATGTGCGAAGCATCTTTGATCGCAGGATTGGCGTTTACTTTACCGAAAACTTACTTCGTCCCATGCGTGTTCATTTCCATTGACCAATATTTATCACATCCCGCATGGCGAGGCGTGTGGCCTGACCCTGGATTATTTTATAAGAATCAATGCAAAAGGCGAAGGTGGTGAACGTGTAGAGGAATTTGCCAGAAGGATTGGATTCAAAGATGCAGAAGAGATGGCGGATGCAGTTCTTGAATTAAAGAAAAAATGGGATTGCGGTGTGATCTGAAGGATCTGGAGCTTGATGATGATCAGATTGCGGAGCTGGTTCGTATCAGCAGACATCCGAACCTTTATAACAATCCGGTGGAGATCACAGACGAGATGCTGGATGAGATGTATCGATATCTGGCCAGAAAGTGAAAGATTTTGATTGAATATTGAAAAAAATAATGATAATATAGAGAGAGACGATGGAGTCCGGATACTTTGGTATCTGGGCTCTTTTTGTATTTATGGATGGGAGATGAAAGATTATGAAACTGATCACAGCAATTGTAAGACCTGAGAAAGTGATGGACGTCATCAAAGCACTGGAGCAGGAAGGATATTTTGCTTTTTTCAAAATGGGCAATTTCAGGAAGAGGTAAGGAAAAAGGAATTCAGGTAGGGGATGTCCTTTATCAGGAAATGGCAAAAACATGCTGTATATTACTGTTGGGGACAAAGAAAAAGATGAGGTTGTAGATATTATCATTAACAGTGCAAAGAGTGGGCAGTATGGACATTATGGTGATGGAAAAATTTTTGTTTCCGATATCAGTGAGGCATATACGATCAGTGAAGAAACCAGAGAAGATGATGAATGATATGATTGATGAAGCAGGAGGATATATATGGGTGAAAGAAATAAAAGAACAAAATTAAAAAAATCCATGGGACCTGGTTCGATCTGGGCAGTTGCAGTCGGTTCCATCATTGGATGGGGATGTTTTATACAGGGTGGTCTCTGGACAGAACGTGCAGGTGGACCGCTCCCACTGTTTCTGGGATTTCTGGCAGGCGGTCTTTTAATGATCGTGGTAGGCTACAGCTATTCTTATATGATCGCAAAATTCCCGGTAGCGGGTGGTGAATTTGCCTATGCATATAAAGGCTTTGGAAGAACTGCTTCGTACATATGCGGATGGATGCTGTCGCTTGGATATCTGTCTATTGTAGCTTTGAATGCAACGGCACTTCCGGTATTGGCATCCTATATTTTTCCTGGAGTCTTTAACAGAGGTTACCTGTATACAATTGCAGGATATGATGTATATATGGGTGAAGTCGGATTATCCCTGTTCTTTATCATACTTTTCGGGATCATGAATTACAAAGGTGCGAAATCTGTAGGAAATCTTCAGCTTGCGATGGTCCTTATCATGTGTGCAGCGGTTGTTGTATCAGTCATTGGTGTGATCGCAACAGGACATTTTGATGCTTCAAATCTGCAGCCGGCATACGGAGCCGAAGGCAAGTCTCTTGGAAGCGGTTTTGTATCTATCCTGGCATTGGCTCCGTTCCTTTATGTAGGATTTGACTGTATTCCACAGGCGGCAGAAGAATATGATTTTCCACCACAGAAGTGCAAAATGCTGATCATTTCAGCATTGATTGTAGGTGCTTTGATCTATGGTGCAATGGCACTGGTGACAGATTGTGTTGTTCCCTGGCAGCAGGTTCTGACTATGACAGATGCGAATGGAACTCTTGTAAAATGGCATACAGGTGCAGTTCTTGATCTTGCAATTGGGGAAAAAGTTGGTGTGTGCTTTGTGGCACTGGCAGTGTGCATGGGGATTTTTACCGGTATGAACGGATTCTTTATGACATCCAGCCGTCTTTTATTTGGTATGGCAAGAGCAAAAATGCTTCCGTCAGCTTTTGAAAAGGTTCATCCGGAGCATAAAACTCCGTCCATATGTGTTGGGTTTACCATGATCATCTGCTGTATCTGCCCATTTTTCGGCAGAGAAGTGATCGGCTGGGTTGTAGATATGTGTTCCGTAGGTACTGCGTTCGGATATTTCTTTACCTGTGCAGGTGCTTATATTCTTCTGAAAAAATATGGCGATGATACAGATACAAATAAAATCCATCCGGCAGTAGCAATGGGCGGCTGCGTGATCTCTGTTGTAATATTACTGCTTCTGATCGTGCCCGGTTCTCCAGCATTCATGGCTCCACAGTCCTTTGCAGCACTGATCGTGTGGGTGTTGATGGGAGTTACCTTCTATTTTGTTTCAAAGAAAAATTTTGCGAAAGTCACTAAGAGGGAAATGGATTATCTGATTCTTGGAAATGTACAGGTAGTTCGAGGACTGAGAAAAGGAAAAGATCAGGGAAGAGTTGTACAGGGAAATATTGTGGCTGATCAGAGTAATAAATCTTAAAAGGTAATAAAACGGCTGCAGGCCTATAATACTTTCAGGGTAACAGAAAAACTTCCATTCAAAAAATGGGAGTTTTTCTGTTACCGGAGTATCATATTTGCAAGGTGTGATTTATAAAGTATCTTGACAGAGGTACCGATCCTGTTATACTATTAAAACTGATAAAGGGGAGTAACCTACGTTTGGAAATCTGCGTTTGCAGTGTCGTCAGTACGGTGGAAACATCCGGCGCTGCAGGGAAATGGTGAGACTTTTATTGCATTTTTTGTTATGCAATAAGGGTTTCTTTTTTATATCATTTATCAAAAAATCCTTTATTGCATAAAAAAATTACAGTTGGTGAATATTTGCAAAAAAGGAGGTAAAGGTAATGAAGGAAATTTATCAGCAGACAGCAGAGGAAGTTCTCGAGCGTGTGGAAAGCAGGGAATCAGGGCTTACCGATGAACAGATCAGACGGTCCAGAGAGAAGTGCGGATGGAATGAGCTTGCAGAAGGAAAGAAAAAAAGTATTTTGCAGATCTTCTTTGAGCAGTATAAGGATTTTCTGGTGCTGATCCTGATCGCATCGGCAGTGATATCCGGTATGCTTGGAGATGTGGAAAGTGCAGCAGTTATCGTGATCGTTATCACGATCAATGCGATCTTGGGAACCGTGCAGACAGTAAAGGCTGAGCAGTCCCTGCAGAGCTTAAAGAAGCTTTCCGGACCGGAGGCAAAGGTATTGCGTGATGGTGTGGCGGTACAGCTCCCGGCAAGAGAGCTGGTTGTAGGAGATGTGATCCTTCTTGAAGCAGGTGATATGATCCCGGCAGATGGAAGACTGATTGAAAATGCAAGTCTTAAGGTCGATGAAAGTGCCCTTACCGGAGAAAGTCTTGCAGTTGAAAAGAGTATGGACACTATTTGGAGGAAGCACCGCTTGGTGATCGGACAAACATGCTGTTTTCCGGAAGCTTTGTCACATATGGGCGTGGCAGAGCAGTTGTAACGAATGTAGGAATGCAGACAGAAGTTGGAAAGATTGCGGGACTTCTGAAATCAACTTCGGAAAAACAGACGCCACTTCAGGCGAATCTGGATGATTTTGGAAAGAAGCTTTCCATTCTGATCCTGATATTTTGCGGAATTCTGTTTGCGATCAGTGTATTCCGCGGTGAGAAGATCAGCAGTGCATTTATGTTTGCAGTAGCACTTGCAGTCGCAGCGATTCCGGAAGCTTTAAGCTCCATCGTGACGATCGTCCTTTCTTTCGGAACACAGAAGATGGCAAAGGAGCACGCGATCATTCGTAAGCTTCAGGCTGTGGAAGGTCTTGGAAGCGTATCTGTTATCTGTTCGGATAAGACCGGAACACTTACACAGAATAAAATGACAGTAGAAGATTATTATATTGATGGAAAAAGAATCACAGCAGATGCAATTGATGTAGCAGATCCGGCGCAGAGATGTCTTTTAGACTACAGCATTTTATGTAATGATTCAACAAATGAAAATGGAGTGGAGATCGGAGATCCGACGGAAACGGCATTGATCAATCTGGGCAGCCGGTACGGAATCGAGGCTGCAGGTGTAAGAACACTTTACCCAAGGGAAGGAGAGCTTCCCTTTGACAGTGACCGTAAGATGATGTCAACACTTCACAGAATTGATGATGAAAACCGGATGATCGTAAAAGGTGCGGTTGACCGGCTTCTGGAGCTGACAGACAGGATCTGGACAAAGGACGGAGTTCGGGAAATCACAGAAGCAGATAAAGAAAAGATCCGGCGCCAGAATCAGGAATTTTCAATGGAAGGGTTACGGGTACTGGCATTTACCTATCGTGAAATTCCGGAGAAGCATGTATTGACGACAGAAGATGAGAATCATCTGGTATTTCTTGGCCTGATCGCTATGATGGATCCGCCGAGGGAAGAATCAAAGGCTGCAGTTGCAGAATGTATAAAAGCGGGGATCCGGCCGGTCATGATCACGGGAGATCATAAGATCACAGCAGCGGCAATCGCAAAAAGGATCGGGATCCTACATGATCTGTCAGAGGCCTGCGAGGGTGCTGATATTGAAAATATGAGTGATGAGCAGCTGAAGGAATTTGTCCCGAATATTTCTGTGTATGCAAGAGTATCACCGGAGCACAAGATCCGTATTGTCCGTGCATGGCAGGAGAAGGGGATGATCGTGGCAATGACCGGAGACGGTGTGAATGATGCTCCGGCACTGAAGCAGGCAGACATTGGTGTTGCAATGGGAGTGACCGGAACCGAGGTCGCAAAGGATGCCGCAGCAATGGTGCTTACAGATGATAATTTTGCAACAATTGTAAAAGCAGTGGAAAACGGACGAAATTTATATCAGAATATCAAGTATGCGATCCAGTTTCTTCTGTCAGGAAACTTTGGTGCGATCCTGGCAGTTCTTTGTGCATCCCTTGCAGGACTTCCGGTTCCTTTTGCACCGGTACATCTGCTGTTTATCAATCTTTTGACAGACAGTCTTCCGGCGATCGCGTTAGGCGTGGAGCCGCACAGCAGTGAGGTGATGAATGAGAAACCAAGATCAGCAGACGAGTCAATACTGACAAAGGATTTTCTTGGTAAAATCGGTCTGGAAGGACTGGTGATCGGTATGATGACGATGATCGGATTTTTGACAGGATATCATCAGAATGGTGCGCTGCGTGGCAGTACTTATGCCTTCGGAACACTTTGTCTGGCACGTCTGTTCCATGGATTCAACTGCAAATCGGATCATCCGGTTATCTTTACAAAACGTTTCTTTAATAATAAATGGCTTCAGGGAGCATTTGTACTTGGGGCAGTACTCATTACCGTTGTACTGACGATTCCAGGATTTCATCTCCTGTTTAAAGTAGAGACGTTGGATCTGATGCAGCTTGGCTGTGTATATCTGTATGCGTTTGCAAGTCTTCCGATCATTCAGCTGCTTAAATGGATACGCATGAAATTAAGAAAAGAGGAGAATGATAGTGGATATAAGTAAAATATCTGTAAAAAAATCCGAGAGCTTATTGTGTTTACAGCATTTCTTGTGGTCGCCCTGTGGAAGTTTGATGTGGTGCTCGATGTGCTGAAAGCAATATGGGGGATCGCATTTCCTTTTGTACTTGGCGGAGCGATCGCATTTGTGACCAACGTGCCAATGAGCTTTTTGGAAAAAGAAAATTTTGGAAGGTAAAAAAGAAATAAGATAGGTGCAAAATTGGCAAGACCGATAAGTCTGTTCCTTACGATCGTATTTGCGGTTGGCGTGATCGTACTGGTGATGTTTGGTGTGATCCCGCAGCTTACGCGGACAATGGGAACTCTGATGATGAGTATCGCTGATTTTATTCCGCAGATGCAAAGCTGGATCCGGGAATTCTCCCATAATAACCAGGAAATCATGAAGCTGGTAGATCAGGTACAGTTTAATCCGGATCAGGCGATCAAGTGGGGGATAAGCCTTCTTGGAAACGGTGCAGGAAATATGATGAATACCACAATGTCAGCAGTGGGTTCCATAGTCAGTGGATTGGCAACCTTTTTTATTGCGTTTTCATTTGCCTGCTATGTTCTTTTTCAGAAAGAGAAGCTTCATGTGCAGATCCGAAAAGTATTTTTCGCTTTTCTTCCAAAGCAAAAGGCAGATGCTTTTCTTAAAGTCTGTTCTCTGACTTATCGGACATTTGCAAGTTTTCTTGCAGGTCAGTGTCTGGAAGCTGTGATTCTCGGCTGTATGTTTGTTGTTATACTGAGTATTTTGAGGATGCCATATGCACTTTTGATCGGAGTTTTGATTGCGTTTACGGCATTGATCCCAATTTTCGGGCCTTCATCGGTTGTGCAGTGGGAAGCTTTTTGATTTTTATGGTAAGTCCGGAACAGGCAATTTTATTCATTATAGTATTTCTGGTGCTGCAGCAGATCGAGGGAAATCTGATCTATCCTCATGTTGTGGGTGAATCTGTAGGGCTTCCGTCAATCTGGGTTCTTGCAGCAGTTACAATCGGTGGAAATCTTATGGGAATTGTAGGTATGCTTATTTTTATTCCGCTGTTGTCCGTGTTCTATACTATTTTCCGGGAATTCGTATATCTGCGTTTGAAAAAGAAGCATATCAAACAGGTGACAAAGACAGAAATTGAGGAATATACGGCGGAGGAAATTGGAAATAGTGAAATATCAGAGGGGAAATGATAAGGTGGATCTGTATGGGATAGTTAAGAAAATTCTTATGAAAAGGAGAAGGTTATGAAAATACGGAAGAATATTTCAGTAAAGTTTCTGGCGGTCATGCTTATTGCAGCGCTGCTGCTTCCTCTTGCATGGGATACTCCGGTGGAAGCGGCAGAGACAAAACAGATCGATGTTTTGTTCAGCCATGATACGCATTCGCATTTGAACAGCTTTTCAACTATTGTAGATGGGGAGCAAAAAGAGGTTGGCGGATTTGCAAGGATCAAAACGCTGATCGATGAAAAGAAGCAGGAAGATCCGGATACCCTGGTGCTGGATGGCGGCGATTTTTCCATGGGAACACTGATCCAGACCGTATACGATACGGAGGCGGCAGAGCTTCGGATGCTGGGATATCTGGGGTATGATGTGACGACCCTGGGGAATCATGAATACGATTATCGCTCAGAGGGACTGGCTAATATGCTGGAGGCTGCAAAGAATTCCGGTGAGACAGTGCCGGCACTGGTGGTATGCAACGTGGACTGGAACAGAATGGAGCAGGATGGACTAAGTAATGGCCAGAAGCAGATCCAGTCGGCATTTGAAGCCTACGGTGTGAAGGATTATGTAGTAGTTCAAAAGGGAGATGTGAAGGTTGCAGTAGTCGGTGTGTTCGGCAAGGATGCCCTGGAATGTGCACCGACCTGTGAATTAAAATTTAAGGATCCGGTTGAGGCTGTAAAACAGACAGTAGAAGAGATCGAAAAAATGAAAAGTGGATATGATCGCCTGTGTGTCTCATGGAGGAACCTGGGAGGATGAGAATAAATCGGAGGATGAGATCCTTGCAAAAGAGGTGCCGGATATCGATCTGATCATCAGTGGACACACGCACTCAGAGCTGAAAGAGGCAATTCAGCATGGGAACACATATATCGTATCATGTGGTGAATACGGAAGAAATCTGGGATCACTTTCCATGACGCAGAAGCAGGATGGACGGTGGGAGCTGACATCCTATGAGTTGATTCCTGTTTCTGAGAAGATAAAACCGGACCAGGCGACACAGGAACGGATCGATGCCCTGATGGATACGGTAGATAAGAATTATCTTTCCGATTTTGGCTATACAAGAGAAGAGGTTCTTGCTGAAAATGATGTTGAATTCAACAGTCTGGAAGAAATGGGAACGAAGCATGAAGAACTGAATCTTGGTGACATCATGTCCGATGCATACATATATGCAGTGGAGAATTCCGAGTATTATGATGGTGATCCGGTTGATGTAGCCGTTGTTCCAAGCGGAACTGTAAGGGATACATACACAAAGGGTGATATTACAGTAGAGGATGTTTTTAATTCCTTCTCACTGGGAATCGGAAAGGATGGTGTTGCCGGATATCCGCTGATCAGTGCATATCTGACCGGAAAGGAGCTGAAGCTGACAGCAGAGGTGGATGCTTCTGTTTCGGATTTTATGACAACAGCAAGGTTATATTGCAGTGGATTGAATTTTGCATACAATCCACATCGGATGATCCTGAATAAGGTGACGGATTGTTATCTCACCAGGGCAGACGGAGAACGGATCGAGATCCAGGATGATAAGCTGTATCATGTAGTGACAGATCTGTATACCGGTCAGATGCTTGGTTCAGTGATGAAAATGTCCTATGGACTGCTGTCTCTTGAACCGAAGGACAGGGATGGAAATCCTATTGAGAATCTGGAAGATCAGGCGATCATGGAAGGTGACAGGGAGTTAAAGGCCTGGGATGCGATCGCAAGATATATGCAGTCCTTTGAAGATACAGATGGCGACGGAATTGCCAATGTGCCGGAATATTATGAGACAACACATGGACGTAAGGTTGTGGAGGACAGCAGAAATATCATTGATCTGGTGAAGCAGCCGAATAAGTTTTCAGCAATGATCGCAGGTATTTGTCTGATCTTTATCGTCATTATTGTACTTGTGGTATTGTTGATCCGAAGGATGATCCGCAGGATCAGAGTAAGAAAAGAAAAGAGAAATCCGAAATAAATATATGGCTGTACAGAAAGCTGTCGCTTAAGCGGTTGATAGATCGCAAAGTGGCAGCTTTTATTTGTGACAGCGTTACTGTCCAGCTAACCTCTGAATAGTAACCGTCTGCGGACATCTTTTTTTCAGGGGTTTTTGTTAAGACTTCACAACCATAACAAAGTGTGATAAGATTTATATATCTTGCGACTGAAAGATATGTTTCAGGATAATCCGGTGGATATATGTAAGCTAATACTGTTTAAGAAGTGGAATAAAGGGGATGAGAAGAAATGACGGAAACTGAGAAGAGAGAAGAAATACTTGATACATTACAGAGAAATCCGGATCCGGAACATCTGTGGGAATGTATTATTGCTTTTCAGGATTATCATTTTGAGACAATTTCCGGTTTGCCGTTTACCTATCAGCTGAAAAGAGGAAGAAACGGGGAATTAACAAAAGAACTATGGATCGACCGCAGAAAAAACAGCAAGAGTCTGGCATGGAGTTCCGTTTTAAAAGCATTCGAAAAGACGGAAGGCAAAACCCGTGGTGTCCCGGCCCAAAGCGCTGGGAGATATCAGGGGTGTATCCTAATCTGTATGGAATATTTTATAAGTTTGGATTGATAGATGTCCCGGATGATTTGTTGAAAAAGTATCAAAAATAGCAGATTTTATGCGAAAATCGACAAAAATTACATTTACGCATTGTGAAATATGTGCTATACGAAGACCTGAATAATTCATGACGATAAAGCGTAAGATCATATTTACCTTTGTGTCAGAAAATACTTGAGGAGAGAGGTTATGGAAAAAGCAGTGAAGAACCTTCAGAATAATAAGATGTGAACTTCCATAATAAAGTGCAACTCAAGTGAATCATACGGATTGAGAATGCCCTGAAAATACTGAAAAATAAGGAAAAACCTGCATTTTGTTGTTGCAGAAATGCAGGTTTTATGCTATACTATATTTAGTCGCAAATACAACTATAAAGAAGAGAGATGTTCATGTATCTGGATTATGTTGTTGATATACCTGATGTAAAGGAAAAATCACATTTCGAACCAAAGGTCAGGCGCGTTATGTTTATTATGAGTACAGCCGTGAGTACGATCCGTCCAAACAGTATACAAATGTAAAAAGGGTTACAATCGGTAAGGTTTTACCGGAAGATGAAAATAAAATGAGACCTAATGAAAATTTCAGGAAATATTTTCCGGAGATTGAGCATCCTGAGGAAAAAACAGTTTCATGTAGGAGCAGCTGTTTGAAGACAGGAGCATATATGATCATAGATAAAGCTGCAAAAGATCTTGAACTGGATACAAAACTGCGGGATTCATTTGGGGCAAAAGCAGCCGGGATCATGCTTGACCTGGCAGCCTATTCCATTATTACAGAAGGGAATGCTGCACAGTATTATCCTGATTATGCTTACAACCACCCGCTTTTTACTCCAGATATGAAATGTTACAGTGATTCATTCTTTCAGATTCCTGAGGTCAATAAAAGAAAACCAGAGGCAGGATTTTCTGGATCAGTGGAATGCAGACAGATGCAAACGTGAGCGTATTTATATATCATATGATTCAACAAATAAGAACTGTCAGGCCGGAGATATAGACATAGTGGAATTCGGAGCAGCAAAGGTGGATGCCGGACTTCCGATATTCAATTATGCTGTTGGCTATGATGTAAACAACCGGGAGCCTCTCATGTATGAAAAATATTCCGGAAGCATCAATGATGTATCCCAGTTACAGTTTATGGTTGATAAGATAAAAGGCTATGGTTATAAAAATATCGGATTTATCCTGGACCGGGGCTATTTCAGCAAAGATAATCTTAACTACATGGACAGCAGTGGATTTTCCTTTATCATTATGGTAAAAGGAATAAAGGATTTTATAAGCAGTCAGGTAAGGAAACTGAAAGGCACTTTTGAAAACAACTGGGGAAACCGGATCGAGGAATTCGAAGTGTATGGAAAAACAGTCCACGCTTTTGTGTATGCCAGTGACACAAAGAAACGATACATACATATTTATTACAGTGCTGCCAAAGCGGTTGGTGAACGTGCAAGACTGGAAGAAAAAATCCAATGAAATGCAGAGATTTATGGAACAGCATGAAGATAAGGAGTATGAATTCGGACCGGCATTCCATAAGTATTTTCATATGCATTATAACAAGGAAAACGGACATTTTGTTTATGGCGAACCCAAGCTGCCGGTGATCCAGGATGAGCTGGAGCTCTGTGGATATTTTGCTATCATCTCATCCGAAAAGATGGATGCAAAGGATGCGATAAACCTTTACAAGAGCAGGGACGTATCGGAAAAAGTATTCCGGGCAGATAAATCTTATCTCGGAAACCATTGTCTGAGAGTGGCATCAGAAGAGGCGGCATCAAATAAGATATTCATTGGTTTTCTTGCACTGATCATCCGGTGCAGGATATATACAGCCTTAAAGGAAAAGGCAAAAGAACTGGCAAAAAACCGAATTATCTTACAGTTCCGGCAGCAATCCGGGAACTGGAAAAGATTGAGATGACACGCCAGCTGGATAAGGTGTACCGGCTTGATCATGCAGTAACCAAAACACAGAAAGTGATCTTAAGTGCTTTTGGCATGGATTGGAATCATGTGAAATACCGTGCGGAAAATATCAGCAAAATCTTGAAGGGAGTACAGTGATGGCAAGAAACATGAACAGGGAAACACTTGAACAGAAAATAGCAAAAACAGAGAAGGCAATCAGCCGGAACCGTGAACAGTATGACCGTCTGACAGCGGAACTGGAAGACCTGCATAAAAGAAAAAGCGATTCTGAATGAAGAAATTTTAAAAGCTATTGCAGGAAGCGAAAAAAGTTATGAGGAGATTCTCAGTTTTATACAGGGAAAAACGGATAACGATAGCAGAGAGGAAGAATGACATGGAAAAACAGGAGCAGGAAGAAAGGAAACACATAGAAGCTCTGGACAGAAAAATAGAAAGACTTCAGGAAAAAGTAATTAAAAAGCATAAGGAATACAGTGTTCTTGCTGAGGAGCTTTCCACACTTTTGGACGAACGACATCCGGAACGGAAAATCGAGAGGGCGAAGCAGGCGTTATATGATGCATATTTGGAAAGCGGGCGTTCATTGGATGAAATCATTGACTCAATTCGGAATGCCGATGAATGGATATAGGCTGGATTTAGTTGTAAAATTTCTGGAAGTTCACACAGTACCCAAAAGGTACACGCCCCGAAAAGGGGCTGTGTCTCGTATCCGATATGTTTCTGAAATTGAAAAATATTAAGCTGAATAAAACAAAAGTTTCCGAAATAGGAAAATAATTTGATATTCTGCGTATAATATGCTATACTGAGAAAAAAGGAGGAATGCAGATATGGTTGAACGAAAAGAATATCTTGACCAGCTTTTGGGGC
>ENA-OUNH01000301-OUNH01000301.1-human-gut-metagenome-genome-assembly--contig:-NODE-301-length-16594-cov-4.383737_pt1 | contig 16594 bp, 24 predicted proteins | sample MGYA00242806_ERZ504814 | MGnify/ENA primary metagenome ERZ504814 (study PRJEB26092, sample SAMD00036389) | human gut metagenome | host: Homo sapiens | study: EMG produced TPA metagenomics assembly of...
CAATGTTATCGTTGTTGGTTTTCCTAGCTTTGTTTTCATAAAATGTTTTCAATTTCTCACCATGACTTGTCTTGGATGGTTTGAATTTTACTGGTGCATTTTTGTACTATGTTTTCTTCCCCAATCTGGGCAACAGGATAACCTTTGGATGTTAATGTATCATATAACGTTTGTAAGTCTTTTTTGTAACTTTATTCTCATTGATTTTTATGTTTTGACAAATGTCTGAAATTTGCTTAACTTCTTTTTGTGCCTGAGCTTTTTCTCGCTTTGTTATCACCAATGGTTTCCACTTCTTTGTCTTATGATCTGTTTGTTTTGTTGTTTCTTTTATATTTGATGATCTACATGCTGTAAGTGTTGTGATACTTGCGAGTAACAAAATAGCTAGCATTAATTTACTACATATATTCTTCTGATATTTTCTTTGCTTTTCTGACCACATATTCTTCTGCCCTTTTAAAATCCTTATGAATAATCCCATATTTCATATCCTTGTCGACGTGCGGAATCATATACAGGTATCATATTCTTTTCAAGTATATTATAAAACATTTCTTTTGAATTTCCTTTTCGATATAATTCCTGTCCTGCCCAGATAGAATGAAGATTATCCTTATAACAGCCTTTAAATCTTTTATAGATTCCCATATCATCATAAATCATTTGATACATCAGATATTGATTTTGTGCAAAATTCTGAAAAAACGGATTCCATTTTGGTAATCGATTACTCTTTGATGAATTTAGTGATGCATCCATCGGCATCAGATTCCAAAGTTCATCATTCATAACAAATGACCATGGAATAAAATGATCAATATCGTATTTTTTCTTCTTCACAGGTTGTCCAGTAAAGACGTCTCTGATTTCTTGAACTTCCATGATATCTTGCCAGAGATCTCTTACTTTTTTGAGCTTTCGTACCTTTTCTTCTGTTGGGGTTAATTTATATACCAGACCGGGAACTTCTGGATTATTGTTCTGCAACCATTTTACCTTCTCGTATTGAATCCAGCCTAGAATATTGACTGTATGATCTTGGATCATCTTGATCCAGTCTTGTTGGAAATATACTTCTTTTTTTAACTTGCTGCTTGTTCCTAATATGTATGGAAGAGTTAAGACTTCTTTATTAAATTTCTGAATATACACTGTCATGCGATTTGCACTATTCCAATTTACTTTTTCATTACTCCTCGTAAAAAAGCCTGCTAATGCTCGGTATGGAACCATATGAGTCAGCTGTTCTTTCGTCGTTTTTAATTCCTTGTTATACTGCTTGATCGCATTTTTAATCTCTACTTTCGAAGCATTCGCTGATAATTCACTAAGCTCTGTTAGCAAAAGAACTGCTCTCTCCAATCCATCCTTGATCTGCCCGTCCAGTGGCATTCCACTTAAGTGAATATGGAACTCTCTTACAGAATACCATGCATTTGTGATCATTTCATCTATGATTTCATCAAATGTCGATTCTGTTTTTCCCTCAGAGATTAACTGTATGATCGCTTCCAGCCAATAAAATTTATAGCAATAGGATGGACTTTTCATCATTTTAGAAAATCCATCGATATTTAGATTGTTATAATATTTTGGCTCAATTTCTAGGATGTTTTTCCCTTGCAAATCAGGATATTCAACCATCGTTCATCACCTCGTCCTTCTCTGACATCTCCTGTTGTCCATATTTCTTTGATCTGTAATTGAGGGATTTGCAAGATAAATTCTTTCAATGAATCTTCTGTAAAATCCGTAAAATAACGCCCATTTCTCTCCCCTTCGAATTCACCATACTTAAATGATGTATAAATGATTCCATTTTCTTTTAATGCTTTGTTCATCTTATGAAATACACGCAAAAGATCATTTGTTGATAAATGAAGGATTGATGCACATGCCCAGATTCCATCATAAATATTCTGGGCATTTAATTCTTCAAACAACATTTGTTTTACTTTGATTCCTGTATATTTTGAAGCTTCCTTACAAATCTCTTCGGATCCGTCAATCGCCGTTACGTTATAGTTTCGCTTTAGGAAATATTTTGTATCACGACCAGAACCGCAACCAAAATCCAAAATTGATGCACCCGATGGAAGATAAGATAAAAATTTATTTTGTATGTTTGTAAAGTCTACGGATCTTGTTGTTTGTATGAATGATTTAGTGTATTTGTTATAATAATTTATGGTTTTGTTGTTCATTGGAATCCTCGCTTAAGTACATTCTAATAACCATTTGACAGCTTTCGATAATCTCTTTTGGGCATCAGCAAAATGTCCGCCGCTGTTAAATTCTAATGTTGTATGCTTTACCTTAAGATCATTGCGCAAAATTCGTTCCTGTGTTCTAGTTCGATCTCCAACTCTTGCCATGACTGGATTCTTTGTTTTTTCTTCTTTTCCTCCAAGGCTTAAGTAGATATTGCTTTCATGCTTTATTTGATGATGCAACACATATTCATCCCATTGTTCGAACCATAAAGAACCGGAGCAGCTTGCAATTGCTGAGAAGATATCCGTTTCATATGCTGTCCATAGAGCAAACAATCCTGCAAGGGAATATCCGATCAGATAAATTTCTCTGTCTACTCCGTAATCTGCTTTTAATTCTGGAATCAAATCATTCATTAACCATTGTAAAGTCTTTGGACCATTTCCTTTAAACTCTTCATCCCCAAAGGCAGCAGGTGACTTCCATGGAGAAAAATCACCATTCCAATCTTTTACCTGAAATGCACAGAAAAGAAAATCCTGATTATTGACTGTCTCCATCAGACAATCCCACATATGTGCTATTTCATTTCCACGATGAGGATACATTCCCCATAAAATGATCGGACCGCCGGAACCATTTTGCTCTATATAACATGTTTTCTGTCTTATCTGTAATTTCTGCATAAATACACTCATCTCCATAAATTTTTCTGCTTTTAATGGATTTATTTTCATGAATTTGGGCTTATTCCCTAGTTGTAGAATCCTCCAGTTCTTCTAACGCGTCCATATAATTATCCATCCATTCCATCTGCCATTGTCTGGGGTCTGTTTCTGATATCTGGCTTAACGGATCGATTTCGTCAAACATTCCAAGATTCTCTGCCATATCTAGCGGAAACAAAGTTTCATCTGGACCGATTATTACCTGATCTCCAATCCCTAGATTCCTGTCATAAGCTGTTAATTCTTCCATCGAAATCTCTTCTGGTTCATCCATAGAATCTTCTTTTACATAAAAAGTTAACATTGGAATTTCTGCTTCTTCTGCTTCTATTTTTATGATCGTATAAATTGGTATTTCATTCATTGTTTGTAATTCAATCATATCACAATCCCCTTGCAATGATCAATTTCATGCTGTATGATCTGTGCTGTCCATCCAGAATATTTTCCATGCTGTTTTTTAAAATCCTGGTCCAGATAATCTACTTCTATCTCCTTATATCTCTTACAAGGTCTCACTCCATCCAAAGATAAACATCCTTCTTCTGTCTCAAATACGCCTGATCTCTTTGTGATCTTCGGATTGATCATTGCAAACTGAAATGGTCCAACTGCTACTACGATAATGTTCTTTTTAACGCCGATCATATTTGCTGCCATTCCAACACAATGATCCAAATTAGCTCTTAGTGTATCTAACAGATCAACTACTACCTGCTGATCTGCTTTTGTTGCATCTGTTGATTTCTGTGCTAGAAACAGTGGATCTTTCATTATGTCTTTTATCATTTTATTTTTACCTCCTTTATTTCCTTTAAAAATTCTTCTGTAGAAATATATAAATTTTCTAATATTGGTATCAAATATTTAGATGGTCTGAGTCTGTCTACTGCCCATGGTTTTGATGTGCAATAGTTTGTCCCATTTGTTGTCTTGTGTATCGTTCATAAATTGATATTCCTGCCTTCCTGTTTCAATTATTGCAGCAATCTAAAAGACCCAGAAGTCCATGGTCCCTGAGTCTTTTAGAAAATACATTATAATGGTCCTAATTGGTATGGGTAACAACCTAATGGTTATAATGCATAATCTTGATTGTTTGCTGTTAAACTAAGCTTTTCTGCTAACTCTTCATTCAATACCATTATTTCAATATTCCAAATTTTTCTAATCTGTAATAACCTGGCTTTTAATTCTGCAGATGGTCCTACTAACCAAGCAACATCTTCAGCATTCTTAATTACCAATACAAACTTTAATTTCATATTTTTCATTTCATCTACAAATTGTAAGCTATCTCCAACCTCTGAAATATCCGGATATCTACCTAAAATAGAAGCTAAATAAATATGTAAAGATGCAATAAATTTTTCTACTAGTGAAGAAAAATAAACTTCAAATTTATGTTCTTTCTCCTCTGTTTCATGCCGTTTCTCCGCATTAGGACAACTTTTCTTTGCTTCTAAAAATATAATACTGTCCTCTTTATATTTTAAAATAAATTCTACTGTCTTAATTCCATCACCAAGATCCCTATAAATTTTAGAATTTTCAATATGAAACAAGTTAGATTCATCAAATTCTCCAAAATTCATTTCCGATTCTGTTATTACTTTCACTATAATACCACCCCAATTTCTTCTCTATAAAGTTGACGAAAAGTATCCATAATCGTATTATGTTCCAGTAATTCAAATTCTTTTGCAATCTCACATTGCACTTTACTCATTTCATCTTTATACAGCGAAATATACTGAACATTACTGTCAGATTTCCGTTTTATTTCAATATACTTAGATAAAAAATAATCATGTGTTGAAACAAAAATCTGTACACCCTCTTTTTCCAGCATAATTAATAATTCTGCCAACACAGGAATATATTTCGGATTAATATTAGCCTCTGGTTCATCCCAAAATAATACAGATCCTTTCTCTAATGTTCCGTTCTTAATAAGCTGCCATAATAGAGCTATCTTACGTAAACCTTCTGCAACTAAATTAAATTCTAATTTTGCTTGTGTACCTGGTTTTAAATAAAAACGATCTTCATGTAAAGTAACTTTTCCACTGCTAATCTGTTGTAAAATCTTTAAATATTTCTTCCTTGCAGCGGAATCTACACCTCTGGAAATATCAATTTTAGCAGCTGCAATAATATCTAAATAGGTGTCATCAAATTCTACATTTCCCATCTTCACTGCTGCATCTAAATTCCATGCATTGGATAAAATTTCTTTTGCTGGAATAAACACACTTGTGAGATCAGACATTTGCTTTTCCCATTTTTCCTCTGTTGTAATCTCCGCATCCCATTTTTTGGATTTCGTTGAAAATGTCATTCCAATCTTTGCTGTGTCTGATCCTACGGATACTTTTGCTGTATTTTTCCCATTTTTCTTTCTATTTACTAATCGTCCAATACTTGACTGATCTGGTCGAAAAAGCATAGTTGTTTTCTGTGAAAATGATACATCGTGTTTAGAAGCCTGACATGCTGCATAAGCTAATTTCATAACATGAGTCTTTCCCATACCATTCTCGCCTACTAGTATATTTAATCCTTTATTAAATGGAATTTTTATATCATCAAATACCGTAAAATTATCCGCCTCTATATTTGTTAATGGCATTTTCATCACCTCATTTATTATTTTGCTCTAGATTTTTGTGTTAAAAAGTGTATCTAAAGTTACATAATTTGTTGTATTATATCCGTTTTTCTTATATTTTATTTCATATTTTGTAACTATAGATGCATATTTATGATTATACATGATTTATTATTTTTCGTCTATTTATATTCATCTTCATTGAGCAATATTGATCAAATATTTAGATGGCCTAAGTCTGTCTACTGCCCAATCTCAAAAATCATAATGCGTTCTCTCTCACTATTTCCACCAAACAAATCGGAACAATCAATTTCATCGGTAAACATCATCTCATCCACCGTCATCAGATATGTGAGATATTCGTCGGATGGATAATAGAAGAAACATAAAATCTGTCTTGGATGTTCATAGTATGATTCCATGATCCTTGCCATCACTTTTCTTAAGATCTCTACGGAAAATGGATTAAAAAATAGATGCGGTCTATCTGTTCTGGGAGTTGAAATTCTTCTGCATTCGCTAATGAAAATGATACCCTCTCTTTCGATACGGCTTCTTTCTTATTTTCCATTACTTTCTTATAAATGCGTTCGTCATATTCAACTCCGAGACAACGGCATTTTGTCTGGTAGGATAAGAAAAGTCTACCCTTCCTTTACCACAGCCATAATCTAAGAGCATTATTGTTCTTCCTTATAAGTCCTGTATTTGCTAATCGTTGCAGTACAGAATATGGAGTTGGTTCGTATGGATAGCGGTATTGATCGGATTGAGAGTCGTCTCTGCCCATGGTTTTGATGTGCAATAGTTTGTCCCATTTGTTGTCTTGTGTATCGTTCATAAATTGATATTCCTGCCTTCCTGTTTCAATTATTGCAACAATCTAAAAGACTCAGAAGTCCATGGTCCCTGAGTCTTTTAGAAAATACATTTTTAAATCCAATTGCAGTCTCCACCCGTGATGGCAAGGCTTAGTAAAGCATCCATTTTTTCAACTTCTTCTTCACCCTCGATTTTCTGAAGTAACTGCGCAGTATCTAAAATATCTTCCATACTTTCATCTGGTCCAATCTCATAGTCAATCTCTGCCTCACAGTCTGGACATGGAATCTTCTCCATCGTCTGTAATGAGAGGAATCTATTCCCACATTTTTTGCATTCATAATATCCGCATTTTTTTGTTCCATCTGGTACATAATACATTGTTCCTATCTCCTTTTTTGCTTTATTATCACATATTATACATCTAATCTGGTCTGTTGTCTTAGTTTTTTTGTGAGATCACAAGCCCAATAAGGATTAATACAGTTCCAATGATAGAAATCACTGTTATTTTTTCATGTAAGATCAACACGGAAAGTATTACAGTTATAACAGGGGATACGTAAATATAGATACTTGTCTTGATTGCACCAATCCATTTTGTCGCAAGATTCCATAACAAAAATTATAATACGTTCTTTCTCACTATTTCCACCGAATTTCTTGAAAAATAGAATATTCATGCTAAAATAAATGATTGAATTATGAAATCATTATAAATGAAACAATCGTCAAAGAAGGTAGTATTATGAAATCAAAACTTAAAAATTTTTCCTTACTTACAATCAGCACACTCATTATGGCTGTCGGAATTTACTTCTTTAAATTTGCAAACAATTTCACATTTGGTGGTATCACAGGTATTGCCGTTTTAGTTGCAAAATTCCTTCCTATTTCTGCCAGTGATTTTTCTTTTGTTGTGAATATTTTATTGCTGATCATTGGATGGATCGTCTTAGGTAAAAGCTTTGCTGAAAAAACAGCTTACAGCACGATTCTTTTATCTGTAAGTTTATCTCTTTTAGAGCGAATTTATCCTATGAGTCATCCACTTACCAATGAGCCATTATTAGAGTTGATCTTTGCAATCTTATTGCCAGCGCTTGGTTCAGCAATCTTATTTAATATTGGAGCTTCTAGTGGTGGTACAGATGTTATCGCTATGATTCTTAAAAAATATACTAGTGTAGATATCGGAAAGGGCTTAATGATCTCTGATCTTATCTTTACTCTCGCAGGATTTCTAGTGTTTAACGTTAAAACAGGACTTTATTCTTTGTTTGGTCTGATCATGCGTTCTGCGTTGATCGACAACTTTATTGAAAGTTTTAACCGTTCTAAATACTTTCATGTTGTAACTTCCAATGCAACATGTATTTGTGATTTTATCCAAAATGATCTACAGCGCGGAGCAACCATTGTGAATGCGACCGGAGCCTTTACAGGGGATGACAAATATATTATCCTGACGGTTCTTAGTCCTTCACAGGCAGTGAAACTTCGAAACTTTATCAAAGAACATGATCCAAAAGCTTTTCTTTTAGTTTCTAATACAAGTGAGATTATCGGAAAAGGCTTCCATTCTGTCTAGGATGGACAGCCTTTTCTCTGCTTTCTTCTGGTACATAATACATTGTTCCTATCTCCTCGTATAATATCTTTTATTGGATTTATTTTACAAAATATTTTTCTTAAATTATCACATACTAAGAAACGAGGAGGTTTCAATGCATGAATAATAAGAAGAAACGAGAACTTACAAACGAAGAAATTGATGAAAATATCTTCGAAATGTGCAATATTTGTTCTACTACGGATTGTACTGGATTGATCCAGGTTGTTCCAAGAACAGAAGCCGAGCTTGAATCTTATGAAGAATTGTACCACTTCCGACCACCGTTTTTACCTCGTGATGATGATTAAGTCGTCATCCATTTTCTCCTGTAACAAGATCTTATGGCCTGTTATGACTATAAGGTCTTGTTTCAATGTCCACTTTCTCTTCTAATTAGTCTGACAAAAAATATCATCTCTTATTGATTCTAACATAATTGTTTGTGGTGTAGCATCATAATTTTCATCCATCCAAGCTACAGACTCATCGTCCAAATAATCCATGAAATCAATATATGTATTCTCATCATCCATTTCGAAAATTCCTTCTTTCTCAAAGCTCAAAACTCTCTGAATCAGCTTATTATCATTTAATATTTTCTTGCACAATATAACACCCTAAATTTCTTATAAATCTCGGATTTTTCATAAATTAGCTGATACATTAAATACTGATTTACCCATTTCATAAGCACGTTCTAATAAATCTTCTTGTTCTTTCACAAGCCCTGCATCCATAAGATTTGTCGCATATATTCTTCCTTTTACTTTTGAATCATCCAAATGCTCTACAAATCCATCAAGATCACCTAAAGATCTATTTATAATGTCTTCTCCCAATCCTGTTGAAATAATATAATACACATTTTTATGTCCTAAGTTCTGCCAGATTGGATATGTGCGATCAATGAATGTTTTCATCTGAGCTGAGATTCCATAAAAATAAACAGGGGTTGCCAAAACTAATATATCTGCCTGTTGATATGCTTTTAAAATATCTCCCATATCATCTCGTTGAATACATAAACCTTCATTTTTCATACATGCGTCACAAGCTTTGCAGAAATTAATTTTTTTATCTGACAGGCGAATTATCTTGACTTGATGACCTGCACTTTTGGCTCCTTCTGCAAATTTATCACATAGAATCTGAGAGTTACCTTTTCTTCTTGGACTTGCTGATAGGATTAATACTTTTTTAGATTCTTTTAGTGATTTTATTTCCACGTTCTCTTCTTTATTTTCCTGATCAGTACGTTTTCTATTTTCAAAACTTATTACATTATGAAATCTATTTGCCTTTTTGATGCCCAACCGCTCCATATCCATATGAAACATCTCAATTGGCATTCCATATTCGTGAAATCCCTCGGGGATACATAGATTATTATTCACGCAATCTCATCGTATTGCACTTTTTACTCCCCTACGTTCTTTTGTAATCTTACTTCATGATTTCGTAAAGTCTCAGGAAACTTAAACATTCCTATGAGGCTTTATCAAATCCCATAAATCTGCCTCTACTCTCTACCGAAATTAATATTTCTTAATTCAACAAATTCATTTTCGTCTTCACTGATTTTTTTCCAATCTTCTAAAATCTCTGCTTGTATACCTCTTCTATATAACGCTTTTGCAATTTTACAAGATAAAATTCGACACATTAGTTTATGTAAAGTTTCTTGTTCAGAATCTGTCTGTTCTATAGCAGTTTCTTTATAAAGTTTAAATAAGCATGTAAGTAATATCTGTATTTCATTTTTTATATCTATTCCAGCATTTATCAATGAAGCACATACGTTTAATGCGGCTATATTAACACATCTTTCGCTACTCATAACTTTATATATCAAATTCTTAAAAATTATATCAGCACACTTTACCATTACATCATTATCTTCTAGTTTAAAATGATTTACATAAATCATATCAAAAAAATCTTTAAATAAATCAAACTCTTGTTCACTGCTTAACCAAATTCTACTTTCAAAATCTTCAAACTTAAATGTACTATTAGCATTATATATCAAACTAGCTTCTACCATCTCGATCACTATAGAATTTTGATATATATTTTTTAATATTTTGAAATAATCTTGTACATTTTCAGCTTCTTTCTCAGATAGATCACATTCTTTTTTCTTCAAAATCAATAAGCCTATAGAAATTAAAAAAGTTTGACGAATTGTTTCTTTTGCCCCTTGACCTGCTTGTCTATTTTTAACCATTTCTTGATTAGATAATACTAAATCTTTCATTATGTTAAACGTCTTTTCAAAATCAATTTTTTGAATATCAATATCTTTAAGAATAGTTATTAAACTGCTATAATCATTTCCCATTAATGGGAATTTATTTGCATCTGAATCCTTTATCATTTGGGTTAATGTGTCTTCAAATATTTCTTTTGTCTTCTCCTTATATTTTTTGCTATCCAATATATATAATCTTAATTTATTTTTTACTGTATCTTTTTTCTCTAATACATCATATAAATATTCTTTATCTTTATCATTCAATATTATAATTCGTGCTAGCATACACAATCGATTTATTGCACATTCTCGTTTTTCATCTTTTTCATTTCGTATTGTTTGTTTAATTTGATACATTGCTATATTGTATATCTCTGAATCAAGTTTGATTTTTTCTTTTGGTATTGAAACAAATACCATAGGATCACGGTAGTTACTTATTCGATCTGTTTCCATTGGAAACTGCAATATTTTCTCTATCCGTTGAATCTGTTCTTCTGTTGAAAAAGCATTAAATAATACCCCAAAAATTTGTTCAATACCTTTAAAATTGTCTCGTACATCACTTAAGCATAACTCAAACATTAAATCGAAAATTTCGTCTAATATATTAGTTGAGCATTTATAACAAAATCTTGCTATAATTTCCGGAAGAACAGCTGCTGCTTGATCATATATAGAATTGGCGAAAAAATAGTTTTCAGGTTTAACATTTTTTATCAAAACCTTTAATATTCTCAAATATTCTTCTGTTATATCATCTACCTCTTTTTGTGATAACTCAGATAATTTTGTTCTACCAAACATTAAATCCAAATGTTTATTATCTCGTGCTATTAAAATTTGCATAAAACACCAATGTGGATAATATTGCGCTAGTTGTTTTACTGCACTATACAATCCTCTTGTATTGGTGACATTCTGTATTCGGAACGGATGACCTGTTTGCTCTAAAAATCTAAAATACTCTAATGCATAAAACACCTGCGTATTATCTGTTCCGATATGTATGGTATAACTAGATGACAAATCATAATTATTGATACTTTGAAAACTTTCATTACTTTTTGTCTCCATACCTAAATATAAATAATATTTATCATTCTCTCCCCACCATGACACATCTCCATTATGTATGCTTTTTTCTGATTCTGTTGACAACATATTCCCTCGTCTAATGAAGTTAATTAATGAAACAATACTTTCTTCTATGGAATATAAATATTCATTTCTACTCTTTTTAACTAATTGTCTTCTCACTAATTTAAGAGTTTCCATCAGCATTTCATCCGCTTTAGATATTTCACCAATAAGTGCATACATACTTGCCTTAACCATTGGCCAATATACATCACCTTTTGCTAAGTTCCATAAATCCAAAGTTTCTCTTAATTTCTCTGTTTCAAATCTAAATAATTCTTTCCAACAATCACAGGATTTAAAAAACTGCTTATTATCATAATCTAAATATGCCTCTTCTATTTTTTTATGACATTTATCATAATTTTCCCACTCTCCTAATTCCCTATATGAACGTAACAAATGTAAATATATCACTTGATTTTTATATTTTACTTCCTTCATTCTTTTTTCTAATTCAATACACTCTTTTTTTCTAAAACATTCCAAAACTGTTCCACCACTTGTAGAAGGATTGGTCTTCCTGAAATGTCCATAAGCTTTACATACTCATACATAAAATCTAATTGTTTTTCAATAGCGTTTTTGTCAAATTTATACATAACGTCAATTTTATTTAATAGCGGATTTACCTTGCTTTTCATTTCCCATGGTAAAAAATCCATCCAGGATATGAATCGTTCAGTTGTTTCATTATCTCTATTTTCTTTTCAAAATCTGTGTCAAATTGCAAATTAACCTTTCCATCGTCAAACCAATTATTATTATTTTGTTTTTCTTCAATTATTGAATTTAATTGTTCTAAAAAAATTTTTAAGCGTTCTTCAATACTCTCATCTGGCCAAAATTCTTCTAAATCTACAACTATTATATTACGTTCAAATAATAATTTCCTTTTTGCTTCTGCAACATGCGAAACAGATACCATATACATTTTCTGTGAACTACTTTTCCCAAGATTATCATGTATCCATCCAATCCAATTTGTAAAATTAGGATCTTCACATGAAAATCCCAACATACAAAATACATTTTCCAGTAATGCTTGTTGAACTGTATTAACCATCGCTGCAAATTTAATAGGATATGTTCTGTAATCTTCCTCAGTAATTATAAATGGACGTTGTGAAGGAAACGATCCATGCAATTTTAAAATTCTAGGAGCATCATTGCTATTTACCAAATCCTCTTGACTAGTAACAACATTATATCTACGGTCCGTTACCTTATCCGCTGTACGTTCTAATAAAGTATCATAATTTGTAGTAAATACATCTTTCCATGGCATTTTTAATAGATTTACATATACATCTGAAGGAGCATATTCCAAATCTGGTACAGCATCTTTAATTATTTTTTCTAATTTAGGACGACCTACCGTTATCTCAACCTCCTGAGCCAATCTTAAAGGACTGTTATATTCTTTTCCTGGGTAATTATTATTTTCATAAACTGTTTCATAAAATTTATCAGAAAGTTCATTCCAATTTAAAAATGTTTTTTCTGTAGCAGCTATCTTCTCTGCATTTTTTGAAAAACCTGCTCCTACCATCAACGCTGCATGATTTTCAGATAATGCTTCTGCAATTTCTCTAATATAATTCATACTCTATCACTCCTCTGTTCTCAAATTAAGTAAAATATTTTTAAGCTCCCCACAATTCTCATATCTATCATCTAAATCATATTCTAAACACTTAAGAACAATGGCTGCCTTCTCTTTATTAATTTGTGCAATGTTCATAAGATTATGGTTTCATACTAGAAACGGTTGGCACTTGTTCCCGTTAAATGGAAATACCATATTGCACCAAATGAATAAATATCGCTTTTAACATATTTGTTCTTAATGTCACAGGAATGTTTAAGTAACACCATTAAAAAGCTTGTTTTATTCATTCAATTAATCCCTTTTCTATAACATTTCTTTAAGTAATTCCAAAGCATTTTCTTCATCTGGATTATTTGTTCCTAGTTCACCACGAAAAGCACGCGCTAGAACAACTTTTTTCATACTATCAATCTTTTCAATTACTGATTCAGCAATTTCTCTTACTTTCTGCTCCCTATCTAATATTTTTTGCAAAAGAGTTATAATTTCTGTTTGTTCATCCAGATTTGGCACAAAAAAGTCTAATTCTCGCACACGTTGGCAATTAAGTGCTTGAGGACCAGAGCCAGCTCCTTTTTCTCGATTTTTTGCATAATTCATTTGAAACCAATACCAGATATAATGCGGTAAAACACACCCATGATCAACCACAATGGCAGCAATATTCTGATTTATTGTTGCTTCTATGTTAAGAATAGCACTTTGTCCTCTTGTTTTACCTTCACCAATCATTGCAATCAAAACAGTTCCTGCAGGCAATAACTTAACAGAGGAATTATTAAAGCCTTCCTCAGTAATACATTCATTACTAATTTCGATTATATTATTTCTAACCTCACCAGAACTGATCCACGGAATATTTCCATTCCAATAGTCAGGTTCTTTTCGAGAAGGTGTACTTCCATTAGTTACACGACTGATTGCTCCAATCGTGCATTTTATCCATTCATGACCATTTTCTAAACGTACAATTTCTGCTTTTGATTGTTCTTCAGCCAAGAAACGTTTATCTTTTGTTTTCCAAACCGATGAATATGTTTCAACATCCTTCAAAATAGTATTTTTTAATGAAGGATGATCTTCTCTCCACTTTGCAGTTAGTTTACCAGTAAATGCCTTGTGCAAAATAGCCGCCTTACGCAATTCATATCCATCAACAACCGCATATGCCTTTTCTTTGGCTTCATCTAATTTTACAAAAATGCTTTCGATACAATTAACAATACGTTGCTGTTCTGTAAGTGGTGGAATCGGAACGGGATATTTTTTATATATTTAGGCTTTGCTCTCATGAGAGAACCACCAACACCTGACACATTTGAAAGCATATATTTTCGAAAATATTGTGTTCTAAAACAATACATAAGATAGTCAGGATTTATTATTATATTCCGAATAACAATCCATTCCGATGATGCTAGAAGTTTATTATCCGTATGTTGTGATACTTTCCAAACTCGATTTATCCGTGGATTAATTTTACATAATAAAACATCATTTTTTTTAACTGCTTTTTTTGCTGATTTAATATCTGTACCATAAATTATCTCAGGATAATCATTTGCACTACTTGGAACACTATACAGTTCAAATAGTGTATCTGGATCCTCCAACGGATCAATTGATGTTCCAGAATAAGAATTAATTGATTCAACATTTGTCCAACACCAATTTTCAGGTATCTCATATGGTTGCTCTTCAACTGGCAAAAGAGCCTGCTGTAGCTTTTCTTCTAATGTCAACTCTTTTGCTACTTTTTTCCCTCTCGCCATGCTACACCTCCAAGTTACTAAAATCCTTCAGTTCATTCACAACACTCATCAAAAGATCAACCGCTTCTTCCAACTGTGCAATGGCTTCTTCTCCACTTTCAATCGGATCAGGCAAATCTTCATAATCCACGATAGAATCATCATGAATTAGACCGAGATCAAGACTGTTTCCTTTTTCAGAAATCTGCTTTCGTGTGAATACGTTCCACCTTTCATCTTCTATTGCATGACGATCATTTGCCTCATACGCAGCCTCAAATCCTTCAAAATGTTCAGTCTTTAAAGGATTTGTCTTTCCAAAAGAAGGCATATTGGTACGCAGATCATAGAACCACACTTCTTTTGTATTACCTTTATCTGTTTTTTCACGAGTGAAAAACAGTACATTAGTCTTTACTCCCTGAGCATAGAAAATACCTGTTGGCAATCGAAGAATTGTATGTAAATTACATTTATCCATTAAATCTACACGTATCTTTTCTCCATCACCATCTACAAAAAGTACATTATCAGGTAAGACAACAGCTGCACGAGCTTTCCCATCTGTTTTTAGACTACGATAAATGTGCTGTAAGAAATTCAACTGTTTATTACTTGTTGGATATGTAAAATCATCTCGTGTTGCACGCTCTCCACCTTTTTTGGTTCCAAACGGTGGATTCGTTAATACTAAATCATATCCATTCATAGTTTTTCCGATATTTGATAAGGTATCACCTAACGTAATCTGTCCATCAATGTCATGTAACATTGCATTCATTAATGCCAATCTATGTGTATCGTGAACTAATTCACAACCCGTAAATGCTTCTTCTCTTTCAAATTTTGCTGTATCTGCATCTAAATCAAAAAATTCATCTGTATGCTCTGAAACATATTGATGTGCAGCAATCATAAAACCAAATGTTCCACATGCCGGATCATTACATCGTTCTCCAGGCTGAGGTTTCATCAATTTTGTCATTACATCAATTAAAACTCGTGGTGTAAAATATTGACCAGCTCCGGATTTCTTTTCGCTTGCATTCTTCTCTAAAAGGCCTTCATAAAGGTTTCCTAATCCTTCCTCTCTTGCTGAATACCAATCCAGTCCATCAATTGTTGTAATAATTTTTTCCAGATTCTTAGGTTCATCAATATTGGTAGCTGCTCCTTGATATATTTCACGTACACGCCCCTTACAGTTTTCTCCCAATTCTGTTAATAATTCTTTATAAAATTTCTTTAATTCAATTCCTCTCTTAACCGATAATTTATTCCATCGGTATTTTCTGGAATCTGAGATTCTGCCCCTGTTTCTTTTGCCATCTTTAAAAATAAAATATAGGTTAATTCAGTCACATATTGATGATAAGTAATGCCATCATCTCTAAGTACATTACAAAGATTCCAAAGTTTTGATACGATTTCTTGTGTTGTCATTAAAAAGTTCCTCCATCTAGTATAATTTCAATTATATTATGCCGCTCGTCCTCCATCATCATAAAGATATTCATTTAATTCCAGCACAATATTTTCTAATTCATTTTGAAAATCTTATTGATTTTTTGTAAAACCACCATGGTTCTTAAATCGACTATCTTCATCAATACTTGTACATTCAATACAGATTCTTCCATTAAATATTTCTCTATACGTTTAATCCAATTCATCTCCCTAATTAGTCAAGTTGTTTTTCCTTTAAAATAAAGGATTTTTAGTTATTTATCTCAGATGAATGAGCATGTTTTATGGATATTTCTCTGTATCCAGTACGAAAATAGCTGTTTTAGGGTATACAAAACAAAACGTCTTCTTTGTTCTGTTTTTAATGGCCTTGT
>ENA-OUNH01000302-OUNH01000302.1-human-gut-metagenome-genome-assembly--contig:-NODE-302-length-16551-cov-4.177119_pt1 | contig 16551 bp, 20 predicted proteins | sample MGYA00242806_ERZ504814 | MGnify/ENA primary metagenome ERZ504814 (study PRJEB26092, sample SAMD00036389) | human gut metagenome | host: Homo sapiens | study: EMG produced TPA metagenomics assembly of...
TAAAAAAAGAGACCGTCAGACCAATAAAGTCCAACAGTCTACAAAAAGTAAAAAAACTCTTTTTATTCTTACTACTTTCTTATTTATTCTTAACTTTCTCCAGCATCTCCTCAGCTCTCTCAATCTCACTCTTCTCATCCTTCGGAAGAACAATATTAAGAATAATCGCAAATACCGCTGCCGGAACAATACCGGAACCGCCGAAGATCAGGCTGATCGCCTGTGGCAGATGCACCAGGATCGCTGTATTGGAGCCAAGTCCATAACCAAGACCAAGTGCTACGGAAACGATCGTAACATTTCTCGGTCCGATCGGCCACTTGGTGATTAACTGGATACCGCTGACAACAATGGATGAGAACATCATAACAGCAGCGCCGCCAAGAACACTCTGCGGCATGATGGAGATCAGTGCTGCAAGCTTCGGGAACAGTCCGCATGCGATCAGGAAGATTCCTCCTGTAGCGATACAGAAACGGTTTACAACCTTATTCATTGCAACCAGACCAACGTTCTGGCTGAAGGATGTGTTCGGAAGCACACCGAACAGTGCTGCGAAGGAAGATCCAAGTCCGTCACACATAACACCACCGGAAAGCTCTTTGTCTGTAGCCTCTCTTCCAAGACCACCCTCTGTGATTCCGGAAATATCACCAACTGTTTCAACTGCAGTTACAATAAACATGATCAGGATCGGCACGATCGCACGTGCGTCAAACACCCATTTTACAGGCATCAGTGCCGGTACCGCAAACCATTTTGCCTGAGCAACCTTGTCCCAGTTGAGAACCCAGGCCTTTGTAGCCTCCACAGTAGCACCTGTGTCATCTACATATGTAAATGTTGTAGGAAGTACCATAGCCATGATACTTACCAGAATGTATCCCACGATAATACCGATGAGGATTGAAGAAAAGCTTGTGAAGCCTTTTGTTCCATGCTTCAGTACAATGATCACGATCAGAACTACAAAGCCTACGAAAAGGTTTTCAAGAGAACCGTAATCCTTTGCGGAGCTTCCGCCACCGAAAGAACTGATTCCCACACCGATCAGTGAAAGACCGATTGAAAGTACAACCGTACCTGTTACAACAGATGGGAAAAATTTTCTCAAGGGCTTCAGAAAGCTTCCCAGAACAGTCTCAAAAAGACCGCCGATAAAGCAGGCTGCCATGATCGAACCATAGGCAACAATACCATTTCCCATGACTCCGGCAACACTCTGACATACACCGATGAAGCCTGAACTTGTTCCCATAACGATAGGAAGCTTGCCACCGATCGGTCCGATCGTAAAGACCTGTACAAGTGTAACAATTCCTGCGATCAGCATTGCATTCTGAAGTAATGCAACCTGAAGATCCCCTCCTGCTTCGATCCCGCAGGCTGCCGTAATGATCAGAAGCGGGGTAAGGTTACCCACAAACATGGCAAGCACGTGCTGCAGTCCAAGGGGAATTGCCACCTTAAGAGGTGGGCGTCCGTCCAGCTCATAAGGGCTGGCTGTGTTTTTCTCCTGTTTTTCCATAATGAATCCATCCTTTCTTTCCCTATGTCCTGACGATAACATAAAAAAGAAGGCAGTTATACCCACTGCTGAATATAACCGCCCTGTTATCTGTCAGTACACGTATCGTGTCTCTTCTGTTTCGACACTCTTATCTGAACTGTTATTTCAGACTCCTGAAAAACGGGTTCATTATACAGTATCCCAACATCTATATCAAGTGTTAATTAACAAGTTGTTGATTTTTTTGCAGCTTTTTTTGCCTGGCTCTCACTCCAGAGCTCATCGGCCTGTTTCTTCCATACCTCTGCATAGTGATCACACTTTGCACAGAGATGCTCCGCTGTCTCCGGAGACTGAAGATCTGTAGATTTCGCTCCTGCACGCTCAACCATCTTGCGGAGAAGCTCAGGATTCTCAAGCATCGGACATGGACGAAGCATATTTTTGTTGAACGGCTGACCCTTGTGATACTCCATAAAGATCGGGCTCTTCAGCGCCTCAAGGAGTGTACATTCTTTAATGTTCGCATTGGAGAAATGAATGAATACACAAGGATCAACATCCCCGTTTGCATTGATATGGAGGTAACGACGGCCACCTGCGATACATCCGCCTACATACTCTGCATCGTTCTGGAAGTCCATTGTGAAGAGAGATTTTGTGGCACGGAATTTTCGGACGCTGTCGTACATTTTGATTCTCTGCTCCGGTGTGGGAAGGAGATCTGCTGCTGCATCATTTCCAACCGGCATATAGTGGAAGAACCATGCGAAATAAGCTCCGCACTCGATCAGATGATCAAAATACTCCTCACTGCTTACTGCATCTACGTTTGCAGATGTGTAGCATGTGGAAACACCGAACGGAAGTCCGTGACTCTTCAGAAGCTCCATGGCATGCATAACCTTCTGGTATACGCCATCTCCACGACGTCCGTCTGTAGTAGCCTCTGTTCCCTCAAGGCTGATAGCTGGAACAAAGTTTTTCACACGGAGCATTTCCTGACAGAATTCTTCGTCAATAAGAGTTCCGTTTGTGAAGGAAAGGAACTCGCAGTCAGGGTTCATCTCGCAGATCCTGATCAGGTCTTTTTTGCGGACCAGTGGCTCACCGCCTGTGTAGATGTACATATAGGTTCCCAGTTCTTTACCCTGTTTAACTATGGAATCAATCGTCTCAAGATCCAAGTTCAGCTTGTGACCGTACTCAGCTGCCCAGCATCCTGTACAGTGAAGGTTACATGCGCTGGTAGGGTCAAGAAGAATTGCCCACGGTACATTGCAGTCATTCTCTTCTGATACCTTTTCCTGTGTTGCGCTTCCCTTAAGACTGGCATTTACAATAAAGTTACGGAAAAATGTCTGACGTACACCTGCATCCAGCTGATACATACGAAGGATCAGCTGATACCAGTTATCCTTTGCCTCGATGGAATGACGGATAGCATTTCTCTGTCCTGCATACCAGCCATCTGGTGTTACTTTATCAACCATTTCCATGATCTTCGGTATATTTGTCTCCGGATCCTTCTCAAGATAATCCAGTGCTTTTGTTACGGTAGCTGCGATCGCTGCCTGTTTTGCTTTGTCTACGATTCCCATACTCTATTTCCTCCTATGTTATTATCTAAAGTGATTGGTTATTTTTATGTTTATGTTTAAAGCCGACTCTTGATGATCTTGATCGTCAGGATCCCGACCCATAGATTGAGGATCCCTTCCAGTAAAATGGAAAATCCTACCAACACCATCATCATAGCTGCTGCTTCAAATGGTCTGATAAAAACCAGAACTCCGATCACTCCGGTGACCAGTGCGATCAGCAGGATCTGCCACCACAACGCCAGACCGAATCTCTTCGCATCTACAGACATCTGGATCTTAAACAGGGCATCTGCCAGGATCAGGATTCCGAACACGGAAAAATAAGATCCACTGCGAAATTTTTTCTGGCTATCAGGCTCACTCCCACTGCCATCAGCAGGATCCCGAAAGCCAGATCAAACTGAAATGCCAGACAGAAAGCATCTCTCGTGAAATATCCGCTGATCTTAATAGCTCCGTACAGGATCAGCATGATTCCCATAAGCACGCACAGCATTTTTACAGAGCTTTTGGGCCTTGCCATCAGAAAAATACCCAGCACACAGAACAGTAATGACATGACGATGTAGATGTTTTTTACAAGCTTCAGCTGTTTCAGGTCATCCATACGTTCCCTCCTTGATAATTTTTTTCTCATTTATTGTAACTGAATTATACATCCCTGTGTACGTTTTAAAAAAAACAGACAAAAAAAGAGCCAGTGCCTAAATTTCAGACACCAGCTCAAAATTAACCGTTTCATACCTTAATAATATTCGAGGACATTCCTGTTCTACACTAAATGGATATTTTTAATCTTCATTTAGTTGAAATCATAGCTTTTATTTCAGATTTTTGTACTGACTCTCAAGGCTCTTCTCGTAAATATACTCCAGCTTATGCATATCTGACAGGATATCATAATCCATATCATGCCGTAGCCAGTCCAGGATCACTCCCACAAATACGCATTTATAATACCGGCTTATAAGATGCCTATCTTCCTGATCCATTTCAAAGTCTCCGACCGCCCTGTTGATCAGCTCCTCCACCACACGCTCTGCGGCATGGTCTAGATAATCGGCAAATACATCCCTCTGGATCGAGCGGTACAGATGTATCATGGCTTTTTTGTTCTTCTGAACTGCATTAACAAGGATTTCCATACAATCACTGACTGATTCCGGTACTTTCTGATCCTTCAGAATGTCATTCAGCTCTTCCCTTACCATTGCTTCCACTGCATCCGGAATATCCCTGAAATGGTAGTAAAATGTATTCCTGTTTACTCCACAGCGTTCCACGATGTCCTTTACCGTGATCTTGGACAATGGTTTTTCGTTCATAAGTTCCGTCAGTGTATGCAGTATGATCTGTCTTGTAAAACCTGGCATTTTTTCTCCCCCATCACAAGCTTTCCTCGGGTTATTTCCTTATTATGTCATAAAAATAACATACTTTCAAGCAACAACATGTTCGAAAATGTCCATAAATCCCCGGAGATCTTTCTCCCGATAACTGTCCCATGACCTGGCTGAACAAGGTTTTGTCAGATCTCTTCTTTCTGTTCCTGCACTTTTTTCTCTGGCTGAACATGAACGATTCCCTCCACAACGGTATGGTTTCTGACCTGATTTACCACAATATCCAGGTTTTTCCAGCTGCATCGGAACTGTTCTCCGTCCTCCGGTACACGTTCCAGAACTCCGCAGACAAAGCCGCTGAAGGTATCATATTTTTCTACAGGAAGCTCCACATTTATAGTCTCTGCCACATCATCCAGGATCGCTCCCCCCTGTATTTTCCAGATATGTTCTCCTGTCTTCTCAATATCGTCCGGCTTCGGCAGATCCGTCCTGTCATCAATGTCTCCCACCAGTGTCTCCACCAGATCATGCAGGGTGACGATTCCTACAAAACAGCCATATTCATCCAGCACTACTGCAAAATAATCCCGTTTCTCCCGCATTTCCCGGAAGATCAGGTTAGCACGCATGGATTCCGGTACAAAAAACGGCGGATAACAGGCATGATGCAAAACAGCAGCTCTGGTTCTGTCATTCAGACGGAAATAATCTCTGGTATCCAGAATATGGATAATATCATCCTGATCTTCCCCGCATACCGGATAAAAGGTGTGACGGTTCTCTCTGATAATCCGTTCCCATTCCTCATCTGAATCTTCCATATAGAGGACAACCACATCTCTTCTGTGTGTACAGATCTCATCTGCCGCAGTATCATCCAGGTCAAAAACATTCTGGATCATCTCGCTTTCTTCCTGCTGGATACTGCCCTGCTCATTTCCTTCTGTAAGCAGCATACGAATCTCTTCCTCTGTGGCCTGCTCCTCTTTTTCTTCCGGTTTGATCCCCATCAGATACAGCACGCCATTGGCAGTTACTGTCAGAAGTGCGGTAGCCGGCCAGACTGCGACCATTGCGATCTTAAGAAGTCCTGCCAGACGCAGAGACAGTTCATCCGGATTTTTCATTCCCAGACGTCTTGGCACCAGCTCCCCAAACAGAAGACTTACATAGGAAAGCAGTATGGTCACGATGATCATGCATACGATCTTCAGAACATTCTGTGGTACATCTATCCCTGCCTTTATCAGTGCCGCTGTCATCGGCTGCGCAAAATATTCTGCCGCAAAAGCACTCTGCAGAAATCCTGCCGTAGTTACCGTTACACGGATCGCTGTCATAAAATGTGCCGGCTGTTCTGTGAGCTTTATCAAAATCTGCGCCCGGTGATCTCCCTCTTCCGCAAGCTCCCTCATCTTCGCCTCATTCATGGACAGAACCGCCATTTCAGCACCTGCGAAAACAGAGTTCAGAAAGATCAGGAACACCAGTAAAACAATTGCCTGTATCATATTTTTATTCCCCTCAGTATAGTCGTCCGGAATTATTCCGAACCGGTTATAATACAGAAAGCGGACCGTTATCATCCGCTTTCCTGTTGCTTATTCTGATTATTATTACATAAGATAGCACAACCCTTCCGGTCTGTCAAACCACCAACTTCCAGCCAGCAATAAACTATGATAAAAAAAACAGCAGATACATACAACAGAACGGCCTTTCATCTTCCACTCTGCTGCATGCCTACGAACATCATCGCTGCACGACCTATGTTCACTCTGCTGCTTCCTTTTCCATATGATGTTTCGGAAATTCCATAATGATCTCGGTTCCCTGTCCCGGCTCACTGTTAAGCCACAGCCTGCCGTTCAGAGTTTTTACTCCGTGCTTTACAATGGAAAGGCCAAGACCGGTTCCGCCGATTTCCTTAGAATGGCTTTTGTCCACCCGATAAAAACGTTCAAAAATGCGTTCCTGATCTTCCTTCGGAATACCGATCCCTGTATCCCGCACATTCACGCGAACTGCATCCTCGCCATCCTTCATTCTCACAAAAACCTCTCCACCCCGGCGGTTATATTTGACAGCATTATCGCAGACATTATAGAGAACCTCTTCCATGATCGTCGGCACTGTATCCAGCACTGTACTTCCACCTTCCATATACATATGCACTTCCTGCTTTTCGGCAGCTTCATGTAAGGTAGAAAAAATATCATGAGTCAGACTGTAAAGATCCAGTTTTTCCCACTGATAAGGCAATCCGCCTTCATCCAGACGGGAAATCCTGATCACATCCCCAACCAGACGGATCAGTCTCTGCGCTTCCTTATAGATGCGTCCTGCAAAAACCTTCACATCCTCATCCTTCACAAATCCGTCCTGCATAATCTCAGCAAAGCCGGAAATGGAAGTCAGCGGCGTTTTCAGCTCGTGGGAAACATTGGCTGAAAATTCTCTTCGCAGCTGTTCCCTTTCTACTTTTTCGGTCACATCCACCAGAAGGATCACCGCACCCTCTGTCTTATTTTCTCTTGTGACAGGATTGGCGATCACCTGAATCTCACTGCCATCAAGACGGAGAACTTTATCCTCATGCTTTCCGTCAAGGACCTGACAAACGACATCCCTGAACTCCTCCGAACGGTTCAGAAGATATACACTTTCTCCCGTTTTAACTTCTTTTACCTTAAGGAGCTTTCCCACACTGGAGTTGACAGAAAGTACCATGGTATAGCGGTCGATCACAAGAAGTCCCTCCTGCATGTTCTCCGTGATAATAGAAAATTCTTTCTGCTGTCTTCTGGCTGCCTCAAGCTGCAGACGGATCTGCCGGCTCTGTCTGCCGATCTTGCTGAGAAGCGGCTGTACCTCATCATAGGCATCATTCTCATCCGGATGCTCCAGATCAAGCCCATTAAGAGGTTCCACAACCTTCCCGGAAAGCCTGGATGCAAATACGCCGGACAGGAGCAACATAAGTATCAGAACTACAGCAAAAGGCGGAAGCAGCTGCAGGAGCAGCATCCATACAGAAGCCTGGTTACTGGAAACTCTCAGCACATTGCCATTTTCAAGGCGTACTGCATAATACATTGTTTTTTCGGAAAGCGTGGATGACATTCTTTCATCCGCACCTTCTCCGTTGATCTCTGCTTCACGGATCTCCTTGCGATGTCCGTGATTATCCATGCTTTCCACATTTGCCTCATTGTCGTAGATAACTTTTCCACTTTCATCCACATAAGTGATCCTGGAATCCTCATCATTCAGCTGCTGCAAATAATCCACCCCTGCACTTTCCACGCCTCTGGAAATATACACGGCTTCTTTCTTCAGTTCATCCATCAGCTGTCCCTGAAAATAGTGATAAAGGATCCCAACGACAAATGCCAGTCCCAGTACTGTGATCAGCGATGAAACCAGCATGATATACTTGAATATTTTTTTACTCAAAGCTCAGCCCTTTCCTTTCTCCGAAATCTGTATAACATTTTACAAAACCAATGTAAAAATAATCATCCGGAAAAAGTTAAATCCTTGTAAATTTCCTCCTACCATAAAAAGTGCTGTGATATTCTTTCAATACCACAGCACTTTTTTACAATAATGCAACTCTTTGCAATCTGCTCTTACTTATTTCTATTCCTCAACAAAATAGTTATCTGTATGACTGGAACCGCTTCTGTGGTTTCCTGTGATGGAATATTCCACCCACTCTGCAATGTTCACAGCGTGATCACCGATACGCTCGAAATATTTTGCAGCCATAAGGATATCCAGACCGATGCTTGCATCCGGTTTTCCGTTATTCAGAACCTCGGCCAGCTTTTCCTTAATATCATTGAAGGCATCGTCCACCTTATCATCATCGTCAATAACCTTTCTGGAAAGCTCAAGATCACCCTTTACAAAGGCATCGATGCTTTCTGTAACCATCCGGACAGTATCCTCTGCCATCTTCCGGATATTAATGATATCTCCGGTAACTGCTTTGTCCTCGATATGCTTGGAAAGATCCGCAATATCTGCTGCCTGGTCACCGATGCGTTCCATATCGGAGATCATCTTCAGTGCTGCGGAAATGGATCGCAGATCTCCTGCTACCGGATGCTCATGAAGAAGAAGCTTCATGCAGAGATTTTCAATTCTCTTTTTCCTGTGCATCGATCTCTTTTCGTCTCAAGATCTTGCCAATGAGAGTCATCCCGCCTTCACCCTGAATAGCTTTGGCAGAAAGTGAAATTGCTTTTTCGCAGAGACTTCCCATGGTGATCAGTTCCACGTGAAGCTCTTCCAGCTGTCTTACAAAACGTTCTGACATAATATCAACCAAACCTTCCTGTAATATAATCCTCTGTACGCTTATCCGCCGGCATGGAGAACAGCTTGTCTGTATCCGCAAATTCCACAACCTCACCAAGAAGGAAAAATGCTGTCTTGTCGGAAATACGGGTTGCCTGCTGCATGTTATGTGTGACCATAACAATGGTGTAATCCTTTTTAAGCTCTACTGCCAGATCCTCGATCTTGGAAGTGGAGATCGGGTCCAGGGCAGATGTGGGCTCATCCATAAGAAGCACCTCCGGCTGTACTGCCAGGGCACGGGCAATGCAGAGACGCTGCTGCTGTCCGCCTGACATTCCAAGAGCACTTTTTTTCAGGCGGTCCTTGACCTCATCCCAGATTGCCGCATCACGGAGAGATTTTTCCACGATCTCGTCCAGCTTCGCCTTGGAACGGATACCGTGTGTTCTCGGACCATATGCAATATTATCATAAATGCTCATCGGAAACGGATTGGGCTTCTGAAATACCATTCCCACACGTTTACGCAGAAGATTCACGTCCATATCTCCGTAAATATCTTCCCCGTCAAGCTCTACCTTTCCTGTGATGGTACAGCCTTCCACAAGGTCATTCATACGGTTTAAGGATTTCAGAAGTGTGGATTTACCGCAGCCGCTTGGTCCGATAAATGCTGTGATCTCTTTTTCCGGGATCTCCATATTGATTCCCTTCAGTGCATGAAAGCTTCCGTAATGGAGATTCATATTGTCAATTGAAATTTTGTATTTTCACTCATGATCGATCATTATCCTTTCGCAATTTTTCTGGCTACCAGACCGGACAGTCCGTTGATAACAAGTACAAATGCCAGAATGACTACTGCTGTTGCAGATGCCTGGTTTACATGAAGTCCCTCACTGGAAAGCACATACATGTGAAGTGCCAGGGTACGTCCGGAACCCATCAGGCTGCTTGGAACTGCCGCAACAGTACCGGAGGTATAAAGAAGTGCTGCAGTCTCACCTACCACACGTCCGATAGCCAGGATCACACCTGCCAGGATTCCGGGAACTGCGGAGGGAAGCACAATCGTAAAAATAGTACGGAGCTTGCCTGCTCCAAGTCCGAAGCTTGCCTCACGGTAAGAATCCGGAACAGATTTCAGCGCTTCCTCAGCGGTACGCATGATCAGGGGAAGTACCATGATCACCATAGTCAGGGCACCGGAAAGAAGAGACATGCCCCAGTGCAGTGCAGTTACAAAGAACAGCATACCGAACAGACCATATACGATGGATGGAATACCGGAAAGTGTCTCTGCGGTAATACGGATCAGCTTTACAAAACGGCTGCCTTTTTTGCATATTCCACAAGGAAGATCGCTGCAAAAATTCCTACCGGAGCGGCAATCGCCAGAGATACCAGTGTCATGATCAGGGTATTGATCAGTGACGGGAGAAGGGAAACGTTCTCTGAGGTATAGGTAAGGCTGAACAGACTTGCATTCAGATAGGGAATACCTTTTACAAGCACATAGCCGATCAGGAAGAACAGCAGTGCAAAAGTGATCACTGCTCCCAGCAGTGTGAGAAATGCCAGGACTCCTGCACCAGGATGTCTTGCATAAGACTTCAGCTGGTCTCCTATGGTAAGTGTATTTCTTTTTTCATGTTTGCTTCTGCCGCAGGATCTGCGGCTACAGATACGTTAGTTTGCATACTCCGCCCTCCTGTTCAGCAGTGAAAGACTTAAGTTGATGATCAGGATAAATACAAAGAGTACAACTCCTGTTGCGATCAGTGCTTCTCTGTGAAGTCCTGATGCATATCCCATTTCTGTTACGATGTTTGCAGTCATGGTACGTACCCCCTGAAGAAGTCCCTTCGGCATGCGCGGCTGGTTTCCGGCTACCATGATCACGGCCATGGTCTCACCGATAGCACGGCCAATTCCAAGGACAACGCCTGCCAGGATTCCGGACTTTGCTGCAGGAAGCATAACATAGAAAATGCTTCTTTCTTTTGTTGCGCCAAGTGCAAGTGAGCCTTCATAGTAGCTTTCCGGAACGCTTCGTACTGCCGATTCCGTAACTCCGATGATCGTCGGAAGGATCATGATTCCCAGAAGGATACATGCTGCCAGCATACTGCTTCCGGTTCCGCCGAACAGCTGGCGGATCAGCGGTACCAGGAGAACCAGACCAAAATAACCATATACGATGGATGGAACGCCTGCCATAAGCTCAATACCGGATTTCAGTGGTTTATAGATTTTTTTCGGGCAATATCTTGCCATAAATACGGAGGTAAAAAGTGCGATCGGAACTCCGATAAGGATTGCTCCTGCAGTTACATAAATACTTGCCACGATCATTGGCAGGATTCCGAATTTATCGTTTGTCGGTCTCCATTCTGTTCCGAAGAGGAATTTTAAGGGACCAATCTTTCCCATTGCAGGAAGGCCATTTGCAAAAAGAAACACACAGATAAGAAATACTGCGAGAACCGATGCACAGGCCGCAATGAGAAAAACGACCTTCATGGCCTTTTCTCCTAAATGATTCATAAGACACCTTTCTCTCTGTTCCAGTGGATATCCACTGTGCTGATATATAACGGAGCGGCTTTCCTGACCTTGTCATGATCGCCGCTCTTTGTAAGATACTTCAATCGTTTTTTGCCCGGGAATTTATTTGGTTACGTCTTCCCAGTCTGTGATATCACCTGTGAAGATGGATTTTACCTGGTCACTTGAAAGCTCCTCAAGGTCATTGTCGTTGTTTACGATGACTGCGATACCATCTTTTGCGATCTCTGTAGCTTTAACACCTTTCTCTGTTTCCTCGTCCTTCAGCTCACGGGATGCCATTCCGATATCACATACACCCTCTGTTGCGCTATTGATTCCTGTTGTGGAGTCGCTGACCTGAACCTCTACTGTGATGTTTTGTTTGTTTTCTGATATGCCTCTACAAGCTTCTCCATTACAGGTCCTACAGAAGAAGATCCCATAACTACGACTTTACCTTTTGCATCGCCTGCTTTATATACCTCTGCTTTATCATCTACTTTGATGTAGCCTTCCTTTTCGATGATGTCCTGTCCGTCAGAGCTCATGATGTAGTTGATGAAATCCTGTGCTGCATCGCTGAGCTTGTCGCCTGTTACGATGTTGAACGGACGTGCTACCTTGTATGTATCATCTGCAACGTTCTCTGCTGTTGCCTCTGCTCCGTCGATCTTTACTGCTTTTACTGTATCGTTGAGGGAACCAAGGGATACATATCCGATAGAGTTCTCATCGCCTGCTACTGTGGTAAGCATTACATCTGTGTTGTTTGTGATGCTTGCTTCCTGTGTTGTCATATCTACTTTCTCGCCGTCTTTTTCTTCTTCGATTCCAAACAGCTCTACGAATGCTCCACGTGTTCCGGATCCGTCCTCACGGGAAATTACGTCGATCGCTCCGGACGGTGCTGCCATTACAACGGTTCCCATTACTGTAGTTCCGATAAGTGCTGCTGTTAAGATACCTGCGATTCTTTTTTCATGATTGTTTTCTCCTCATTTCTATGATCATTCTTACTTGCTTACTGCTTAAGTACAGGTGTTATTATAGGAATGAAAGGTAAAATATAAAATCGCGGTTTTGTAAAATGTTGGTTAAAAAACGTGATATAAAAAAAGCTGCTCGCGCTAGCTTTTTTATATGATATATTCGTCCGCCTTCACGGATTGCCAGTTCATCAGGTCTTCCAGTGTTATATGATCCACCACACCTTTGATAGCATCGTCCAGCTTTTTCCAGAGGATCTGAGTGACACAGTTCTCCTCACGTTCACAGAAGGCTCCGTTGTCGTCCAGACATTCCACAGGGGAAAGGCTTCCTTCTGTGAGACGAAGGATCATTCCGACCGTGTATTTATCCGGGGTCTGCTGCAGTGCATAGCCGCCCTGAGGACCACGGACACTGCGGACAAAGCCTGCTTTGTTCAGGATGGATATGATCTGCTCCAGATATTTATCTGAGATCTCCTGGCGCTTCGCCACATCCTTCAGGCGGATCGGTTTTCCTGTATAATTTGTAGCAAGATCCAACATCAGTCTCAGCGCATATCTTCCTCTTGTAGAAATCCTCATGTAATATTTACCTCCAATATTTCAGTATTCTTCTGATTTATAGCCTTTCGCTCTTTCTGTTATTGTGCAGCTGTTCGGCCGGAAATATTCCTCTGTATTCCATGACCGGCTCCCTTCTCTGTGATGCACAAACAGCTTCCTGTATCTTTCGCAAGAAGCAGTGTCTGCTTTGCAGACTTTATTCTTTATATTGTTAATAGGTTTTATTCGTTTTCTCTATTATACCCTAAAAAGCTACAGGATACAAGCAAGTCCCCACCCACGGCTTATTGTTTTTCGCAGCTCCACAGGGGACTTACTTGATCCGGTGAAAAATAAGAATAAAACCGGCGCTCCGGCAGCCTGCTTGGACAGGCATTCAGGAGCGCCATAAATAATCCCGCAGAATCACGCTTCAGGGCAAAAGAAGCGGTCTTCGGAGCGATTATTTTGTAAACAGTGGTGTGGAGTAGTAACGGTCTCCACTGTCCGGAAGAAGTGCTACGATCACTTTCCCCTTGTTCTCCGAGCGTTTTGCAAGCTGGATCGCAGCATAGAGAGCTGCACCGGAGGAAATGCCTGTAAGGATTCCCTCTTTCTTTGTAAGGAGTTTGGATGTCTCAAATGCATCCTCGTTCTCTACAGGGATGATCTCGTCATAAACCTTGGTGTCAAGTGTATCCGGAACAAAACCAGCGCCGATACCCTGGATCTTATGCGGGCCTGCTTTTCCCTCGGAAAGTACAGGAGAAGTTGCAGGCTCAACAGCAACTACCTTCACATTCGGGTTCTGGCTCTTCAGATACTCACCTGTACCTGTGATCGTTCCGCCTGTACCAACACCTGCTACAAAAATATCTACCTTTCCGTCTGTGTCATTCCAGATCTCAGGGCCTGTTGTTGCTGCATGTGCCTTCGGGTTAGCCGGGTTCTCAAACTGTCCGGGGATGAAGCTTCCCGGAATCTCCTTGGCAAGCTCTTCTGCCTTGGCAATGGCTCCTTTCATTCCTTTGGCTCCGTCTGTGAGAACTACCTCTGCACCATATGCCTTCAGGATGTTTCTTCTCTCAACACTCATGGTCTCCGGCATGGTAAGGATCGTCTTATAGCCCTTGGCAGCTGCGATGGCTGCAAGTCCGATTCCTGTATTGCCGGATGTTGGCTCAATAATGGTTGCGCCTGGTTTCAGAACGCCCTTCTGCTCTGCATCCTCGATCATTGCCTTGCCGATTCTGTCCTTAACGCTTCCTGCCGGGTTGAAATACTCGAGCTTCGCAAGTACTGTAGCCTCAAGTCCCTCAGACTTCTCTACGTTCTTAATCTCTACAAGCGGTGTGTTTCCGATCAGTTCCAGTGCGCTTCCGTAAATTTTACCCATGATGATATCCTCCTTATTTCCTTTATGTCCATTTCCTTATTTCCTAGTAACTATATATGTTTTCTGTGATTTGATTGAATTATATCATAGTACAGGGATTTGTCAATACATTTCAGCCAAAAAACGCAGGAATTTTTCTCCGGAAAACTCCTGCGCTTCATATAATTTCATTTATTCTTTTTTAGGATTTTTACAAGCAGATGCATAGTCAGGCGGATATTCATATTCTTTATTTTTCAGATTCTGTTAATGTAATATCCCCATCGCTGCATTCCACATTTAAAGTCGGTGCTGAAGCACCGGCCTTGTTCTCATAAACAGAGGTGTCTTCCTCATTGTCGGTTTTTCCCCTGGAAAGCCCCTCCGTGTCCACATCTCCGTCTGTAGCTTTCAGATAAATATTGGTTTTCTCTGCACTGCCGTTCTTCATTTCTACAGAAATATCACCGCAGGAGCTATTAATCTTCATATCTCCGTTAAAGCTGCCGTTGTCTATCTGAAGATCTCCGTCGCTGAGAGCTATCTGTCCATCTGCAAGCTCTGCCTTTTTTATGGTCACATCTCCGTTTCCGGATTTCAGCTGCATGTTATCTGTACATTGAAGCTCTTTTACATTCAGATCCCCGTCGGAAAGCTTTGCATCAAATTTTTCGAACTCGCCCTTATCCAGCATCAGATCTCCATTGAGAAGTTCCAGGGTCATTTCTTTACACAAAAGCTGATCGGCAGTAAGATCCCCGTCGGAAAGCTGAAGCTCCGCTTCGGAAAGCTGTGCCTTCTCCGGAATGTAAAGAATAACCGTATTCAATGCATCTTTCTTTTCTGTCAGATCCGCATGTGTCGAGAATATCCCCAGATCATAGGTTATATAATAGCTTCCACTGCCGCCTGCAGACTCCTCAAGTGTGAGCTCTCCATCCTTATCCTTCCAGGTCAGAGGATTTTTCCTCCCGTTTTTCTCAAGCTTATATTCCATATAATAATGGTCATCATCTGAGGTACGGATATCCAGATCAAAATTCTCAAAATCCACATTCAGCTTCGTAAAATCATCAATCTGTTCTTTTTTCATTACTGTAAGATTTTTACGACTGGAAGAATTTCCTCCGGATACATACATATGATCTGAAGTATATGTGAAATCTTTTCCCCCTGCAAAATATCCTGCTGTGGAAAGAACAACTCCCGCTACACAGAGTGCTGTACCTGTCATCAGCACTGTTTTTGCAATCTTATTCATTTTTATGCACCTTCTTTCTTGCAAGTCTGTTAACCAGACGGCCGATTCCCATTGCACACCATTTACATATATATATGGTAAGTACTCCAACGAGGATTCCCGCACCTGCCATCAGAAATCCACTGCCGACCATCATGCAGGCTGCTGCCAGAGATTTCGCGATCAATGTCACTCCAAAACCTGTAAGCACGATACCTCCGGCTATTGCTGATACACCTGTAACTGCCATGGAAAAGATCACTGCTGCGATGACAATCACCACTGCTGCCAGTACTGCAAGGCCTGCAAACAGCAGCGCAATGCTCACCGGCGATGCACAGATCACCAGAAATGCGAGAAGAATGATCTTTCCGGGGGAACGCTTCTTTCCTGCGGATGTACTGTACCCTGTTGTACTCAGGTTTCCTGAATCTGTCCGGCTATGTGCATGGGAGCTATCTCCGTAATATGAACCTGCTGCCGGCAAAGCTGCTGTTTTTTCCTCGGTGATGTCTTTACTGTCACCAACACTCTCCTGTAAAAGGTTCAGAAGCAGTTCCCTTGCCGCCTCTTTAGGTTGTCCCAGTTCTTCCATAACCTGCTGTTCATTCTCAGGTCCAGCCTCATCGAAGTATTCCGAAAAATACTCAATGGCATTGTCATAATCTTCTTTTGGAAGCCGCTTCAGATATTTCTTCAGCTGCTCCATATACTCTTTTCTTGTCATTTTCGAAGTCTCCCTTCCACAATATCGTCTATAGTATCGCGGTATTCTCTCCACTCTTTCCTCAAATATTCCAGCTGCTTCCGTCCGTCTTCTGTGATGGAATAATATTTACGTTTCCGTCCCTGAAATTCCTCTGAATAAGTTGTCAGATAACCGTCCGTCTCCAGTCTGCGAAGGATCGGATACAATGTGGATTCTTTGATAGAAGCTACCATCTTCACTGTCTGGCTGATCTCATATCCGTAAGAATCCTGCTGCTCTACAACAGAAAGGATCAGGCATTCCGTCAGCACTGCAGACACCGGATAATAATACATAGGCACACCTCTTTATGTAATTATTTTATATATAAAATTTTA
>ENA-OUNH01000303-OUNH01000303.1-human-gut-metagenome-genome-assembly--contig:-NODE-303-length-16531-cov-3.242990_pt1 | contig 16531 bp, 19 predicted proteins | sample MGYA00242806_ERZ504814 | MGnify/ENA primary metagenome ERZ504814 (study PRJEB26092, sample SAMD00036389) | human gut metagenome | host: Homo sapiens | study: EMG produced TPA metagenomics assembly of...
CTGAGGAAAAGGCCCGGCAGGGACCCGGGCGCTTCGGGAGATGTTGCTTGCTACCCGCAGGGAGAAAGAGCCGCTGGCTGCTTTCTGTAAGAAGTGCCGGGAGCTTGGGGTCCGGTTTATGAGATGGATCTGATCGCAGCTGGTGAGGAATTTTATGCAGCGATGAAGAGGAGTACCAATGGCGGCGGAGAGAATTCTCCGATGCTTGAGGGTGAGGATGATTTTTATGAACTGTTTTTTGCTGGGTTGGAGTGAAAAAACAGTCTCAAAATTCCGCATCAATATACTTCTCCAGTACCGGGAACTGTACACCACCGATCTTCAGTACCTGGCTGTGGAAAGCTTTCAGATCAAAGTCCTGGCCAAGGCGGTTCTGTTCGGAAGTGCATAAGTCCAGAAGGCTTAAGTAGCCCCAGTAGTATTTCAGATAATTTCCCGGGGTTTCCAGGATATACTGGTAGATCTCGGAGACAACGGCGCTGTCTTCGATACCAAAGGCTTTCAGAAAGCTGGCGGCTTCGGCCTGAGTCCAGCCGTTGTAATGGATCTCAATGTCCAGAAGGGAGTACATGCATAAATTGATGCTTCGGTTCAGCCAGGAGATCCTGGCAAGCTCTGTGGCAGAAGGATCCTGAATATAATCGGCGGCGTACTGGTAGGCATAGGGTTCGATGTAGGTGGCCCATCCTTCTGCAAAGCCGGAGGTGCAGAGAAGATTTCGGATGTTGGAGGATTTTTGGCGTTGGAAGGTGACAGTCTGGTAAAGATGCCCCGGGAATCCTTCATGTGCCAGTGTGGTAAAAAGCTCCAGGCCCTGGTAGCTGGCAGCCGGATTTATGTAGATCACATTGGGGGTTCCGGTATCCATAGGTGGGGTGAGATAAAAGGCGGGGCTTAGATATTCTTTCATGGAATCGTGGACTGTGCGGAGCTCAAAGGTGACATCTGTGAGAGGTGGGAAGTCTGTTTGGATCTTCTGCTGCAAGGCATTCAGCATCTGGGCAGGCTTTATTTTCTGAAAGTGATTCCCTGGCTGAGAGTAGTCAGAAGCTCCGGGTTTTGTCGAAGTATGGTTCCTGCGATGCCGATCTCGTCGGAAAGCTGTCCGGAGAGTCGTTTTTCCATTTGCTTTACAGGAACGTAAGAGCCGGTCTGACTCTGAAGAAGATAGAGATAGTAGGCTTTTCCTCCTTTGAAATAAGTCAGGCCACGAGTGTTTTTCCTGTGCCACGCAAAGCTTCCAGACCGGTCATAAGTTCCTGATAGGCTGGGATGACTTCTGTTTTCATAAGATTTTGGTGAGTTAGAACCAGAGCGTTTTGCTCTGAAGTGGAAAGTTTTCCAAGATCAGAGAGTTTTTTCTGAAAGATATCTAGCATATAGTTGCTGTCGGGATCCTGTATAAAAGCGCTGCATTGTGCCAGGACCCGGTCTAGGGTAGTATCGCTCATAAAGAAACCTGCTTCGGATTTCTTTTTCTCAAATTCCAGGATGCTCCGAAAGTATGGGCGGATGGTGGTGAGAAGAGTGAGATAGTCGGTGATATCACGATCTTCATAAAAGGCATATTCCGCCAGAAGAACCGGAAGCTGAGCCTGAATACCAAGACTTGGGCCAAGAGGCTCCTGAAGCAGATAATTGTCGCCCAGTGATTTTTCCGTGTGGTAATAGAGAAGCATGGAGTCCAGCGTCAGCTGATTTTCCGTGGAAAGGCGGCTGTAGCGGAAGGATTTCAGTTTTTTTCGTACTGGCTGCAGATCTGGTATGTATTTTCATATCTGTGGGGACAGTGCCAAGAGAAGCTTTTTTTCGCCGGATACCCTGTTTTTCCGGATGTGCCAGGGTATAATGGAGGGTAAGGGTGCTGCCGGAAACTTCATTTTGAAAAACTTTTCCGGAAAAGGCTTCGAATTTTCCGTTTTCTGTGATCCCGTGAGTGGAAAAATAACCGGCAGTAAGGCCGGTGAGAAGTGCCAGGATAAGAAGCAGAGTGATGATAATAGGAGATTTATTTTTCCTGATTTTAAGAGACATAAGACAGTCTTTCATTACTGTTTACAGACATATACCATGTGGAGAGTGCTGATGGTCTCGAAGCAAACAGTAACGTCCTTTCAGAGTGGCGCTTTGTTCTATCATATTGGAAAATTACGGAATCTATGATATTATGTGAGCGGAAATATACAAAAATGGAGAAATAACATGAGTGATATTTATGATCTTGCAATTTTAGGCGGAGGTCCGGCAGGGATCACGGCAGCGATCTATGCGTCCAGGGCCAGGTTAAATACCATATGGATCGATAAAAACTTTGCACCGGGAGGCCAGGTCACAGCTACCTATGCGGTGGATAATTATCCGGGAATGCCGGGGATAATCGGGCATGGATCTCGGAGAAGCCTTTGGGGCACATGCCCGGAAGCTGGGATTGGAACCGCAGCGAGAGAAGATTCTTTCCCTAGAAAATATTTCCGGAGAGATCAAGACGATTCGTACAAAAAAGCATGAATATCAGGCGAAAGCCCTGATCCTTGCATTTGGGGCAGAGCACCGGAAGCTGGATATCCCGGGAGAGGATGATCTGAGCGGCCTTGGTGTTTCCTACTGCGCTACCTGTGACGGAGCTTTTTATAAGGATCGGACTGCAGTGGTAGTGGGTGGAGGAAACGTGGCAGCAGAGGATGCAGTTTTTCTTTCCGGCCTCTGTGAAAGGGTATATCTTGTTCATCGTCGTGATGCGCTTCGAGCAGATCAGGCACTTCAAGAGAAAGTCTTTGCCTGTGAGAATATAGAAATGGTGTGGGACAGTGTTCCCCTTGAGATCCTGGGACAGGACGAAGTGACCGGTCTTAAGATCCGTAATATAAAAACAAATGAAGAGAGGGAGCTGACCGCAGATGGTGTTTTCATTGCTGTGGGGATCGTTCCTAATACGACACTTGTAAAGGATCAGCTCAAGCTGGATGAAAATGGATATATCTGTGCAGGAGAAGAGGGGTTACCAGCGCACCTGGGGTTTTTGCAGCGGGGGATATTCGTACCAAGGCACTTCGCCGAGAGTAGTAACTGCTGTTTCAGATGGAGCCAATGCAGTGGCTTCCGCACAGAAATATCTCTGGAGGAAAGATAATGGCAACGATTAAGGAAATCGCACAAAGAGCAGGCGTGAGTACAACAACTGTTTCCAATGTCATACATGGAAAAACAAAAAAAGTATACTCCTGCCAATATTCAGAAGATCGAGAATCTTATCCGGGAAATGGGATATGTCCAGAAAATGGGACTGAGAGTTCTGAATAAAGAAAATCCCAGCTGATCGCAGTTGTGATCAATTATCATAAAGACTTCAGGGATTCTATCATCGGAGATCCTTTTTATGGAAAGATCATCGGTTTTATCGAGAAATACGTGCAGGAGCTGGGATATTATCTGATGCTGTATTTCGCAAAGGATACAGATAAGATATTCCAGATGGTCATGGGCTGGGATGTAGATGGCGTTATTGCCATCTCCTTCAGCAAAAGCAACTGTGAAAAGATCTATCAGCTGATCAACAAACCGATCGTTTCCATTGATGCATACGGTGAGCTTGATGCAGGCCAGGAAAAACATGTCCTGAATATCGGACTGGACGACGAAAGCGGCGGCTATCTTATGACAAAATATCTTCTGGAATGCGGCTATGAGCATATCCAGGTTTGTGCAGGCCGTGATAATGGTGTGGACCATCTTCGTTACATGGGCGCTCAGCGGGCGGCGAAGGATTTTGCAAAGAAAAAGCAGAAGGTGCAGTTTACTGCTCTTGGAATGAACTACGCCAAACGAAAAGAAAGCTATGCGTGGCTGCTCCAGCGGAAAAAACCAAAGGCCGCACTGTTTTTCCTGTCGGACCTCTATGCATTGGAGGCTATCAGCTTTTTCAGCAGTCGTGGAGTAAAGATTCCGGAGGAGATTGGAATTGCAGGATACGATAACATCAGCTATGCGGAATTTTCCGTGCCTCGTCTGACTACTATCAGCCAGAATGTGGAGCAGAAGGCGTCTCTTGCAGTGGAAATTCTGATGGAACGGATCAATGGAGTGGAAAAAGAGCGTGAAAATGAGATCATGCTTCCGGTCACGCTGATCCCCAGGAGATCTGTACAGCCGCAGCATGAGGAAAAGTAAGTCTGCAGAGAATGTACCTGATCTGATCAGGGGGGTAGATACGAGAAGTCACTGCAGAACTGTGAAAAATAGAAAATCGGGACTTTCAATATAGTAAGAGTACAGAGAAAGAGTACAGAAAATCTGAGATATAAAGATATCAAAAGCCGAAATATACGGGAACTGTCAGTGTCTGACAGTCAGAGTATTTTCGGCTTTTTGTAAATTTACCTGAAATCGTAAAAGAGTTATCCTGTGTAGGTTCGTGCTGAAGATGTGGATAATAAGCATTTGCTGTTCTATGTGAAACCTGCACAAAACTATGATTTTGAACTTGTTACAATGATAGGTTATGTACATAACCTATTTACACAGCCTAACTTTGATGATATAGTGTGAGCGCAAAGGTTAGGTACATAACCAAAGGGAAAGAGTACAGAAGGAGTGAATACCAGATGAAACAGATTCTGATCGCCACACATGGAAAAATGGCCTCCGGCATTCGTTATACAGCAGAGCTGATCGTTGGAAAAATGGATGAGATCACAACCATCGACGCTTATGTGACACCGGAAGACAATGTGGAGAAAAAGTTTGAAGAATATTTCGCACAGCATGAAAACGACAGGATTTTCGTTTTCACAGATCTGATGGGAGGAAGCGTAAATCAGAAGCTTCTGGGATACAGCCAGAAAGAAAATGTTACGCTGATCACAGGAACCAACCTTCCGGTCCTGATGCAGGTCATGATGGCGGATGACGATGTGACAGAGGAGGAGATCCAGGAGTTTATCGATGATGCCAGAGAAGAGCTTCAGATGGTAGACCTTGGCGGTGGAAAGAAATCCACATCTGAAAAAAATGCTGAAGAAGATAATGCACAGGGTATCGAAAATACTGCGCAGATTTCAGAAGGTGCTGCATCGTATGCAAAAAAATCCGCACCGAAAAAAGCTCTGGCTCCCCAGTCCTATGACAATTCCACAGCAAAGATCACCGCACTTCGTGTAGATGACCGTCTGATCCACGGACAGGTTGCCATGACCTGGACCAAACAGCTGGCTGTACAGGGAATCGTGGTAGCTAACGACGAGGCAGCTAACGATAACACCCAGAAGATGGCATTGAAAATGGCCGTACCGGGCGGAATCAAATCGCTGATCAAACCGGTGGATGAAGCCATTCGTATCTTAAACAATCCGAAGGCATCCAGGATGCGTATTCTGGTTCTTACAAGAACCGTAAAAGATGCCCTGAAAATAAGACAGAGCGTTGGCGAAATCGGATTTCTCAATGTAGGAAATACCGGACGTTTCGACGGAATCGATGTTTCCGAGAAACTTGTCCTGACACCGACCATCATGCTGACAAAAGCAGAGCAGCAGGCACTGAAAGACCTGGTTGCCCTTGAACCGAAGACCTGTATGCAGCAGGTACCGAATGATGAGCAGAAGCTTGTGAAGGATGTGCTGGATAAATTAAACTGACGCATATCAAAAAGAATGAACGTAATAATTATCTGAATGCAGATCGTGGAATGTGAGTATCCACTGAATAAGTAAAACGTAACAAAAAAGGGAGGAAAGAAAAAATGTTAAACGCATTTCTTGTAGCACTTGCCGTATTTATTTGTGTCGGCGGTGCAGAGCTGATCGGATTTACCATGCTGAACCGTCCGATCGTCATCGGACCGCTGGTAGGTCTGTTTCTTGGAGATCTTCATACAGGAGTGATCATCGGAGCTTCACTGGAAGCCGTATTTATGGGAGTTGTAAACATCGGAGGTGCTTCCGCGGCAGAACCCGGAATCGCCACAGCAGTAGGAACCGCTTTTGCCATCATGCTTGGTAAAGGATTTGAGGTTGCCCTGACACTGGCACTTCCGATCGGTATTCTTGGTCTTCAGATTAAGACAGTTCTCTATATTTTCATTGTAGGTATGTTTGCAAAAACCTTCGACCGTCTGGCAGCAGAGGGCAAGGAGAAACAGATCATTGCCCTTCATTACGGACTCTGGGCTGTGAACTGGGTATTATATTCACTGTTCGCATTCTTCGGAATACTCTTTGGATCTGATGCAGTCAGTGCACTTCTGGATGCCATCCCGGATGTTGTTATGAACGGTCTGACAGTCTGCGGCGGACTTCTTCCGGCAGTAGGTATGGCAATGCTGATGAAAATGCTCTGGGACAACAAAATCTGCATGTTCTATTTCCTGGGATTTGTCCTGGCAGCATACTTAAACCTTCCGCTTATCGCTCTTGCAGTGATCGGAGTGATTATCGCCATCTCTGTTGGAATGAACGATTATAAGCTTAACCAGCTTTCTGCACAGAGAGTAGCTGTTTCACCGGCTGGAGACTCTGAAGAATATCTTGATGAAGAAGAGGAGGAATTTTTCTCATGAGTAATTTAACAAAATCTATTCCCGCAGATGAAAGAAAAATGCTGAGAAAAGCTTTCTGGCGTTCCTTCACTCTGTATGCAGCAGTAAGCCCGGCAAAGCAGGGAGCATCCGGCTTCTGCTATTCCCTGATGCCATTTATCAACAAATTTTACAAAAACGATGAGGAAGGCAAAAAAGCTGCCCTCACAAGAAGTATGTCTTACTTCAATACAACCATCACCTTATCTACATTCATCATGGGTCTTGTGGCATCCATGGAGAAGAAAAACAGCGAGCAGAAGGATTTTGACGCAAGCTCCATCAATGCGGTGAAATCTTCCCTGATGGGACCTCTGGCCGGTATCGGTGATTCCATTTTCTGGGGTGTTCTTCGTGTAATTGCGGCAGGAATCGCAGTAGGACTTGGAGCATCCAGAAATGTTCTGGCACCTATCGTGTTCCTGCTTCTTTTTAACATTCCGTCTATTCTTGTGAAATATTACGGTACATTCCTGGGTTACAAGCTTGGTTCCAAATACATCCAGAAGGTTTATGCAAGCGGTCTTATGAACATCCTGACAAAGGCTGCCAGCATTGTAGGTCTTATCATGGTTGGTGGTATGACTGCCAGCATGGTAACCTTTAACTCCACTTATGAACTCACCATGAAGGGTGAGTCTGTTCTGAACCTCCAGAGTATGCTGGATCAGATCTTTGTCGGCATCGTTCCTCTTGGACTGACTCTTCTGTGCTACTATCTGCTGAAAAAGAAAAACATCAGCATCACAGTTCTGATCATAGGTGTCATTATCCTGAGTATCCTTCTCTCTCTTTTCGGAATTGCATAAACCTTAAGGATAAGGACTCCAATGGAGACGGCTTCGGCGATCTCAGGGGTATTATTGAAAAACTCCCCTACCTTCAGAAACTTGGGATCGATGTACTCTGGCTCAGTCCTGTATTTGACTCCCCGCCGGATGACAATGGTTACAATATCAGTGATTACCGGAAAATTTATGCAGGCTTCGGAAGCAATGAGGACATGGATGAGCTGATCAGAAAAGCTCACGAGCATGGCATCAAAATCGTTCTGGATCTTGTAGTAAACCATACATCTGATGAGCATGCCTGGTTTGTGGAAAGCCGGAAATCCAAAGACAACGACTACAGTGATTATTACATCTGGAAATTTCCGATCGCTATCAGGAGATCAATGTAAAAAAAGCTCTGGAAAAAAATGACTCCGTGTTTTATTATTATAAGGATCTGATCCGTCTGCGTCATGAAGAGGAACTTCTCACAGAAAGCGACTATCAGCTTCTTCTGGAAGATGAGAAGGTATTTGCCTACCTGAGAACTTCAGAGAAAGAGCAGTGGATCGTTGTGGCAAATCTTTCTGAGGATACAGTAAGTACAGAAGACCTTACAGAATATGTGTCCGATAAAGAGGACATTAAAATTGCAAACTACAAAGACAGAACAGGAATCAAAGAAAACTTGAGACCGTACGAGGCATTTATGATGAGAATCCGCTGAATTCCTGAACTGTTATTTACGCAGCAAAGCGGAAAAAATATCCGCTTTACAGACTGCAGGTATGAGTTTTTGTGCGTATCTGCACTGCCGAAGGATTTCCGGGGCAGTGCAGATGCGCTTTTTGCTCATAGGAACACAGACGGACAAACAGGAGGAAATTATGGAAAAATACATCATTGCAGTAGATATGGACGGAACACTTCTGAACAGCGAGAATAAGATTTCCGGGAGAAACAGAAATGTTTTGCAGCGTCTGATCGATGACGGACATTATGTGGTACCGGCAACAGGAAGAACAAGGGAGCTGATACCGCAGGAGTTTTCCGTGCTCCATGGAGTGAAATGGGGAATCGTGGAAAATGGCTGTGTTGTCTGGGACTACGATAAAAATGAGATGATCTGGCGCAAGACCATGCCAAAAGGAATGGTACGGGGAATCCTGAAAGATGTGGAGGACAGCGGAGTAAAAGGCTGGATCGCGGAGGCTTATGCGAATGGAGTTGCATATTCCGATGCAGATGCCAGAGATTATGTGGCCTCAGTAGTAGATAAAGATCTTCTGGAAAAAACCTTCGTAGATTATTTCCTCAGCAGACATGAATTTGTAAAGGATTTTTACAGACAGACAGAGCTTCTGGATCAGGCAGAAAAGATAAACATCTATTTTGAAAACAGCGAGGATAGCAGAGCTCTCCGTGAAAAATGGAAGGATCTGGATGATGTGGCTGTTACTACTTCCATCAGCGGTAACGCAGAGTTCAACGCAGCAGGGGTGGACAAAGGAGTTGGTCTTGCCATGCTGCGCACAAAGCTTGGCATTGACCGGATGCATGTGATCGCTTTTGGTGATAATGAAAATGATCTGGAAATGCTGGAAGGCGCAGGCATCGGAGTTGCCATGGGTAATTCCAAACAGTATGTAAAGGATGCCGCTAATGAGGTGACCGGAGATAATGATCATGATGGTGTGGCGGAATTTCTTGAGAGGTTTTTCGGGCTGTAAGCTGTGGGTGATCGTGATTGCTGATATACGGGACAGGGAAATATATTTTCTCTGTCTTTTTTTATTTTCATTTTCGGTGATATAAGGTATGATTAACAGAGAAGATGAGGGGAGTGCCGGTTTTGATCGGTAGTTCCCGGTGAAAATTTTTTGAGGGAATCAGGAGGGAATTTTTTATATGAAAAATTTAGTACCTAAGAGGGTGATGGAATATATAGTTATCACATTTGCAGTTATTCTGATGGATGTGGGAATCTATGTATTCAAATTCCCGAATAACTTTTCTTTCGGAGGAGTTTCGGGTATGGCAGTCGTATTCTCGCATTTTATTCCGATGACATCTGCTCAGATCAACCTGGTGATCAATCTTATTCTGCTGGTGATCGGATTTATGATCCTGGGAAAAGATTTTGGCATGAAGACAGCTTATGTTACAGTTGTATCTTCTCTGCTTCTGAATGTGTTCGAGAAGGTTTTTCCAATGGAAAAAGCACTCACAGGGAATATTATGCTGGAGCTGTGCTTCGCGATCATCCTTCCGGCACTGGCTGCTGCGATCCTGTTTTTTGAGAATGCCTCAGGCGGCGGTACGGATATTGTTGCGATGATCATTAAAAAGTATTCTACGATGAATATTTCGGGTGCACTGTTTCTTGTAGACTGTTTCATCGTTGTTGTTTCCTTTATGGTATTTGATATTACCACAGGCCTCTGCTCTGTGCTGGGTCTTATGGCCAAGACGTTGCTGATCGATAAGTCTATTGAGAGGATGAAGCTGAACAAATATTTTACTATCATTTCCAGCAAACCGGAGGAAATTTCCGATTTTATCATGAAGGATCTGAACAGAAGTGCTACGATCTATCATGGAGAGGGTGTTTATACCCATAAGGATAAAAAGATCATCCTGACTGTGGTTGACGTAAAGCAGGCGGTGTTGCTGCAGAGGTTTATTGATGAGGTAGATCCGCAGGCATTTCTGATGGTAACTAAGAGCAGTGAGGTTATTGGTAAGGGATTTATGAGTTATATCTGATGTGGTAATGGAATGCGGATAATTTTATCCGTCGGAACATATGTATGCACGATATGGAGAGCATTTTCAACAGCTGTTAGAGGCTGTGGAGATGCTCTCTTTTTGTACATGATAAATTGTGGAGGGTGTGTATTTATGTAAGGGAAAAGTGGAATGCAGATTGCAAATATCTGCGTGAATTTGAATGAAAAGGCTGTGAAGTTTTCGTGAAAAGGTTTGACAGGGGGCAGATTATATGTTAGGATACACACTTGCGTAACAAATTTAACAAAATTGTAACAAATGAAGATGCTAACAGATGCAACAGACAAACTATTAAGACGGACCGGAGGAGAGTTGCAGATTTTTTGAGAGGAGTTTTTATGTTTTATAAAAAAATTGCTGCTGTTGTTATGAGTGTTGTGATCGCCGGATCTGTTCCGTGTACAGTTTTTGCAGATACAGATGCAAGTACTGTGACAGGTGGCGAGGTGGAAGAACTCTCCATTGAGGAAGATTTCTCAGACGGAACGGATTCCCTCTCCGCTTTTGCAAACGCTCTTGCAGACAAGACAGTTTCTGATGTGGAAGAATATCAGGAAGCGAAAGCAGAGGCTGAGGAGATCGCACAGAAGAGACTGGAAGCAGAAGCAGCAGCGGAAGCTGCCCGTAAAGCGGAAGAAGAGCGTAAGGCAGCTGAAGAGGCAGCACGTAAGGCTGAAGAAGCCCGCGTAGCCAGGCGTCAGGAAATTGCGGATTTTGCACTGCAGTTTGTAGGAAATCCGTATGTCTACGGCGGCACAAGCCTGACAAATGGTGCGGACTGTTCCGGGTTCGTGATGTCTGTGTTTGCACAGTTCGGTTATGAGCTTCCCCGTGTGGCAGCAGCTCAGTGTGCAGCATCCCAGAAGAAATCTGCTGAAGAAATCGAGGTAGGTGATCTGGTATTCTACGGTGACGGTGGAATCGACCACGTAGCTCTCTATATCGGAGACGGTAAGATCGTCCATGCCAGCACCGCAGCCACAGGAATCAAAGTATCCGACTACAATTACCGCACACCGGCTGCGGTTGGAACTTTTGTGGAATAATAAAATATGTAAATGAATACTTTATAAGTTAGACTGCCTACAGGAAATGTTCAAGAGAAATGGAGACGACCTGCGGGCAGTTTTTTGATTATGAGCAAGAATGTGGATTGCGAATGTCCGCTTGACTTGAATAAGAAATTTCCCTGTAATTTCCCAATGACATAAAAAAGCTCTCAGCATTGATGATAGCAGCCATCTTGTTGTGATGTCTGTTTCTATTCTGGTACAGGCTAAGGCAGTCACACAGCCCAGTAGAGTGCTTATGCTTTCCGCAGCATCTGCCTGTAAACAACCACAGATACCACAGCAGTAAACACCTCCGTGATCCAGAATGCGTTCCAGACACCCTCAGGACCCATAAACCGGGACAGAATCCAGGCAACAGGCATGATGACGATCACATACCGGAACAAGGAGATCACAAGGGACTGGGGACCCTTTCCAAGGCCTTCCATAGCTCCTGAAGTAGTGACAGACACAGCAGAGATGATAAATCCTGCACTGATGATCTTAAGAGCCCTGGAACCGGCAGCAATCGTCTCTGGGTTCGTGGTGAATAGTCCCATAAGCTGTCCGGACGCCAGGAGGCAGACAGCAGTTCCAAGGAACATGATCACACAGCTGGCCTCCAAAGTCAGACGGAAGATCTTTTTCACACGTTTCATCTCCTGGGCTCCGAAGTTGTAGCCGATCAGCGGACGCATTCCCTGGATGATACCGTTAGCCGGAAGATAAAGGAAAGTCTGCAGCTTATAATAAACACCTAGGATTACCACATAGCTGTCTGAATAAGCTGCCAGTACAGAATTCAGAAAAGAGACCAGAAATGACGGCAGAGCCAGGTTCAGGATCGCCGGAACACCAATGGCATACAGGCTCAGATCCGTTTCTTTGCTGGCTTTTATGGCTTTTGGGGTCACACGCACAGGAATTGGACGCAAAATATAAAAAGATATATACACAACGATCGTAAGCACTTGACCGATACCAGTAGCCAGAGCAGCACCGCGGATTCCCATTTTCGGGAAAAATCCGATACCCCAGATCAGGAACGGATCCAGGATGATATTGCTGATACAGCCAACCAGCAGGGCAATCATAGACACCTTCATCCTTCCCACAGCCTGGAAAAGTTTCTCAAAGAAAAGGCTGATGGAGATCACAGTGGAAAACAGAAATACGACCGTGGAATACTCAAGCCCCATTCGGATCACCGTTTCATCCTGTGTATACATCCGGAGAAACGCCGGCATAACAGCAATGCTGATCACAGTCATGAGAATACCGTGGATCACAGCCAGAATAAAACCATGGGTCGCAGCTGTGTCAGCCATTTTTTTATTCCTGCGCCAAGATGATAGGACACCCTGGAATTGATACCAATACCAAAACCAATGGCAACTGAATTGATCAGGTTCTGCACAGGATATACAAGTGAGAGTGCTGTCATAGCCTGCTCACTGATCTGTGCTACGAAGAAACTGTCAACAATATTGTACAGCGAGTTTACAAGCATGGAAAAAAACATAGGTAGTGCCATGGAAGCCAGTAGTGGGCCAACAGGCTTTTCCTTCATAAAAGTATCATTCATGAAAAAAACCTCCTTCATATCGTTATTGTATTATTCGTAAAAGAATAACTGTGCGTGTTTTGTGTACATAATAAAAGCCACACAACCTGCCTCTAAAAGCAAAGAGTAAAGGCAGATTATGTGGCGAAAAAAGTCGAAACTGAAAAATCCACACTATGTTTTAGTACCTAAACCCTAACAAAAAAAATCCCGGCTGTCAAGCACAGAATTCAACCGGAGCAGACTATGCAAATGACATGGCTTTTACGCAATTTATCAGTACCTGTACATGTGTGTACTGCGTGCACTGACAGTCTCGAAAACCCCCTTCTGGCAATATGCACAAAACTGGTCGAACCATGGTGGATAAGTGAAAAATTATCCAAAAAGTTTTCCACATGGAAAAAATCCGCAAATAGGCTAATAATCAAGTTATACACAAAATTATCCACATTATCCACAAGGATAACAATGTGGAAGACCTGATTTACATAAAATAAATTAAACATATGTTTTGTGTAAAAATGATAAAACTGCAAAAACTGTGAAAAAAATCTGTAAAACTATTGACATTTTTAAATTCTAAATATCATGAAATATTCCGGGAAAAAGATGTAATTCAAAGAAATAAAAGAGAATAATCTGAAAATAACAACAGAATTCTAATGAAACCACTGTATTTATCCAACCAGAAGCCAGAAGTATGGAAATGTGCGTAAAAAAAGGACAGTGACCGGATGCAACGGACACTGTCCAGTGTTGAAAAGCCTTTTCAGACTGTGGATAAGTGTGGATAACCTTCTTATCCACCCTGTTTCATTCGTTTGATCACCTTCAGACGTGTAAACTCTTCTCGCTCTTTTTCCTCCAGGGCGTTAGTGATATCCCTGGTGAGAGTTTCATATCTTGGGATGGTGATATTCTTCAGAGCGTTGGCACGCTTCTGGGTTTTTTTGATATTGGTGGCAAGCCGGATAGCTGCGTTTTCGATCATGGAAAGCTGAATGGACAGCTCTTTCACACGTTCGAAAGCTGCCTTGGCCTCGTCCAGGGACAGCTTGGTGCTGTAGTAGGCGTAGGTCGGCGTATTGCTGCTCTGCTTGTCATATTCCACAAGAGGGATCTCAGTACCCATAACGCTTCGTGTCTTGATCCGGATGGAATTTTCTACAGGAACGGTATGGGAAATCTGGTCTACAAAAGCGATACCGATCTCCATGTTAGCTTTCTGCAGGGCTGCATAGGCAGTGCGGAAGGTTTCATCGATCTGAGTCTGGATATCCTTTGCCTGGTCAATAAGCTCCATCATTTCACGGATCAGGATATTACGCTTTTTGTCCATAAGCTCATAGCCCTGTCTGGAAAGAGCCAGAGAATTTTTTGCAAGTATGAGATTTCCCTTGGTGGGAAAGGTATTCGGATCCATAAAATCACCTCACTAACGGACGGTTTCTCTGTAATACTGATCCAGAACTTTGGTATCGATACGGTCGAGCTCTTCTCTTGGAAGAAGGCCAAGAAGCTCCCAGCCCTTATCCAGAGTTTCGATGATGCTTCGATTCTCTGTTTCTGACTGTCCTACAAACTCTGCCTCGAAGGCTTTTCCGAATACAAGGTACTGCTTATCCAGCGGAGAAAGCTCATCCTCACCGATAACGGATGCCAGAGCTCTTGCATCGCCTACCTTTGCGTAGCAGGAGAAGAGCTGGTTGGCAACATCCTGATGATCAGCACGTGTGAAGCCTTCACCGATACCGTCCTTCATCAGACGGGACAGGGATGGCAGAACATTGATCGGCGGATAGATCGCTTGACCGTGAAGCTGGCGGTCCAGTACGATCTGGCCTTCTGTGATATATCCGGTAAGGTCGGGGATCGGGTGTGTGATGTCGTCGTTTGGCATGGTCAGGATCGGAATCTGGGTTACAGAACCGGTGCCGCCACGGACGATTCCCGCACGTTCGTAAAGGGTTGCAAGCTCACTGTACAGATATCCGGGATAACCTTTTCGGGAAGGGATCTCACCCTTGGAGGAGGAAACCTCTCGCATGGCCTCACAGAAGGAGGTGATATCAGTCAGGATTACCAGGATATGCATGCCTTTTTCAAAAGCAAGATACTCAGCGGCAGTGAGGGCGATCTTCGGTGTCAGAAGACGCTCTACAACCGGATCGTTTGCAAGGTTCAAAAACATCACAACGTGGTCGGACGCACCGCTTTCTTCGAAGGTCCTGCGGAAGAATTCCGCTACGTCGTATTTCACACCCATTGCCGCAAAAACAATGGCGAATTTTTCATCGGAGTCTGCTCCCAGGGAAGCCTGCTGAACGATCTGTGCAGCCAGCTTATCATGTGGAAGACCGTTACCGGAAAAGATCGGCAGCTTCTGGCCGCGGATCAGTGTGGTCAGTCCGTCAATAGCGGAGATACCGGTGTTGATATAGTTTCGTGGATATTCACGGGTTACCGGATTCAGCGGAAGCCCGTTAATGTTCAGGCTGACCTCCGGTGTGATCTCGCCAAGACCGTCAATAGGCTGGCCGATACCGTTAAAGGTACGTCCCAGGATCTCAGGAGAAAGCCCGATCTCCATAGGATGTCCGGTAAGACGTGTGTGTGTATTGCCGAGGGACATATTGTCAGTTCCCTCAAAAACCTGGATAACGGCCTTGTCCTCATAGATTTCCACGATACGGCCGATCTTTTGAGTGCCGTCCTCCATGTGGAATTCCACGATCTCCTCGTAAGATGCGTTTTTTACACCCTCAAGGACAACAAGAGGGCCGTTTATTTCACTCAGGCCAAGATATTCGATTGCCATAAACTGATCCCTCCTTTAACCGTTTCTTTCCAGTACATTGTCGTAGAAGCGGTCGATATCTTTATGATATTCATCAAAACGCTCCAGCTCTTTGTTTGGAACTTCGTATTTGATGGCGATGATACGTTCAAAGATCTTATCCTCTTTCAGTACGGAAACCGGCATGCCACGGTTTACAAGAGCACGGCATTTCTCGTAGAGATAGAGGATGGTTTCCATCATCAGGAACTGTTTTTCCATAGGAACACTGGTGTCTTCCTGGTGGAAAGCGTTCTGCTGCAGGAAACCCAGACGGATGACTCTGGCGATCTCCAGCGTCAGTTTCTGGTCATCCGGAAGAACGTCGCTTCCGATCAGTTTGACGATTTCCATAAGAGAACTTTCCTGATTGAGGATTGCCATGATCTGGTTTCTGTCGTAGACGAATTTCGGGGAAACATGCTCTCTGTACCAGGGAGTCAGGTCCTCCAGATATTCGCTGTAACTGGTCAGCCACTGGATAGCAGGGAAATGGCGGGCATAAGCAAGGGCCTTGTCCAGTCCCCAGAAGCAGCGGACAAAACGTTTGGTATTCTGTGTGACCGGCTCGGAGAAATCACCACCCTGAGGGGAAACTGCACCGATAATGGATACGGAACCCTCTGTTCCGTTCAGGTTCTGCATCATTCCCGCGCGCTCATAGAAGGCGGAAAGTTTGCTTGCCAGATATGCAGGGAAACCTTCCTCTGCTGGCATCTCCTCCAGACGTCCGGAAAGCTCACGGAGAGCCTCGGCCCATCGGGATGTGGAGTCTGCCATGATCGCTACATCATAACCCATATCACGGTAATATTCCGCAAGTGTAACACCTGTGTAGATGGAAGCCTCACGGGCTGCAACCGGCATGTTGGAGGTGTTGGCGATCAGTGTGGTACGGTCCATCATCAGGTTTCCGGATTTCGGGCATCAGCTTGCTGAAGTCCT
>ENA-OUNH01000305-OUNH01000305.1-human-gut-metagenome-genome-assembly--contig:-NODE-305-length-16469-cov-3.636948_pt1 | contig 16469 bp, 17 predicted proteins | sample MGYA00242806_ERZ504814 | MGnify/ENA primary metagenome ERZ504814 (study PRJEB26092, sample SAMD00036389) | human gut metagenome | host: Homo sapiens | study: EMG produced TPA metagenomics assembly of...
GTGTCTATGCTAGGTCAGCGGTAGTGCAGCCATTGGAACAGCCGTTGTTGCCCTAGCAAAGAGAAAGAACAACAGATAACCTGAACAGCCCCTCGCTCCATCTTACCGGGCAAAGCAAAAGCGCCGCAGCGATGCGGCGCTTTTCTATTGCCAAAAACATCAGGAAGGGGACTTCACTGTCCACCATACGGAAAGCATTTCGCTACACAGTCGGCTTTTGTGTTATTGCTCCAAAAATTCGCGGATCTCCTTTTCGACCGCGTTGACCTCCTCTTCAAACGCGCGGGCCGAAACACGCAGCGCGCCGTGACCCATCACGATGATCTGCTCTGCGCCGTCACTGCTGACCACGCGGGTGCGATGCTCACGGGCCAGCTCATGGGTCGCGCGCTCAATGTACATATCGGCGGTCTCGGCCTCCCGGGTGTAGACGACATAGAGGTTGTGGTATTTTTCGACCTCCCGCGCGCCGCCCCGCACCTTGTAGGCGTCAAACACCAGTATCGGCACACAGCGCTTATAGCCTGCGTAGTTGCACAGAATGTCCATCAGCCTGCGCCGCGCGGCATCAAGGCTGCCGTCCGCCAGCCTGCGCAGGGCGTCCCACGCAAAGATGACATTGTAGCCGTCCACCAGCAGATAGTCCGGCCCGGCGGGCACAGGCGCAGCCGGCACGCTCGCCGCCGGGGCGGTGTGCAGCGCCGCGCGGGCGGCCTTTTTGGCATCGTCAACGCCGCCGCGGCGCTTTATCTTGCCGTAGGTGCGCTCAAAAATTGCCAGCAGTTCCTTATCCTGCTCCAGCGTGCCGCAGTAGGCGGAGGCCCGGCGGCGGCGCGCGTTGGCCTCGTCCTCCTCCTGCGTCTGCCCGGCGGCGGGGGCAGCACCCAGCCTCCGCTCCAGCCCGCTGGAAACATGGGCGCGGGCGGGGACCTCGTCCCACTTGACAAGATACCCGGCCCCGTGGGAGCAGAACACTGAATCCGCCGGGTTGTCGGTATCGGCATCGGGGTCATACCCTGCGGCGGCCAGCACCTCATCGGTGTTGTGGCAGGCATCGTACCCAGCGGGCAGCACAGCCCACCGGCCCAGCCCGTGGGTGTAGGCTGCGACCTCCCGCGCATAGCCGCGCGCCGCAGCAACGGGCAAGCGGCCGGTCAGCCGCACCGTGTTTTCGGAATTCGGGAGTGTTTCAGGCGCATGGAAGCTGCCGCACATCCGCTGCACATCGGCCATGGCGCGGCCCAGCGCATCGGCGGGCAGCTCCAGCGTAAAATCGTACCACGGCTCCAGCAGCTGCACGCCGTCCCCCGCCGCAGCCATCCGCAGGCCCTGCCGCACGGCGCGGTAGGTCGCCTGCCGGAAGTCCCCGCCCTCGGTGTGCTTTTGATGGGCGCGGCCCGCTGCCAGCGTGATCCTGACATCGGTCAGCGGTGCGCCGATCAGCACACCCGGGTGGGTGCGCTCGGCCAGATGGGTCAAAATCAGCCGCTGCCAGTTTTCGGCCAGCGTGTCGGGCGGGCAGTCCGCCGCCAGTTGGACGCCGCTGCCCCCGGGGCGCAGGCTCCAGCAGCAGATGCACCTCGGCATAGTGGCGCAGCGGCTCATAGTGGCCGATGCCCTCGACAGCCGCCGTCAGCGTCTCCTTGTACAAAATGCCGCCCTCGCTGAATGTCACATCCAGCCCGAACCGCTCCTGCAGGATATTCTGCAAAATTTCCAGCTGCACCTCGCCCATCAGCTGTACATGCACCTCGCCGAGGTCGTCCCGCCAGTTCACATGCAGCTGGGGGTCCTCGTCCTCCAGCGTCTGCAGTGCCTTCAGCAGGGGTATGGGGGTCGGCTGCACTCTCCACACGGTAGTTCAGCACCGGCTCCAGCAGCGGGGTATCGGCGTCAGCCTCCGCCCCAAGGCCCTGCCCGGGGCGGGTGGCGGCCGGTCCCGCCGCCGCCACGACCATACCGGGGTATGCCTCGCTGATCAGGCGGAACTTCCCGCCGTTGTACAGCCGCAGCGCATCGGCCTTCTCGCCGCCGGGCAGCACCGCCTTGACCGGCAGCACGCCGCCGGTGATCTTGAGCCATGTCAGCCGTGTGCCCGCGTCCTCACTGATCTTGAACACCCGCGCGCCGAACTCCGGCCAGCGCGGCGGGGTGCGGGTCAGCGTCTGCAGCCCGCGCAGCAGGTCGTCCAGCCCGTCCAGCCGCAGCGCTGCGCCGAAAAACACCGGGAACACCTGCCGCCGCGCAATGGCTGTCACCACGGTCGGGGGCGAGGCCTCGCCGTTTTCCAGCACCTCGTTCATCAGCGGCTCACTGCACAGGGCCAGTGCCTCCGGGTCGGGCACGGCGGAAAAATCCACGCACCCGTCCCCGAACCGCCCGCGCAGCTCCCGCAGGCGGACGGCGGCATCGGCACCCGGCAGATCCATCTTGTTCACAAACACAAAGGTGGGCACGCGGTAGCGAGCCAGCAGCTTCCAGAGCGTCTCGGTGTGGGCCTGCACGCCGTCCGTGCCGGAGACCACCAGCACCGCATAATCCAGCACCTGCAGGGCGCGCTCGGCCTCGGCGGAAAAATCCACATGTCCCGGCGTGTCCAGCAGGGTCAGCTCGCACGCCTCGGCCCCAGCGGCGGCGGGCAGCGCCAGCACCGCCTGCTTGGCAAAAATCGTAATGCCCCGCGCCCGCTCCCGGCTGTCGGTATCCAGAAATGCGTCCCTGTGATCCACGCGGCCCAGCTTGCGCAGTACCCCCGCGCGGTAAAGCAGCCCCTCGGCCAATGTGGTTTTGCCGCTGTCCACATGGGCCAGCAGCCCAACGACCAGTCGTTTCATACAAGTTCCCCTTAGCTTTCAAAAATCATGCCTCTATTGTACAATTTTTCTTGCCATTTGGCAAACGCTGTGCTATACTTATCCCAAATTCACCGAGGAAGGAGAGCACCCCTTATGCGTTGGCAGTTTGGTGTTGTGTTCCAGAAAAAAGGAAACCCCTGACGTACTGACGCTGTAAGTGTGCCCTTTTTTACCTCGGTGACGCTGTAAGTGTGCAGTTTTTGCGCCCTGTGGCTTTGCCGCGGGGCGCTTTTTGCTGCCTTTTTACAAAAATTTAAGGGCACGTTTTCGTATACTATCATGAAAGGGTGTTCCCCATGAATTTACAAAAGCAGCTTCGCTGCGTGTATCTGCACGCATTTACCTCTACCCTGCGCTTCACCGACGCCGTCTGGGTCGCGCTGCTGGCGGCCCGCGGCTTTACGCTGGCGCAAATCGGCCTGGCCGAGGGCGTTTTCCACGGCGTCAGCCTACTGTGTGAGGTCCCCAGCGGCATGGCCGCCGATTTGCTGGGGCGGCGGCGCACGCTGATCTTCAGCGGTGCGCTGGGCGTTGTCTCCGCCGCCACCATGGCGTTTGCGCCCAGTCTCGCGTTCATCTGCGCGGGCATGGGGCTGAAAGCGCTGGGCTACAACCTGCTCTCCGGCACAACGGAAGCCCTGACCTACGACAGCTTGAAAACCGCCGGACGGGAGCGCAACTACATTAAAGTTGACGCCAAAGCGTCAATCTTCATGAAGCTAGCCTCCGCCCTCGGCGCACTGGCCAGCCTGCTGGCCGGGGTGCTGACCTCGGCGGGCTACTACCTTGCGGACGCCGCGGTCAGCGCCGTCTCCGCCTTGGCCGCGGCCAACCTGACCGAACCTGTCGTCACCGACGAACAGGCCGCCCGCGAGAAGCACATCTTACAAGAATTGCCCGCCCGGCTGCGTGTGCACATTTTGGACAGTCTCGACTGCCTGTGCAGCAGCACACCGGCGCGGCGCATTATCATGGCCGACGCCGTCATCTCGCTGCCGTCCTACCTGACCTCGATGTTCGTCCAGCAGCGGCTGACCCAGCAGGGCTGGGCCATGAAATGGCTGTTTCTGCCGGGTCTGCTGGCTGGGACCGCGGGCATGGCGGGCGCATCGCTAGGCCGCCGCCTGCACCCCAAACAGCTGCGCGCGCTCTATTTCGGCTGTGCGCTGCTCGTCGCCACAGGCACGCTTCTGGCGGGCGCGGCCCCGGCGCTGCTCTGCGCCGCTGGGCCGGTACTCGTGCAGGGGGCACTCTCCGTCTGGTTCCTGCACAGTATGCAGCGGCTCAACGACGCGATCCCCAGTGACCGCCGCGCAACGCTCATCAGCGTGGACAGCATGGCCTACAGTCTGCTGATGATCCCCGCCAGCCCGCTTGTGGGCCTTGTGGGCGACCTGACCGGCCAGGCGGGCGCAGGGCTCTGTGTACTGTGCGCACTTGTCGTCGTCAGCGCCCTTGCGGCCGCGCACAAAACGCGCTATAATGACCGCGGAGCATAATTACCCGATTTTTGCAGGGGCCGATGCTCGCATCGGCCCGCAACTCAGGAGGCAAAATCCAGATGACCTATAAAGAAGTTCTTGAATCCGCGCGCGGCCAGATGGGCCCCTGCCATGCCTGCCCGGTATGCAACGGCCGCGCCTGCGGCGCCACGATTCCCGGCCCCGGTGCCAAGGGCAGCGGCACGGTGGCGATCCGCAACTTTGACGCCTGGCACGATGTGCGGCTGAACATGGACACGATCCACGAAAATTTTGAGCCGGACACCGCGCTCCGCATCTTCGGCCGCACCTTTAAGTACCCCTTCTTTGCCGGGCCGGTGGGTGCTCTGGCGCTGCACTACGGCGACAAATACAACGACCTTGACTACAATAACATTCTGGTCCCCGCCTGTGCGGCGGCCGGCATCGCCGCCTTTACCGGTGACGGCACGAACCCCAAGGTCATGGAGGGCGCGACCGCTGCCATCGCCGCCAGCGGCGGCGCGGGCATCCCGACCGTCAAGCCGTGGGACAACGCGACCGTGGCGCAGAAGATGGCGATGACCCGCCAGTCCGGCTGCTTTGCGCTGGCCATGGACATTGACGCCGCAGGGCTGCCGTTTCTGCAGCATCTTGACCCGCCCGCAGGCAGCAAGACCGTGGAGCAGCTGCAGGAGATTGCCAAAAGCGCAGGTGTGCCGTTCATCTTAAAGGGCATCATGACCGTCAGCGGTGCTGAAAAGGCCGTTGAGGCCGGGGCTGCCGGCATCGTTGTGTCCAACCACGGCGGCCGCGTGCTGGACGACTGCCCTGCCACGGCGGAGGTTCTGGCCGACATCGTGGCCGCAGTGGACGGCCGCGCCAAGATCCTTGTGGACGGCGGCATCCGCACCGGCAACGATGTGTTCAAGGCGCTGGCCCTCGGCGCGGACGGCGTGCTGATCGCACGGCCCTTCGTCACGGCCGTCTACGGCGGCGGGGCGGACGGCGTTGCCGCCTACACCGAAAAGCTCGGCAGCGAGCTGGCCGACACGATGCGCCTGTGCGGCGCGCCGACCCTTGATGCCATCACCCGCGATATGGTGCGGATCATTAAGTAAAAAAGCGCCATGCTTTAGGATTGGAAAGCCCATTCTCAAAGCATGGCATTTTTATTGCGCCTCTACGCTGTAGGGGTCGATGCTCGTCATCGACCCGGGCACCTCGCGTTGCCCCCCCTCCTTGCATAAATATTCTTTTTTCTGCAAAAATTGTCCAAACCTCTTGCATAACCTGCGGTTTTGCATTACTATTAAAGAATACCACCGCTTTAAATCGGCAGTGTGAGGGATTTGTGCAAAGTATAGGAGGAGTTATCATGAAAAAGCTTATCAGCACCGTTCTGGCACTTGGCATGGCGGCCGGTCTGGCCGGCTGCGGCAGCAGCGCCGCTGCGACCCCCGGCAGCACGGCGGCCGCTGTTTCGACCGAAAGCACCGCAGCCGCTGACACCGACCTCGCCTACATTCAGGGCAAGGGCAAAATGACCATCGGCTACACCGTCTATGAGCCGATGAACTACACCGATGCCGACGGTAACTTTACCGGCTTTGACACCGAGCTTGCCACCGCCGTCTGCGCCAAGCTCGGCGTTGAGCCTGATTTTGTCGAGATCAACTGGGACACCAAGGTCGTTGAGCTGGACGCCAAGAGCATCGACTGCATCTGGAACGGCATGACCCTGACCGATGACATCATGGCCAACACCGCCTGCACCAAGCCCTACGCCAAGAACGCGCAGGTCGTTGTGATGAAGGCCGATGCCGCCTACGCCTCCACCGCCGATCTGGCGGGCAAGACCGTTGTGGCCGAGGCCGGCTCCGCCGGTGAGACTGCCATCAGCGAGGACGCGGGCCTGTCGCAGGCAGAGTACATCAGCAAGAGCGTGCAGACCGACTGCCTGATGGAGGTTGCCGCCGGCACCGCCGATGCCGCCGTGCTGGACCTGACGCTGGCCACTGCCATGATTGGCGAGGGCACCGACTACGCGAACCTTGCCATCAAGGACGAGCTGAACGCCGAGGAATACGGCGTTGCCTTCCGCAAGGGCAGCGATGCCGCCGAGGCCGTGAACGCCGCCTTTGACGAGCTGAAGGCAGACGGCACGATGCAGGCCCTTGCCGACAAATACAGCCTGACGCTGGCCGACTGATGGGCGAGGCAGCAGTCATCTGGGGCCGCCTGACCGAAGCCTTCTGGCTCAACTGCCAGTTGTTCGGCCTTACCTTACTGTTCGCACTGCCGCTGGGGCTGGTAGTGTCGTTCGGCTCCATGAGCAGGCTTGCCCCGCTGCGCGGCGCAGTCAAGACCTTTGTCTGGATCATCCGCGGCACGCCGCTGATGCTGCAGATCCTTGTCATCTATCTTGGCCCCGGCCTGATGGGCTTTGCCAGCCCGTGGCCATCGGGCGGAAGCGGCCGTCTGGTGGCGGCCGTGGTGGCCTTTGCCATCAACTACGCCTGCTATTTTTCTGAGATCTACCGCGGCGGCATCGAGGCTGTGCCCAAGGGCCAGACCGAGGCCGGGCAGGTGCTGGGCATGACCCGGACCCAGATTTTTTTCCGCGTCACGCTGCTGCAGGTCATCAAGCGGATTCTGCCGCCGATGGGCAACGAGATCATCACCCTCGTCAAGGATACCTCGCTTGCGAATGTCATTGCCAACAAGGACATCATCATGATGGCGAAGGAGTACAGCGCCAAAGGCCTGATCTGGCCGCTGTTCTCCACAGCGGTGTTCTTCCTTGTGTTTGTGGGTGCGCTGACGCTGCTGTTCGGCTGGCTGGAAAAGCGGCTGGACTATTTCAGATAAGGGGGTGCAGTCATGGCATTGTTGGAAGTAAACGGCATCGGCAAAAGCTTTGGTGCCACAAGCGTGCTGCGCGGCATCTCCTTTGATCTGGCCGAGGGGGAGGCGCTGGCGATCATCGGCTCCTCCGGCTCAGGCAAGACCACGCTGCTGCGCTGCCTGAACTTTCTGGAGACGGCCGACACCGGCTCGATCACCGTCGCGGGCGAAACGCTGTGGAGCGCCGCCGACACCCGCACCCAGAGCGAGGAGGCCATCCGCAAAAAGCGGCTGCATTTCGGTCTGGTGTTCCAGAACTTCAACCTGTTCCCCCAGTACACCGCGCTGCAGAATGTGATGCTGGCCGGGCAGCTGCTGGCGCGGGAGCGCCCGGATTACAAGCAGAACAAGCGCCAGATCCTTGCTGAGATCGAGGAGCAGGCGCGGGCGCTGCTGGCGCAGATGGGCCTCTCCGACCGGGAGAACCACTACCCGCACCAGCTTTCGGGCGGGCAGCAGCAGCGCGTGGCCATCGCCCGCGCCTTGGCGCTGCACCCCGACATTCTCTGCTTTGATGAGCCGACCTCGGCCCTTGACCCCGAGCTGACCGGTGAGGTGCTGCGCGTCCTGCGGGAGCTTGCCGCGCACCGCACCACCATGATCATCGTCACCCATGAGATGAAGTTTGCCCGCGATGTGGCGGACCGCATCCTTTTTATGGACGGCGGCGTTGTGGTAGAGCAGGGCAGCGCAAAGGATCTCATCGACCACCCCAAAGAGGAACGCACCCGCCAATTTTTGGCAAGCTACGGAAAATAAACGAAACCGGCAGACCGTTCGATTCAACGGCCTGCCGGTTATCTGTTTCTGTAGGGAGGGGTCTTGACCCCTCCGCTGCGCTTTGCGGCCGGCGCTCACAACATGGGTCACGCCGTAGGGGCGCATTCTATATGCGCCCGCGCCGTTCGCGGCGGCGGAAATGTTCCCGGGCGGATATGGAATCCGCCCCTGCAATGCGTTTTTACCGCACCGCGATGCACTCGATCTCCACAAGGGCGTTTTTCGGCAGGGCGGCGATCTGCACGCAGCTGCGCGCGGGGAAACCGCCGTGGAAATAGCTGCCGTAGACCTCGTTCACCGCGCCGAAATCCCCCAGATCCTGCACGAACACCGTTGTCTTGACAACGCTGTCCAGCGTCAGGCCTGCCTCGCCCAGCACGGCCTGCAGGTTCTTCAGGGCCTGATGGGTCTGGGCCTGCACACCCTCCGCCAGTGCGCCGGTCGCGGGGTCAAGGCCCAGCTGGCCGCTGCAGTAGACCGTTGTGCCGGTATCCACCGCCTGGGCATACGGGCCGAGGGCGGCCGGGGCATTCTTTGTTGCGATTCGTTTCATAACCTTATACACTCCTCTTATGCTTGTTTATCTTTGTCAGCCTCGGGGTCAGCCTCGGGCGGCCAGACAAAGCCGCGCCGGGTCAGGCAATCCTGTAAAAAGTCAGTGACCTGCGCCGTGTAGGCGGCGTTGTCGTGGTAGTAGCTCACCGCATGCTCGGCACCGTGTACGGTCAGGAAGCGGCTGCCCCTTGCACGGCAGGCCGCATAGTTGCGCCGCCCCATCTCATAGGGCACAAAGCCGTCCGCATCGCCGTGGATAAAAAAGATCGGCACCTTGCTCTGCGCGGCAGCGGCGGTGCAGTCGGCATCCTCGGGGTCAAAGTGGCCAAAGAGGATCGCCCCCAGCCGCCCGATAGCGTAGGTCAGCCCGACCGGCATACCGGGCAGGTATTCCGGCAGACATTTGCGGGTGATCTCCCGCGGGCTGGTATAGCCGCAGTCCGCCACAACGCCGCACACATTGTCCGGCAGGCTCAGCCCGGCCGCCAGCACCACAGTGGCCGCCCCCATCGAAACGCCCATCAGGAAGATCGGCACCTCCGGCCCGAAATGACTGCGCGCCCAGACGGCCCAGTCCCGGGCATCGTAGCGCTCTTTGACGCCCATCGTAATGGTGTGCCCGCCGCTGTAGCCGTGGGCGCGCTGGTCGGGCAGCAGCACATTGTAGCCCAGCGCCGTGCAGAGCGTGTAGCCGCCCAGCCCGTCCCGCGTGGCATAGCCGCGGTATCCGTGGAAGATGATGGCCAGCGGCGCACCGTCGGCATGGTGGTAGTACCGCGCCGCCAGCGGGGTGCCGTCCTGCGCCGTGATATGCACCGGCTCAAACCGGTCGCGCGCCAGCGCATCGGCATCGGGGCCCATCGCCTTGCGGTAGCACTCGCGGGTGGGCATGTCCGCCGGGGAGGGCACCTGCGTGGTGGGCTTATTGTAAAAGCCCACGCGGTAGACACCGTAGGCAGCGCCCAGCACCGCTGCACCGGCCGCTGCGGCCGCCTTGAGCAGGGGATGCTTTTTCATGGGGGGATCACCTCAGTTTCCATTGCTGTATTTGTTCCGATTATAGCAAATTCCCGCCCGCACCGCAACGCTTTGACAAAAAAGTTCACACTTGCCACCGCGCCGTTTTCGCGGTATAGTATACTTATTTATGACCCACTCCGCAGGGGGTCAAAGTACACGCCGGTCTTTTCATCGGCTTTACCGCACCTACTACAATTCAAGAGGGTTTCTCATGAGTGAACTGACGCAAAGCATCCAGATCGCTGTTACCCGCTATCCCGGCACGATGGCAGAGCTGGCGCGCCGCACCGCCATCGACCGTTCCACCCTGTACAAGATCATCAACGGCCAGCGCACACCCCGGCAGGAGCAGCTTGAGCGCCTGGCCGAGGCCCTTGCGCTGAATGACGAGCAAAAGGACACCCTGCTGCTGCAGTACAAGCAGCGCGGCCGCTCCACCGACCCGCGGATCCGCACCGAGCTGCACAAGCTGCTGACCACGGCCTGCACCGTGCAGGAGTCTATCCGCCATGAGGGCGTAGCCCCCAACACCGCCTTTCCGGAGATTTCCTGCACCGACCGCTATGTCGAGGGGCCACGCGCCGTGGGCGCACTGGCCGGGGCCCTGATTGCCCGCCACCTTGCATCGGGCGATACCCGGCCGCTGCTGCTCTCCCCCTTCACCAATCCCGTGCTGGACAACGCCCTGATTGAGCGCTTCTCGGTGGCGGACGGAGACCCCGTCACTGTTGCACAGCTGCTGCTTTTTGCGCAGGACCGCGAGATACCGAGGCTCCTTGCCTCCGACATTGCCAAACTTACCCATACGCTGCCGCTGCTTTTTCTGCCCAAGATGCGGTATGACGCCCGCATAGCCTCCTGCATCACCGGTGAGCCGATTCCCGGCGCCCTGATGCCGGTCTACCTGCTCCTGCCGGAGAGCGCACTCCTGATGGACCGCCTTGGGCAAAAGGCGCTGCTCATCACCGACCGCAAGGCGGTCGAAAGCCTGCGCCTTTCGTTCAGCCGCCAGTATTTTGACACCTCCTCCACGCTGCGGCTGACCAGCGATAAGCATGATTTTCTCGAGTCTATGGCGCTGTACAGCGGCCTGTTTGCACGCCGCAAGCGGTGCAGCATGATTCGCTACCAGCCGCCCTTTACCCTGTTTGCCGACAAGGAGATGGCACTGCAGGTCCTGCGCCTTGACGATGACCTACGGGAGCCGCTGCCCTCGATGCTCGACTATCTGGCAAGCTGGAACCAGCAGACACCGGACATCTTTTTCTGTGAGGAGGGCATCCTGCAGTTCGTGCGCAATGGCCTGCTGTTCGACCTGCCCCCGGCACTCTACGACCCGCCCGCGCCCGAGGTGCGCCGCAGGCTGCTGCAGCGGCTGCGGCAGGCCGTTGCAGCCGACCGGCAGACGCTGCGCATCGTGGATACCACCCAACTGCCCCTCTCCCCCGCCATGAGCGTGAATGTCTTTCAGGGCGGCGGCATCGTTTTCTGCCAGGCCACAGCCGCCCCCGATGAGCCGTTCTGCCGCGAATATCTGCTGGACGACCCCGTCCTGACCGATGCGATGCTCGGCTATCTGGACCTGTGCCGCGCCGGGGAGCGGGTGCGCAGCAAAAATATACCCTTGACTTTATTGATTATTGTCTGCGGCTGCTGTAAAATGGTTTTATGTATCACCCGTTTGTAAAAGGAGAAAACGCCATGGCACATACCGAGACCATGCTGGAAAGCAAGGAGATCTTCAACGGCCGCGTCATCCGCGTCACCGTTGACAAGGTGCAGCTGGAGGACGGCTCCACCTCCACCCGCGAGATCGTCCATCACCACGGCGGGGCCTGCATCCTGCCCGTTGACGCAGACGGCAATATTACGCTGGTACGCCAGTTTCGCTATGCCTTCGGGGAGGAGATCTGGGAGCTGCCAGCCGGCAAGCTGGAGGCCGGCGAGGACCCGTTTGAGGCCGCCAAGCGCGAGCTGAGCGAGGAGTGCGGCCTGACCGCCGACCGCTTTGTCGATCTGGGCATCGTCTACGCAACCGTCGGCTATGACAGCGAGAAGATCTACCTGTGGGCCGCCACCGGCCTGCATGAGGTCCGCCAGCATCTTGATGCCGGGGAGTTCCTCGATGTCGTCAGGATGCCGTTTGACAAGGCGCTCGGCCTTGTGATGGACGGCACCATCAAGGATAGCAAGACTCAGGTGGCCCTGCTGAAATATGCGCAGCTGCGCGGCAAAGCCTGAATGGGCGTTGAGATACTGGACCACGGCACCCGCGTGCTGACCGCGCCGGGCGCGACCTTCGGCACCGATGCGCTGCTGCTGGGCCGCTTTGCCCTGCCCCGCCGGGGGGAGCGCGCGCTGGATATGTGCAGCGGCTGCGGCATTATCTCGCTGCTGTGGCACGATGCCGGCCACCGCGGCCCCTGCACGGCGCTTGAGCTGGACGCCGCAGCCTCCGCCCTCTGCGCGCAGGCCGCCGCCGACAACGAGGCCGACCACATCACGCCGCTCTGCGCCGACCTGCGGCAGTTCTGCACCGCCGGGCCGGAGCAGGGGCAGTATGATTTTGCCGCCTGCAACCCGCCGTATTTTGCGGCCGGGCCGCGCAGCCCCGACCCGCGCCGGGCCGAGGCCCGCCATACCGACAGCTGCACCACCGCCGATGCCGTGGACTGCGCCCGCCGCGCCCTGCGGGACGGCGGCCGCTTTGTGCTGTGCCAGCGCCCCGAGCAGCTGGCCGAGATCTTAGCCGCCCTGCGCGCCGCCCGCCTTGAGCCGAAGCGGCTGGCCTTTGTCAAAAACCGGCCAAACGGCGCACCGTGGCTCTTCCTTGTCGAGGCGCAAAAGGGCCGCCGCACCGGCCTGCGCGTGGAGCCGGATGTGCTGATAACGAGTGGTGCGGCGATGTATGGGCCGAAAGGTTAGGCGTGGCATCTGAAAAATGCAGTAGGGGCGGGGCTCTGCTCCGCCCGGGGCATCTTTCCGAGTGAGCAGCTTTCCCGGAAAGATGCTGTATGGGCAAAGTTGGCGGGCGGAGCAAAGCCCCGCCCCTACATATGTGGCAAGGCAAAATACATACAAAATTTATAGAATCAGGAGAACACTGTCATGGGACTTTTTCATCAGAATTTTGACAAACCGGGGCCGGGCGTTTCGCCCAACGCCCCCCGCAAAAAGGGTGCTGCCCGCTATTTTGAGGTGCTGGCCCGCGATTTTTCCACCTTCTGGATGGCAGGTCTGCTCGCCATGATCAGCAGCCTGCCCTTTGCGCTGGGGCTGTGGTTTGCCGTCATGACCCACTCGCTGATCCCGATGCTGCTGGCCGGTATTCTGGGCGGCATGCTGGCCGCCCCGCAGATCGTGGGCCTCAACGATACCGTCCTGCGCGCCCTGCGCGATGAGCCGGGCTACTGGTGGGTGACCTACCGCCGCGCATGGAAGCGCAACGCCAAGGCCTCGCTGCTGCCCGGTGCCATCTGCGGCCTGTTGCTGGCGATGGAGATCTTCACCGCATTCCATACCGAGACCGGCAGCGTTGCCGTCATGGTGGCGATCTTTGTCGCACTGATCCTGCTGGCGGGCATTTTCGCGCAGTACCTCTACGCCCAGGTCGCGCTGGTCGATCTGCCGTTTTCCAGCCTGCTCAAGAACTCTCTGATGCTCTTTTTGGGGTATCTGCCCCGCAGCGCGCTGGGCATCCTGTGGCAGGGCCTTTACTGGGCCGCCATCGCACTGTTCTGGCCGCTGTCCGGTGCTGTGCTGATCCTGACAAGCCTCTGGTTTCCCTGCTCGCTGAGTCTGCTGGCCATCTACCCTGCCTTGAACAAGAGCTTCGACCTTGAGGCGAAGATCAAGGCAATGCGCGACGCCCAGCTCGACAGCCACGACGAGGACTGACCCCTTGAGGAACGCAAGCTGCGTTCCTCTTTTTTATTGCCGCCTCCTCTTGGGTTCTTTGGGGCGCGGCTTTTGCCATCTTGCACCCCACTGCAAAAAAAGGTATAATAACAGAATAGGTTTATTTTACATCCAAGGAGGCCGCGGCTTGAAAATTCTGCTGATACACTGTCATTACCGGCTGCCCGGCGGCGAGGACGCCGTCTTTGCCGCGGAGCGCGCCCTGCTTGAGCGCCGCGGCCATACCGTGCTGGTGTATGAGCGCAGCAATGAGGAGGCCGCCCACGGCCTTGCCAAAGCGCTGCTGCCGCTGCACGCAGTCTGGAACCGCCGCGCCGCCCGCGAGGTCCGCGACCTCATCCGGCGGGAGGGGGTCGAGGCCGTGCATATCCACAACACGCTCCTATTGCTCAGCCCCGCCGTGGTCCGCGCCGCCAAGCGCTGCGGCGTGCCGGTCGTGCAGACGCTGCACAATTTCCGGCTGTTCTGCCCCAACGGCATCCTGCTGCGGGACGGCGCCGTCTGCGAGGATTGCCCCCGCCGCGGCCTGCACTGCGCATTGCAGCACCGCTGCTACCGCGGCAGTCTGGCGCAGACCCTTGTGGTCGCCGCGGCCTACCGGCTGCACCGGACGCTGGGCAGCTGGCGCGGTGTCTGGGTCACGACCCCGACCGAGTTTGACCGCGAAAAGCTGCTGGCCTTCAACAGGCTGCGCCCTACCTTTGACGAAAACCGCCTTGTTGTCAAGCCAAACCCCGTCAATGTGCCCGCCGGGCCGGTCATCCCGTGGGAGGAGCGCGACCGCCGCTTCGTCTTTGCCGGCCGGCTGGAGGAACTCAAGGGGCTGCGCACCGTCATCGAGGCGTGGCGTCTGCTGGGCGACACCGCGCCCGAGCTGCTCATCGCCGGGGACGGCCCGCTGGCCGACTGGGCGCGCGCACAGGCGCTGCCCCGGGTCCGGTTTCTCGGCCAGCTTGAGCGTGCGGAGCTGCACCGTCTGATCGGCGCAAGCTATGCCGTCATTGCCGCAAGTCTCTGCTATGAAAGCTTTGCCCTTGTCCCCGCCGAGGCCCACGCCCTCGGCACGCCGGTGCTGGCCAGCCGGATCGGCAATGTGGGGGCCTCGGTGCGTCCCGGGTTTGACGGGCTTTGCTTTGCGCCGGGCGATGCCGCCGCGCTGGCGGGGGCCGTGCGCGCCCTGCGGGCCATGCAGTTTGACTGCGCGGCCATTGCCGCCGCCACCCGCCGCCGCTTCAGCGAGGAAGAAAACTACAGAACTCTGATGAAATTATACGGCCGCCGCGCCGCCGAGGAATCGCTATGAACCAGTTTTACCGCGCCCTGCAGATGCCGCCCAGACGGCTGCTGCGCAAGCTTTTGGGCGAAAAGGAAGTCTACACCATCGCCGTGCGCCCCCGCCCCACAGCCGAGGGGACCGAGCCGCTGCCCGCGCTGGACGGCGGGGCCTACACCCCCCTGCCCGGGCGCGAGGGCTGGTGGTTTGCCGACCCGCTGCTCTACCGCCGCGGCGGCCGGCGCTGGCTTTTTGCCGAGGCGATGGACCTTTCGACCGGCAAGGGCCGCATCGAGGTCTGCGAGCTGCATGAGGACGGCACGATCGACGCTTGGCAGCCCGCGCTGGAGGAGGACTTTCACCTCTCCTTCCCGACCGTCTTTGACTGGAACGGCGAGATCTGGATGCTGCCCGAGACCGGCAATGACCACAGCCTGCGGCTCTACCGCTGCCGGGCGTTTCCCACCGGGTGGGAGCTTGTGCAGCGCTTTGCGACCGATGAGGAGCTTTGCGATGCCATTCTGCTGGACCGCCGCGCCGAGGCGCTGACCATCCTGTGCAGCGAGACAAAGCCCGACAACCAACTCTATGTCCGCTACCGCCGCTATACCCTGCGCCATGCCGTGCAGGAGTCGGCCGCCCTGCCGCCGCAGGGCCCGTTTGAGCTTGTACCCGATGAGACCTACAACCTGCAGCACCGCGACTTTGACCTTGTCAGCCGCAACGCAGGCCCCCTCTTTGTGCTGGGGGAGCAGATCATCCACCCACGCAGGTTAGCTCAACCGTGGACTACGGCCTGTATCTGCAGTTTCTGGCCCGGCGCGGCAGCTCCGAGATCCCGCTGTGCGCCGCCACGCCCCAGAATGTCACCATCACCGGCATTGCTCCGGCGGACCTCATCGGCGTACACACCTACTGCCGCGATGACCGGCTGGAGATCCTTGACGCGCGATATCTGACCCGCCTGCCTAAAATCGAGAAGGCCGCCAAACCCGCCCCGGCGGACGAGGCGGCCCCCGGGGATACCACCCCGTAACGCCCCCGCTGCGGGGCGCCGTCTGCCTTTCTCTGTAAAAGAGGTACACCTATCCACATGAAAACCATCGTCATCCCGCAATTTTACCGCGGTCCGTCCGGCCAGCGCGGGCTGTACAACCGGCAGGAGGTCGGCCTTGCCCGCGCCTTTGCCGCGCTGGGCTGCCGCGCCGTTGTCCTCTACCCGGAGCCGGGCGCCAAGGCCCCCGCATCGAAACGCCGGAGCCGAATGTCAAGATCTGCTACATGCCCGCCGCCGCCTTCGGCGTGCAGGCGTTTTATAAAAGCTGGCAGATCCTGCTTGACGAGCAGGCGGACGCCGTGCATGTCATGGGGGACAACTCCCTCGGCGTACCGGGGCTGTACCGGTTCTGCCAAAAGCACAGCATCCTGTTTTACAGCCAGCTCGGCGCACTGAAAAGCACCTCCGACAATGCCGTTGTGCGCCGCGTCATGGATCTGCTGCTCGGCCGCAACCTTGCGGTTTACCGTAAACACCGACCTACGCCAAGACCCCCGCCGTGGCAGCCGAGTTGGAAAGCCTCGGCGTGCCCTGCGCCGGGCTGATGCCCGTGGGGCTGGACACCGCCATCATCCCGGCAGTCCCCGGCAGCAAGGCGGAGATCCGCCGCGCCCTCAAGATCGACGAGCAGGCCAGGGTGCTTG
>ENA-OUNH01000306-OUNH01000306.1-human-gut-metagenome-genome-assembly--contig:-NODE-306-length-16441-cov-3.835356_pt1 | contig 16441 bp, 17 predicted proteins | sample MGYA00242806_ERZ504814 | MGnify/ENA primary metagenome ERZ504814 (study PRJEB26092, sample SAMD00036389) | human gut metagenome | host: Homo sapiens | study: EMG produced TPA metagenomics assembly of...
AAAACTACTTGACATAGGGGACACTGTCGGCTATAATAATATAGCGTTCTCGAGAGCGCACAGACAAATGTGGCGGTATAGCTCAGTTGGCTAGAGCATTCGGTTCATACCCGAAGTGTCACCGGTTCAAATCCAGTTACCGCTACCACATGATACAGGATTTCGCTAAAATACTTGGGGGTCGGTTGCAATAGTAGCCGATAAGTTGCTTGCTGTTTTAGCGAAATCTTGTATTATAAGGCCCGTTGGTCAAGCGGTTAAGACACGGCCCTTTCACGGCTGTAACATGGGTTCGATTCCCGTACGGGTCACCAAATGTAGTCCTTGATTTTTAACGAAGATTCGTTAGAAATTGAGGACTTTTTCTTTTGCCTTTTGACGTGTACCACAATCGTACCACACTTTCAGAAAAAATCAATCTTTCCAGAGGGTAGAAGTGCTGCGTAAAAGCCTTTATAAGCGCAGCACTTCTACTTTTGTTGTTCCCCGCCTAATTATAAAACCGTGAAGTGTCGAACAGTAAAGGGGCTTTCGCGGCATATCCTCGCTTTACAAATTGGGCTGCGGTATTCCACGTTCCCCTTGACTGTCCGCCATTCCCGTTTTTTCCGCGAATCGCGGAACAACCCGCAACCCCTTATCCCGATGGGATAACGTGAGTTGAGATTGAGAAAATCGAAAGCGAGGATACGAAAATGAAAGAGACAGTAAAAACATCAAGAACGGCGGGGTACTTGGAGAAAATTTTCCGGGCATTGAACGAAAGATATTTTGATAACGAACTGGAAGAACCCATCATCACGATACAGAGTACACCCAAGGCATACGCACATGTTACTATCGGCAAGGCGTGGCAACGTGGAGATACTACCCGCAGGGAGTTAAACATCGGGGCAGGCACTCTTGACAGAAGCATTTTCGAAATTGTTGCATCGGAACTCCACGAGTGCATACACATCTACAATATGCAGCACGGCATACAGGATTGCAGCCGGAGCGGGCAGTATCACAACCGAAAATTCAAAGCCGCAGCCGAAGCCCGTGACCTGAAAATCAGTTATGACCCGCGCATCGGTTGGAGCATAACAGAACCAACGGAAGCTCTTTGTGAGTTCGTTCTGGAGCAAGGCTGGGACGACATTCGCATGAACCGCATAGAGGGCGGCTACACAACGCGCGGCAAAGGCACAGGGAACACGACAGGCAAGCCAATAGGTGGCAGCAGCCCAAACACCCACAGCATCAAATATGTATGCCCCTGCTGCGGTAACAGCGTGAGGGCAACCAAGGCGGTACACATTTTGTGTATGGACTGCAACAAGCCAATGTTGCCACAATAAAGGAAACTCCGGGAGCAATTCAGCACCCGGAGCTTTTTTGATGTTAACTTTTCAAAAACATTATTTGGATTGTGCGGCAGACACCTTTTATTGATAGAGTTTGAAAAACTGGAAGTTATCGAAGAGCATCCCCTAATTGTAACAAGCCACTACGGATACTTTCTCCAGCTCCACCAATAGCCTGCGCTATAATGATTGCGGCAACTATAATTGCCACTGCAACAATAATCTTTCCAATCAAATGTTGATATTCTTTCATTTTGATTACCTCCATCTACAAGTATCGATTTTCTCAATTCTCAAAACTGGAATTTATCTACGTGTTCCATCATCATTAAAATATTTTTTCAAAGCTTTCTCTGTCGGATAAATTGATCCAACCATAATAAAACATTGAATTGTCACAAGAATCAAGCCCGCAAATCCAATCGTATTCTTATCACTATGGTATAACGGAATATGTATCAAAGCAGATGGTATAAGCATTACCCATCCTATTTTCAACCAAAGTTTTCCACAATAGTCGTGAGCAAATTTCCATGTATCCATATTTTCATGGAGCGAGTTGTTCTATATCCAAGCATACCATTTATATGCTCCGGGCAATGTTTCCACATCATTCTTCCTACAATAATCATAACAACGGGAATTATCATATCACATATTAACATAAACCACCAAAACCACATAAAGTACACCTCCGTAAATTCCGATTTGAGCATCTAATACATTATATCAATTATATACGACCAGCACAATGAAAATCTACGTTTTATAAAAATAAGAGGGTAGGCGCGATCCGCGCCTACCCTTTGATGTTAACATTTCAAAATTACTTCAAGATTGCATCACCATTGAAATAGTATGCCTGAAACACAGTGCCATCTTCCATCAGAAAGCGTCCCTGTGCATCGTGAGGAATCTGTTCGGCTGCTCGTCCGTCTCCGATGATGATGGTAGACAGAGTGGTATCTGCACGGCCACAGATGCGAATGTTCATATTGTTTTTAATCTGGCCGGATAAGATATTCGCATCAGGGCGCTGGGTCGCAAGAATCAAGTGAATGCCAAATGCACGACCCTGACGGGCAATCAGCGCAAGACGTGCTTCAATTTGTGCCAGCAGTTCTTTACGCTCCTTGTCTGCGCCCGTCCTATCGAGCAGTTCTGCCACCTCGTCACAAGCAAAGACAATGCGCTGCATATAGTCTCCGGCCTTTTGGCGGTATTCGGTAATGTTGGCAGCTTCGACTTCTTTGAAAAGCTGTTTACGTTTTTCCAAGGTTCTAGCCAGCCGATTCAGAAGTTCAAGGAGCTTTTTCTCATCGGTAACCAAGTAAACGAAATCTTTCCAACCGCACGAAAAGTCAACGCCACCCTTGAAATCAGACACATACACAACGTCAGCCTGTTCAATAGCTTGCCAAAGCAGACATTGCAGCAAGATAGTCTTGCCGCTGCCCGTGTTGCCGCCAATCAGGATATGCGGAGTCTTGTCGATGTTGATGGTAATATCACCCGTCAGACCACGGCCAAGAAGCAGCAAATTGTCCTCGTTGTAGTGGATATAACGGTTATGCCATTCAGCAGTATCAAAAGCGTGTTCGGGCGGTACGCAGCAAAGGCTTATTGTCCGGCGGTCTTTGCCCTCTTTAACGCTGGCAATTAGCATATTAAGAGCGCTTTCAAGTTCAAGCTGCTTATCAACCCATAATGAAACGGGAAAGCCTGTGCAGCGATAAGTATAGGTGACAACATTGCCGTGCTGCTCTTTTTGGATTAGATAGGGAGCTTCCCCGGCACTGTTCACAAAGCCGACACGCGCGAAATTATGCTGCATATCTAACGCGCCCGGAATATAGCCAACGACAACAAGACTGAAAACAGCCCAGCACAAATAAGTAAACGCTGCTGGCACAATGAAAATGCTGCCAAGTGCGCCGGGCAGATGATACGGCCAGTAGATTGCCGCGCAGAGTACCACTCCCAGCAGCAGGAGAGCAAGCAGAACATGGCGCTTGCGGGGGTATGTAGCTGCATTGTGCAGCCCGGCTTTTGCTGTAGAGGTGAGGTTGCGCAGGTTGGTACGAGCACTCAACTCATTCTTGTTCAGGTTCGTCATTTTCGTTTTCCTTTCCAGAATCAATGTGCGGGGGAAGCAAGTAAAGCTGCTCCCACTCCCCGGAGGTGGGATTTGCAATATAATCAGTGCCAACATCATCAATGTCCAAGTAGCAACGGAAATGGGTAATGTAAGATGCCAATGCTGCTGCATCATAATCTTTGCCGCTGGCACACAGTTCTTCAATGGATAGAGGTGAAATAATGATAATGGTTGTGTAACATGCAACTGCGTCTGAAAATCTTGCGGGTAGAGTGCAATAGTTGCCGCTCAGAATGCGGCGAATGTCGAACCACGGGAATTGCCCGGTGTAATCCGTCAGGACGACGGTGCTTTCAGCGCAGTAGCTGTCCCAAGGGTGAGTGTAGTCACTTACAACGTATGTGTCGGGAGTATGCGAAAACAATTTGTAAGGTTCTTTGGGTGGAAAGTTAGCTTCGATGTAAATGCAATTTAGGTCGCGGTAGACAGAGCGATATTTTTGGCTCATAATCGAGAATCTGATTTTGCGGAGTTCGGCAGAACGATTCCAAATGGTCGGATATAATATCAGAATATCGGCATCGTTTTTGCCCTCACGAATGGCTTTCATTATATCCTCGCTCAGTGTCTTTGACGATTGGTTGTCCTTAGACTTTCGGCTTCCGGGAATCTGTCCCCACTCCCAACAGTTGGCTTCGGAATCGGGGAGTCTTTCGCCTATTTTTCGGGGTGTGTCTTATACCATTTACCCGTAGGGTCTTTTAAGATGTACTGCCGCACCGAAAAAGTATCGGCGTTGCAGTTTTGGAGTGCGGCCATGGGAAATTTTTATGAACCGTGCCACCGCGAGTTTGAGTACCAAAACGTATGGCAATATGCCCGTGTGGTGTGTGCTTACCATTTTCATCTACAGTTAGGCTTTGCTCCATACGAGCTATCATGTAGACGATTTTTCCGGCAGCAATGTCATCTTTTAGTCGCTCTAGAATATCTTTCTGGTCGAGAGATATTCCGTGGTCTTGAGGATTATTTATTGTCAGTAACCACAGATAGGCTTTTTCGGATAAGATGGACGGTCTGCCTTTTCCTCTGCATTTTTCTGGCGGAATTACGTCCGTTTCGTTTGCATCTCCATTGAAATCTGCTGCTTTTGCCATTTTCCATCACCACCTTTTGTCTCAAAGATTGTCAATTTGTCTCAATAGATATTGCTTTTATTAAGACAAATATTTTGACGATAATATGACTAAAACAACGACTTGTCTCAATGTCTCATTGTCGCTCGTAAAGTAATATTCCCCGCCGATCCCGGCGGGGACCCCTACGAGCGGCCCACAGGGACGAAAAAAGAGGCGGCAGCAAAGGTGAGATGCTTTAGGGCATCCCGCCCTTGCCACCGCCAGATTGTGTTACTTGTCGCAGACGGCTACGCCATCAGCAGCAGCTTTCAGGTTAATTGACAGGATACGATTTTCTCCGGATGCATAGAGGGGATAGATGCCAATACGCAAGTTGTCAAACTGCACAAGATGGTCGTAGGCATCATCGAAAAGCAGTTGCTTGCCGGGAATCTTGACCCCAAGAAAGTTGTTTTCAAGCTTGGGGCAAATCACACTGTAGGTGTAGCCGTCAATTTTATCAGTACGTACCTTGCCTTCGTAGTGATAATAGGGGCGGACACTGTACAGTCGCAGGTGTTCACTACCGAGGGTCTCATGGGAGACAACGACCTTTTTGCAGGTCATGCGGTTAAGTTCCATAGTTGTGTTCTCCTTTCTATGGAAGAGGTTGCCCCGCAATGATGCGGGTCGGACTTTATATCATAAGCAAGTCGAATTTGCTTCTGACATCTCTAATTTTATGCGCTTCGCACATTCACGCAAGGGGGTTCAAGATGTAGAATCCGAGGGTAACGGATTTTTACAAAATTTCTTCGAATAAATTTCTTCGCCGCGTTTCAAACGGGCATCAAAGACGGATTCGAGGAGTTGCGGCACCATATCCATATCGCCGTCTAATGTATGACCGTACACGCCCGGCATACCAGCATGAACATGTCCCATTAGTTCCTCAATCGTCCAGCTCTGGAAAGTAGGAATATTCTTTTCGGATTCTGGTAAGCCGCTAATCTCACCTTTATAGATTGACCGAAAGGTGTGTCGCAACTCGTACGGAGTGATGTAGGGAATCCCGTTGAATTTACAAAATTTAGCCCAACGTTCTCGATAGCACAGTTGGCCAGTAGTACCAAAAACGCGCTCATGCGGATTACTGGGACATTGGCGGTACTTTCTTGTGCCTTGAGGACATCGCGCGTTTGGCGTGTCAAGGGAAAGTCGCGCTTTGCGTAGCCGTTTTTGCCGCCAGTTGTCACACCCTTGGCGTTAATAGCACGGCGGACATGAATATAATCGTCATCAATATCGCCCCATTCGAGGCCCATCATTTCGCCCGTCCTAAGGCCCGTAAGGACGTTCAGGCGGTAGGCGTAAATCAGACTGTCTTCGCAGACAGCGCCGTTGTAAAGCACTTGCGAATGTGTGAAAAGGATATAGAGTGAAATAAGGTCAAGGGCTTTTTTGTCTGATGATGGCGCACTGGCAGGAATTTTGATGTTGTTGGTTCTAAGGTCAGAACGGATGTCAGAATCGTCAAGGTAACTACAGAAGCCAGAAAGGTCACCGCGCAAATTTAAGAGTGTTTTTTACTTAAGTGATGTTCGTGATAGGCGGTTGAAATAACGCGCTTAAGGTCTTGCTTAGTAAGCCGGGAGATGCGAATGCGACCAATAACAGGAGCAATATGGTTTTTATATCTGTTGGCAATATTATATGTATCAGTAGTTTCAAGAGCTTTATCTTTTAGGTAAAGCTCAAAGAGGTCATCAACGGTTGTTTTGTCAGACAGAGAAAGGGGCAAATCACTAAGAAGCCAAGCGGCGGCTTTTGCGGCACAATCTTTTTGCCCGCGCTTGCCGGGAAGTTTTGAGTAAAAAGATTTCCGCTCTCCATCTTTCTGCACGTTGATTTTCCAAATTTCCTTTTGGTAACAAAAAACACACGAGCAGCAAGCTCGCTTTGAAGATTAGGCATGGCTGTTCTCCTTACAAAACATAGAATTTTCAATGTAGGGTTTGACGAAGCACGAATAATACTGTTTAGGGGACAGATTCAGGATATTGCCGATAGAAGCAATTTCAGCAGATGTGAACTGGGATTTACCCGTCATTTTGTCTGACATTGCCTGCGGAGAAATATAGATAGCCTTTGCAATTTCTTTATCGGTATAACCTGCATCTTGAATGGTGCGGTGAAGTTTGTAATGTAAATTGATAGCCATAGGAAGTACCTCGTCTGCTGTAGTGTAAATACTATCCTATGCAGTTCGCACATTTACGCAAGCATTTTTTTCAAACCTCCAAATTCTTAATAAATTCGTCAAAAATAGCATCGAAAAGGAAAACAGCTGCACGAGGGCTGTACCCCATTTTGTACCCCACTCAAAATAAAAAAGCCCTTTAATTGAACCGTTCACAGCGGACTGAATCCGCCTATAACGGTGCAAATTAAAAGGCAATTATATTTGAATTATAATTCGATTCCCGTACGGGTCACCAAAAAGCACTACTTCATTTGAGGTAGTGCTTTTTTCTTTATATTTACTTTTCAACAGGTGTCGGGCGTAAATGGTGACCCGTATGGGAATCGAACTCGCCCCAACTAAACGATCACCCCCCTGTACATAGTCAGGGGTGTTGCACTTTCCCGCAAATGCGTGTACAATATGGCATATATATTTCTGGTAAGGGGGCGGCGGCTTGGCTACACAGCAGGTGCAGCAGCGCGCGGCGGGGGGCATTGCCTACACGCTGACGCGGCGGCGGGTGCGCAATATCAATCTGCGCGTCCGGGCGGACGGCTCGGTTGCGGCCAGCGCGTCGGCGCGGGTGCCGGCCGCCTATGTGGACGCTTTTGTGGCGGCCCGCGCCGACTGGGTGCGCGCCGCCCAGCAGCGCGCCGCCGCACGGCGCGCACAGGAGGCCGAGCAGCCGGATCTGCCGCCGAAAGCCGAGGCGCTGGCCCATATGCAGGCGTTGTGCCGGGCATACTATCCGCAGTTTGCAGCGGTATGCCCGGGCGGGCAGATGCCCAAAATCGCCGTGCGCGACATGCACACACGCTGGGGCTCCTGCAGCCTGCGCACCGGTACGCTGGCGTTTGCGCAGCGGCTCTGCGTGATGCCGCAGGCTGCGCAGGAATATGTCGTGGTGCATGAATTCTGCCACTTTGCCCACCCGAACCACAGCCCCGCCTTTTGGGCGGCGGTGGAAAAAATCCTGCCGGATTACAGGCAGCGGGAAAAGCTGTTGAAAATGCGGTGACGGCTGAAAAAGCCTTCCCCCTAGGGGGAAGGTGTCTGCGGCCCCGCCCGCAGACGGATGAGGGGGGAGTTTGCCGCGATTGCCCGTGAACGGGGTGCTGGCGGAAGGTTTGCCCTCATCCGACCTTCGCGTTCGCTCGGCCACCTTCCCCCGGAGGGGAAGGCTTCATACTCTACAAATAAGGGAGGTACACACCTTGCCATCTCCACAAAAAAAGTACACAACGCTGGTCAGCAATACGCTGTTGTTTGCCATCTCAAACTTCAGCTCCAAACTGCTCAGCTTCTTTATCCGGCCGTATCTTAGCTACGCGCTCGATTCGCCCGATGTTATGGGTGTGTCAAGCCTGCTGCAGCAGGCCACAAACCTGCTTATCCCGGTGGTCAGTCTGGGCGTGGCCTACGCAATCATCCGGTTCGGCCTTGATAAGGAAAACGACAAGGCCAGCGTCTTTGTCAACGGTGCGGCCACCATTGGGGTGGGCTTTCTGGTGCTGCTGCTCGCCATGCCGCTGGTCAGCCTGATCCCCAACGCGGCCGAGTATCTGCCTTTCCTCTACCTCTGCGTGCTGGCCAGCTGCCTGCGCACGCTCTGTACCCAGTTCATCCGCTCCCGTATGCTGAACCGGCTGGTGGCGATAGACGGCGTGCTGACAACGCTCAGCCTGCTGCTGTACTACCTGCTGTTCCTGAGCGTTTTGCGGATGGGCGCGACCGGCTTTTTGCTGGCCAACGCGCTGGCGGACCTGACCTCGATGGTGTTCGTCTTTTTTGCGGGCGGCTGTTGGCGGTATTGTAAGCCCAAGCGCTTTGACCGCGGGCTTTGGCGGGATATGCTGCGCTACTGCCTGCCGATGATCCCGGCGTCCATCAGCTTTTGGATCATCAACGCCAGCGATATGTTCTTTGTGCAGGCCCTGTGCGAGGGCTACGGCGGCCGCACCGGCAACCACTGGGTCGGGCTGCTCTCGGCGGGGTATTTTCTGCCGCAGGTCATCACGATTCTGGGCAGCATCTTCTATGAGGCGTGGCAGCTTTCAGCCGTGACCGAGGAGGCCGACCGCGAGGTGTTTTTCTCCAAGATATTCCGCGTGTATGCAAGCGTGCTGTTCTGCTGCGTGGCGGGCATCATTATGCTGTGCCAGCTGCTGATGCGGGTGTTCAAGGCCGAGTATTTTGACGCATGGACCTTTGTGCCGTTCCTGACGCTCTGCTCAATGCTGACCTGCATGAACCAGTTTTTGAACAGCATCTATGTGGTCTATAAGCGAAGTACGGGGTCGCTGGTCACAATGCTGGCCGGTGCGGTGCTGAACCTGATTTTGAACTACTGCTTTATCCGGCTGTGGGGCCCGTGGGGCGTCACGCTGGCCAGCTTCCTGAGCCTGATGCTGGTGTTTTTGCTGCGCGCCTACTCGACCCGCGGCCTGCTGGAAATCGACTTCCACCCGGCGTGGCTGATTTTGAATCTGGCGCTGGTGCTGGCGGAGATCTGGTGCATGATGAAGCTGACCCACTGGGCGCTGCCGGTTGTGGGCATCACGGCCGTGATCTGCGTCATGAATATCCGCGAGGTCCTGAGCATGCTGGACACGCTGATCGGCAAGTTTTTGAAGAAACGGAAAAGTTGATTTTGATTTGCCTTCCCCCTCGGGGGAAGGTGTCTGCGGCCCCGACCACAGACGGATGAGGGGCAAGCTTGCGGTACTGATCCGCTTACGGGCTGCCGCCGGAAGGCTGCCCCTCATCCGGCACTGCGGCGCCACCGCACCCCTTCTGGCGCTGCGCGCCACCTCCCCCGTATCGGGGGAGTCTGTCCCCGAGGGGAAGGCTTAAAGGAGCTTATTATGGAAAACAACGCTATCCTCTCTGCCCTCACCGCCCGCAAAAGCGTCCGGGTGTTCACCGGCGACCCCATCACAGCCGAGGAGCGCGCGGCCATCCTGCACGCGGCGTTTCAGGCGCCCACGGCGGGCAACCAGCAGCTGTACACAATTCTGGACATCACCGACCCCGCGCTGAAGGCCACACTGGCCGACCTGTGCGACCATCAGCCGTTCATTGCCAAGGCACACAGGGGATAGTGGTGTTTCTGGCCGACTGCCGCCGCTGGCTGAACGCCTACCATGCGGCGGGCATTGAGGATGTGCGCAAGCCCGGCGCGGGCGATTTGATGCTGGCTATGGCCGACACCTGCATTGCCGCGCAGAACGCCGTCGTCGCCGCTGAATCTATGGGCATCGGCAGCTGCTATATCGGGGACGTGATTGAAAACGCCGAGCCCATGCGCGAGGCCCTGCGCCTGCCGGAGTACGTTGTGCCCGCCTGTATGTTGGTGTTTGGCCGCCCGACCGAGCAGCAGCAGCGCCGCCCCAAGCCTGCCCGCTTTGCCGAGGCCGCCGTCGTCTGCGAGAACACCTACCGCGACCGCACGCCGGACGAGCTGCGCGCCGACTTCACCGCCCGCGCCGCCGCCAACGGCCAGCCGGACTATGATTTCAACACCGCCGTGCAGGCCTTCTGCAAGAGAAAGTACGAAAGCGATTTTTCCAAGGAAATGACAAGAAGCGCCCATGTGTATTGGGACGAGTTTGAATGATAGTATTGTAGGGAGGGGTCTTGACCCCTCCGCGTTTGTTGTGACTGCCCATTTATGGAAAACGCATTTGCAGGGGCCGGGCAGGTACGCGGCCGCCTCTTTTTGCAGGAAAGACTTCGCAAATAAAATCACCCCCACCCAAGTGCAGATGTTCTGCGGTTGGGTGGGGGCTTTCTTATTTATTGAGGGTGAAATTATATGTTTTGTTGTCTTTATCCTGTGGTTTATGCTCTAGCGTAGTAAAGCTGCTAGCGAGTTTTTTATCGCTGAGAGTTCCATCGGTAAGAGGTAAAGCGTTATCACCGATATAGACATATACTTTTTTGTTTTTTGTGACCTTTTTTCCTTCTTCGTTCTTTGTAATTACAGGAACCCCGTCCTCATAATCAGCAGGGATAATAATATCACCTTTTTTGAGCGTTACATTTTGCTCATTATAAAAATAAGCCTTACCCGTGAGGGGAACAATATAGTCAGCCGCTTTTTTATCGGGATTTTTAGCGTTGAAATAATCGCTTAAGAATGTCATGGGATCGGGAGCGTTATTCAGTTCGGTAGAATCAGCTTTATTATATTCATCACGCTTGCTATTTTCAATATTATAGGTAAGTGAATCGTCCTTTTCATAATTGTAGTAAGCGATACCCTTCCAGCAAAGAATTTCACCGCCACTAAAACTGATTTTGTCATCCGTAGTAAGTTTGTGTGCCCAGTTATTTGCCTGATTAAAAGTGACCTTGTCGAGCTTTATATCAGATTTATCCTCACCTGATTTATGGTCAATCATGATGACTTTCTTTGTGGTACAGCCAGATTCAACGAAAAATGTCAGGTTATCAGCCTTGGTGTATCCGGAAGGAGCATTTTTTCTTCAAGCGTATAGCTTTGATCCTGCCGCACCTCGAATACGGCAGCAGCGGTAGAGAACTGCTTGGATTGTACAAAGCTTTCCATGACATTGGTGTTTACAATAGCATCGCTATTGTTGTCAGCTGTCAGCTTTAGATTGGCGCCGGATACAGGATTTCCGGCGTCATCAATTTTACGGATATAGACAGTACATAGCTGGCGCTTGGCGTTTGTAACATGAAAAGAATCGTTTTCACCAACTGTTGTTTCCCGCTTATAGCTACCCCATTCGGTAGGATTATCGTTAAAACTATCAATATAGAACCATGTTTGAGAGTGGGGAGTCGGTTTAGAGGGATATGCCTGATAATATAAATGAAAAGAACAGGTGATGTCTCCCTGATATCCGGCAGGAGGATAGGTTTCCTTTATAACATAAGTTTGGTTGTTTTCGGCAGTCAGGTAAACAGAATCCCCGATATTATCTCCCTCATGCAGTTTGACAGGAATGGAGCATTTTCCGTTATCATCACAAGTGAGTTTGGCAACAGTTTTTGAGTCACTCGTGATCTCAAAAATAGCACCGGACAGTGGTTTATTATTAGGGTCAGTGACGCGCAGCTTCAATTTGGCAACGGGAAAGCGCATAATGGTAAGCCGCCTGTTGTCCATATCGACAACACCTGAATTGAAATTTCCGTCATCCTGTATGCTATTGAGATAATAGTTGTCCCCATTAATGATAACATTGATATTGATTCTTGTGGCGCTGGGGATGCTTTGATAGCCGGGAGGAACCTCATCTTCGGTGATAAATGTCGGCGTATCCCCGATAACAGTATCGGAACGTTGGAGCCAAGACTCATTAGGAGAAATATCCAACAGAATATCGCCGTTGCTATCAGATTTCACATAAAAGTCGTTCTTGCCGCTTACAATGTGATATGTTTTGCCTGCAAAAGGCTTAGAGTTTGCAGTGCTGACATCCTGCATATGGATAATGAACTGTTTTTCGCCTGCGGTAGCAGTGCTGCCGGGTTCCCCACCGCCGGTTATACCACCACCGGTCGTACCACCGCCACCGGTTTCTCCGCCGCCAGTCGTACCACCGCCGCCGGTTTCACCACCGCCGCCGCTGCTGTCCGGCCCCGGTGTCGGCACAACGACGGCATCGGCCTTTGTGCTTACGGTGGAGGAACGGCCGTTGTTGGTATAAACAACGGTGATGTCATCCTTGCTGGTGTACACCAAATACACAACCTGCCCGCTGCTGCTGCATGTCAGGGTATTTATCGTGCCTGTCACGGAGGCCGCAGCAGAGATATCGGCAGTGCTGCCCGTTGCCGGGAAGCCGCCCGGTCCGTAATTACTGACATGCAGCAGATACTGCCCGCTGCCCTCGGTCAGTGCAACATCGCCGCCGGTTACGGTGGGCGGGGTGTTGCTTGTGGTGCCGGTGCAACCGACTAACGGCTGAAATTCAGCACTGCTGGTTAATTCATTACCGCCTGCAAGCTGATAGGTCGTGTTTTTCTGCCATTCGGCGTACTTCTGCGCGGCAATGCGGGTCACTGTCTCCACACACGCCTGCGTCTCGCTGACGGCCTGCTTCTCCTTGGCGTTGTCAATGTACCCGGTCAGCGCAGGCACAGCAAAGCTCGCTGTTATGCCTGCAATCACCAGCACGACAACCAGCTCCACCAGCGTAAAGCCGCAGCGGCTGCGCAGGGTTCGTTTCAGACCAGTCATACGGGATTCCTCCTCTTACTCGGCGGGGTCAAAAATGCTCTGGTCCCGCTTGGCGTGGGCACCGATGTTGTTGTATTCCAGACTCAGATACCCCTTGGCCCACTCGTCCAGCGCGGGGTCGGCGCCGTACTCGGCGGTCGTGCCGTCCACCTTCATGTAATCGTTGGCGGCGGTCACAACGGGGGTATTCTGCTTCATTTCCAGCAGATACTTGTAATAGTCGCTCAGCGGCAGACCGGCCTGCTGCAGCAGGTGGGGGTCAGCATGACCATGTCCATACGGTTCAGCGGGTCGGCCGTGCTGGTGGCAGCGGCCGTGTGCTCCAGCGGGTAGTTGGCCCAGATGAAGAACGGCGTGCTGCGCTGCAAAAGCTGCAGATCGTTGTCGGTGGCGGCAAAGCTCGCGTCAGCCACATGCTTGACAAAGCTGGGCGCATGGTCGCCGGCCATAGCAACAATGACCTTGCGGCCGGTCTTTTCGTACTGCTCGGTGAAATAGTCGCACAGCTCCTGCACGGCGGCGTCGGTCATCTTGATGCAGCTCAGGTACTCGTCCATCAGCTCGTCGTACTCGCCGTAGTCGGTGCCCGCGTGGACAATATCCAGCGAAGCATCGTTCATATCGTAGTCGCCGTGGCTCTGGATGGAGACTAAGAAGCTGAACCGGGGCTTGTCCTCGGGCATGGCCTCGTACATCTTCTCCCAATCCCGGTAGGTGGCGGAGTCGGTCTGGTAGGGGCGGTCGCCGTAGGTCTCCTTGGTGGGGAAGTCGCTCTCAAAATGGGTCTCGTCAAAGCCCAGCGCCAGCCATGCGGAATCGCGCCGGTAGTTGGAGTTGGTGTAGGGGTGGGCGGCCATCGTGGTGTAGCCCAGCCCCTTCAGGTAACTGACAACGCTGTTGGCGTTGTACAGGTTCAGCCAGTTGAAGGGCGTGATGCTCGGCATCAGGATCAGCGAGTTGGAGGTCAGCATCTCATACTCGGTCGAGTTGGTGCCGCCGCCCACATGCGGGCTGATGGTGTGGCCGTAGACCGCGTTGGTCAGGTTTTTGGTCACCGGCATAATGTCGGTGTCGGCCTGCAGGTCGGTGACAAGGTCAAAGTCGTAGAAGCTCTCGGACAAAATCAGCACAATGTCGGGGTAGTCCTCGGCGCTCTCGGGGCTGGCGGGGGCCACATAGTCATCGGCCTTGCGGGCCATGCTCGCGGCGGCCGCATCGGTGTAGCTTTCCGGCTCAATGATGGGGTCGGCCATCAGGCTGGTGGCCTCGATCGTGCCGGCCAGATAGCCGTAGGTGTAGTAGGTGTTCTGCCATGCCCAGCCGTAGGTCGTCTTGGGCTTGATGCTCACCGGCCCGAAGTAGCCGAAGAACATGACCAGAAAAACACCCAGCGCACTGCCCGCCACGCGCACGATGCGTGCGGGCCAGCCTGCGCGTTTGGGCGTGCCCTTTGCCAGCAGGTGCTGCACAAGGGCAATGCCGAGGATCGGCAGATAGAGCAGGGCGATTTTTACGACATCCTGCGTGATCTTGAGGGTGTAGCTGCCCATGACCTCGGCGGCGGTGCCCAGATTCAAAATATCCTGAGGCATCAGCGCCGAGCCGTGCAGGTCGCGGGTGTAGTAGTTGATAAGCGCGATGATCGTGAACACCGCGCCGGACAGCCCCGTGGAGAGGCTCCATCTGCCGCACAGTGCAAAGAGGATCAGTGTCAGGCAGAAGGCGGTCAGGGCGTTCAGCGGCGCGTAGAGCGGCCACTGCAGCTGCAAAAAGCTTTCGGTCACGCCGTCGGACAATTCAAGCTGATAGCGGGAGATAAAGCCCACCGCGACAGCCAGCAGGCAGGGGAGAAGCATCTGTAAGAGGAATTTCTTCCAATCAATCTTTTTGAAATGCTGCATAGGTGATAAAATGATACCTTTCTCTATAATTTTGTACACAAAAATACATAGTATAGTATAGCATAGCAGGGCAAAAAATAAAGCCTCTCGTGAAAGAGGCTTTGCTGAAATATTGGCTTGCTTTGCGGGGCTTTACATCCCTTTTATCTTAAAACCGTAGGGAGGGATTCATCCCTCCCGCGTACCTTGCCCTTAGTACCGCTTTTATAATTATTTCCGCGCGTTCTTCTTCCAAATCACATACAGCCCCTCAAGGATCAGCGTCTCACGGTAGGTGATGTCCGTTGCGCAGGTCAGCCGCACGCTGTCCGGCAGTGTGCCGGTCGCAACCACGGGGGCATCGGGGGCGTTCAGCGCCGCGCGGATCTGGGTTACCATGCCGTCCAGCATCGCGGCCGTGCCGAACACAATACCGCTGTGCAGGCAATCCGCCGTGTTGGCCCCCAGCAGGCGGCGCGGGCGGGCCTCCAGTTCGACCTGCGGCAGCTGCGCTGTGTTGCGCACCAGCGCCGACAGCGAGCATTGCGGCCCCGGCAGGATCGAGCCGCCGACCAAAGCACCCGAGGCATCCACAGCCAGCAGGGTGGTTGCCGTGTCGAAGTTGACCACCACGCAGGGCGGCGCACAGTGCTGCAGCGCGCCCACGATGGCGCAGAGCAGCTCACCGCCCAGCTGGGCCGGGTTGTCCATCCGGATGCGCACGCCGCTTTTCAGCCCGGGGCCGACCTCCATGATCTGGCACTCGCACATCTTGCGCAGAGCCTCCCGCAGCCGCGGCGTCAGCGCCGGCACCACGCTGGAAAAGATGACCGCAGTGATCTGGTGCGGCTCGGTGCCGTAAAGCGCAAGCATGTTTACGACTTTATACAGCAGCTCATCGCTGCTCAGCGCGGTGTCCGCAAACAGCCGCGAGGAAAAGACCAGCTTGCCGTCCGGCGTGTACCCGCCAAAGGTAATGTTGGAGTTGCCGATATTGAATGCCAGGATCATGGATAGCCCTCATTTCAAGTGTGTTGTCTTTATACTATTATAATAAGGAACAAATTGCAAGAGCTTTCCACAACAGCTCACCGCCGATGTTGAAAATATAATCACCCATATCACCCACCAAACGGATTATCCGTAGGGGCGGCATACATGCCGCCCGCGCATCTTGCCTATACCACCAACCTAACCCACCACCCTGTAGGGGCCGGGCATGCCCGGCCCGCAGCCTACCCGATACCACAGCTTGTGGCCAATGCGCAGCAAATCCCCAACATGCACCTTGCCCAAAAATCCCTCTCAAAAATTTGTCGAAAAAATCAAAAACAGCCCTTGACAATAGTCATACACATTGCTATAATAGTCAAGCTGTCCCGCGGCGGAGGCCGCGGCAAGCCCTTCTGGCCACAGCTTGTACGCGTTTTTTTGAAGAAAACTTCTTCAAAAAACTTTCAGAAAACCTCTTGACAATCAAGCGTTTCTGATATATAATATACAAGCTGTCACGGAGACGCGACAGCACAGCAGGACCTTG
>ENA-OUNH01000307-OUNH01000307.1-human-gut-metagenome-genome-assembly--contig:-NODE-307-length-16396-cov-1.815846_pt1 | contig 16396 bp, 17 predicted proteins | sample MGYA00242806_ERZ504814 | MGnify/ENA primary metagenome ERZ504814 (study PRJEB26092, sample SAMD00036389) | human gut metagenome | host: Homo sapiens | study: EMG produced TPA metagenomics assembly of...
GTGCACAAAGCGTCTGCTTTTTTTGGTATCATTCAGTTTTGTGGTCTGGGCGGCGGACTGTATCATCTTCCAGACAGACTCGACGCTCTGGCGTATCTGAGCCAGCGTGGCGATGTCCTCGTCACTCATCCGGGAAGCCGGGGGAGAGAGCACCGTCTTGGCAGAAGTCACCGTGCCGGTGAGCTGGATGTGGACGTTGTGGTCCGGGATGGTCAGCAGCACATGGATGGGCGTGGTCTTCGAGAAGAGAGAATCCGTCGAAAAGCCGAGCACGAGGGTCGTGCCGTCGGCTGCGGCGGGGAACTGATAGTAGCGGTAGCCGTCTCGCGCGGCGGAAGGAGAGACTTTTTTCAGCCCCTTGAGCGAGAGGGTGAAGCCGGAAAGCTCCTGCAGCTCGACCTTGTTCGTCTCGACGCCCAGTACGGCGGCAGCCTGCGTCTGGGAGATGTAGTCTCCGAGGCTCCACTCGGGCAGAAGAACGCTTGCGAGGGAGAGTTTATCGGTGACAGCCTGACGCAGAACGGTGTAGAGCTGTCCGATGTCGAAGAGCGTCTCTTCCGAGTCGATATAGACCCGGGTGAAGGGAGACGTCTTGACGGAGTCGTCTTCGTTGAGCTGGTAGAAGGAAAGCTGCAGCTTTCCGGGCGCATACTGCCCGCTGACGCTTCCGCTGGAAGCGTTCACCCGCTCGAGGATGTTCAGCAGCGGCGGCTTATCCGGGCTGTTGGGCGCTATCTCATACCGGAAGGTGAAGGATGCACCGGTTTGCAGAGCCGAGATTTTGCTGTGCAGCTGGAAAAAGACCACGCCCACAGCGGCCGCTACAGCCACCAGCACGACCGCTAAAGCAACAAACAGCGGATCGACACGTTTTTTGGAGATGTCATCTGCAAGACCTCCTGTCATAGACTCTATGATTATAGCATACGAGCAGGCAGACGAAATGTCAAGCCGGAACTTGACGTTATCAGACGGTCAGCGTATACTGTCTGGTACATCTTATATAAGGTAAAAGGAGGCAGAGATGAAAATAGCGATACTTGGCACCAGCGGCAGCGGAAAATCCACGCTGGCAAAGCGTCTTGGGGAGAGATACGGCCTGCCGGTGCTCCATATGGATACCGTGCATTTCCTGCCCGGCTGGGTGGAGCGGCCCTTCGCCGAGGAAGAAGCCATTGTCCGGCAGTTTCTCGACGAGAACGCAGGCGGCTGGGTCATCGACGGCAATTATAGCAAGACCTGCTATGCCCGGCGGCTGGAAGAAGCGGATAAAATCAATCGTGCTCTGGTTTTCACCGCTGGTCTGCCTCTGGCGGGCGGTACGGCGCTGGCAGCAGACAAAGGCCGTGTGAGGGAGTCGTCTGCGCCCGGGTGCGAAGAGAAGATAGATGCCGAATTTGTCCGCTGGATCCTTCACGATGGGCGCACCGCCAAAAAGCGGGCGCAGATGGAGAGGATCGGGGAAAAGTACCCGGAGAACTATATATTGATCCGGAACCAGCGGGAACTGGATGGGTTCTTGAAGGAACTTTGAACTGGTTGTCGCGCCGGTGGCGCGGGATCAGAGCGCTTTTGCATTGGGGCTAAGTTCTCTTTTGCGTGCCAAAAGAGAACCAGAAAAGCACCCGCTACTTTCGAGGCGCGGGAGGCACGAATCAAGGGCTACTCGCCCTTGATAATCCCGGAGGAGTTGTCGAAACGGAAAAAAGCTAGTCGCTGCGCTTAACGCTTTTTTCTCGTTTCTCCGATTTGCTGCTTCGCAGCTGGTGTTACCTCTCTGCTGACGGTAACGTCCAGCAGAAACGTGAAATCTTCGGCGGAGCCGTAAATGGGAGAAGCACAAAAAAATGCGTTTAGCGAAGCGGCTAGCATTTTTGGGCTTCGACCTCATCTTTGGAATTGTTAAGGGCGAGCAGCCCTTAACTCGTTGCGGGGAGAGTGGAGTCCAGAGGTAGGGAGGGGGGAGTCGAAACACCCCTCCCTACCTCTGGCCCGCGCGGAGCGCAAGCCACTTGACCGCAAGAGAAAAAACTGCCCCGCGCCACCGGCGCGCAGAGAACTTAACCTTTGATTATACAAAAAACCTTCAAGTTTTCATGAAGAGAACTTGAAGGTCTTTTCTTGTTTCAGTTATTCAAACAGCCCTTCCGGCAGACAAATATCCTTCTTCGGCACCTTATCCCACGAAAAGTCTTTGATGAGGCTTTCCGGCGTCCGGGGTGCAGGCTCTTCCTGCAGGCCGTAGGCATAGGCCAGACGGCCCACGATGTCCTCGGCCGTATAGCGGGCGCGAAGGTTCTCAAGGCTCTGGTCGCCGTCCCGCTTGGAGAGCCGCCTCCCGTCCGACGCCAGCAGCAGCGGGCAGTGGGCGAACTCCGGTGCAGGCAGACCCAGAAGCCGGTACAGATAGAGCTGCCGCGCCGTAGAGGAAAGCAGGTCGGCCCCGCGCACGACTTCGGTGACGCCCATCCGGGCGTCGTCCACCACGACGGCCAGCTGATACGCAAATACGCCGTCGGCGCGGCGGAGGTAAAAGTCACCGCAGTCGCGCAGAAGGTTTTCTGTATGTTCGCCCATACAGCCGTCGGTGAAGGTGATGTTCTCGTCCGGCACCATGAGGCGGTAGGCAGGAGCTTTCTTTTTCCGCTTTTCGGCGATTTCTTCGGCTGTCAGCCCCCGGCAGGTGCCGGGATAGATGACGTTGCCGTCCGAGGTGTGGGGCGCACTGGCGGCATGGAGCTGGCTGCGGGAGCAGAAGCAGGGATAGACAAGCCCCATGGCTTCCAGCTTTTTGCAGCTCTCGGTGTAGATGCCGCTGCACTCGCTCTGGTAATATGGCTCATGGGGCCGCCCTTGCTGCCGCCCTCATCCCAGAAAAGGCCCAGCCACCCAAGGTCTTCTTCCAGCTGGTCGGCGTACTTGCGGGGGCAGCGCTCCGCGTCCAGGTCCTCGATGCGGAGGACGATTTGCCCGCCCCGGCTCCTGGCGCTCAGCCATGCAAGGAGGCTGCACGCGAGGTTGCCCAGATGGAGCCGCCCGCTGGGGCTGGGGGCGAACCGCCCGACGACAGCGCTCACAGGCCCAACTTCCACTCCCCGTCCTTCGGCTGGAAGATGGGGGTGTTGTAATACTCTGCCACGGCCTTTGCCATGTACTCGGCGTCGGCGCAGCTTGCCGTCTCCATGGCGGAGTGCATGGCCAGCTGGCCCAGACCGATGTCCACCATAGGCATCAGGATCTGATGGCCCAGCAGATTGCCCAGCGTGGAGCCGCCCGGCACATCGGCGCGGTTTGCGAACACCTGCACCGGCACACCGGCCTTCTTGCAGATGGCGGTGAAGGCTGCGCCGGTGAATCCGCTGGTGGTGTAGGTCTGGCGGGCATTATACTTCAGCAGGATGCCGCCGCCCATCACGACGGGGTTGGCGGGGTCGCTCTTTTCGGGGTGGTTGGGATGGGTGGCGTGGCCGTTGTCGGCGCTCAGCACCAGAGAGTTGGTGCGGGCGCGGATGCTCTGCTCCCTGCTGACGCCCATGCTCTCCTCGATGCGGGCCAGCACGTCGGCCATGAGGGTACCCTGCGCGCCCTGACGGCTGGAAGAGCCGACCTCTTCGTTGTCGAACATGACCCAGAGGTCTCCGCGGCCTTCCTCTTCGCCGCGGCCCTGCAGGAAGCCCCACAGGGTGGTGTAGGCGCACTCGAGGTCGTCGATGCGGCCGGACATAAAATACTCGCCGTTCAGGCCCATGCGGACAGCCTTCTCACGGGTGGCGAGGACCAGGTCAGCGTCGAGGATGTCCTCGGCCTTCACGCCGGCCTCCGCGGCCAGGACCTCTTTCAGGTTTCCGCCCTTGCCGCCGAAGATGGGCTGCAGATCGACCTGCGGGTTATACTTCATGCCGTTGTTCAGGTCGTGGTTGAAGTGGATGCAGAGGTTCGGGATGCAGGCCAGCGCACGGTCGGGGCAGACCAGACGGCTCTCGATGCCGCTCTCGGTGCGCACCAGCAGACGGCCTGCCACGGTCAGCGGACGGTCGAGCCAGGAGGGCATGATCATGCCGCCGTAGCCCTCGACCTCGGCCTTGGCGAAGACCTTGTCCTCTGTGTCGAACTGCTTGATACGCCAGGTGGGCGAGTCGCTGTGGCTGGCGGCTGCGTGCCAGCCGGTCAGCTCACCCTTGGGCATACGCCATGCCAGCACGGCAGAGCCGTTGCGGGTGGTGTAATACTTGCCGCCGGGGGCCAGCTCCCACGCGGCGCTCTCGGGGCAGTTCACATAGCCCTCGGCCTCCAGAATGGCGGCCGCAGCAGCCGTGGAGTGGAAAGCACTGACGCCGGCGTCCAGAAAACGGAAAAGCTCCTCTATCGAAAAAGCTGCATTCTTCATGGTTATTTTCTCCTTGGTATTTTAACGATTCCTGTCCCCTTTATTATAGCCCGCTGCGCCGGAAAGGTCAATCCGGCCCCACTGCACGGCCCCTTAAAATTTGTTCGTGGCAAGGCCGATTGACAACCGCGCGGCAGAACAGTATACTAGTCTCAGAGAGATCTTTTCCCCGGCCTGCGGGCCGGGCGCAGATAGAAGGAGGACATCCCCTATGACTCAAAAGCGCATCCTTTCGCTCCTTGTGAGTGCTGCTCTGCTCTGCGGCCTGCTGGCAGGCTGCTCCAATACAACAAACGGCGACGCCTCCCACGCAAGCTCTTCGGCTTCTGAGCCGTCCAGCGTCAGCAGCGAGAGCGCCCCCAGCAGCACCGCGCAGGCCGACACCTCCGGGCTGTTCAACAAAGATTTCGACGAGAACTCACTGTTCAGCGTAGACGGCACTGCAGCCGCCTTTGAGCCCAGCCTCGGCTGGGGTCCCGGCGTGTCCGGCTGCTCTCTCAAGAGCGTGCAGGCCGCAGCCACCCTGCTGGTCTGGGCCGACGAGGCAAACCTCTCTGCCCGCACGGAAACAGCCATTGAGGACGCCTACACCCAGTGGTACGACAGCCTCTCCGACTCGGAGCAGGAGGGCTTCGCCGAGGCATGGCCCATGATAAAGGACGATGCCGCTGCCCTGCTGGAAGACAAGGACGCCATGGCAGGCCGTCTGGAGGACGTGGGTCTCGACGCCAAGGAGCTGACCTTCTCTGAGAAGGACTGGAATGCCCTCGAAGATGTCGTTGACCCCCTCGTGCCGGAGGCAAAGGGCGAGTATTAAATCACAGAGAAAGGGCCGGACGCCTTTCCGCTTTGGTGCGGGAGGCGTCCGGCCTTTGTTTTATCGGGATCAGACTTTCTTGAGGGTGTAGGCGCGGGTACCCATGCCGACCTTCTCGGCCTGCTCGAGGGTGGCTTTCCACTCGATGTTGGGGTTAGAGTCCTTGAAGTTGTCGTGGTGGCAGTTCCAGCCCGGGGTGGCGAGGTTCTGGCCCAGCTGGCTGTTGGGCAGCGGAGCGGCGTTCAGGCAGGCATCAGCGCAAGCCTGGTCGAGGGCCACCGGGTCGAAGGAGGCGAACATGCCGATGTCCGGCAGGATGGGCGCGTCGTTCTCGCCGTGGCAGTCGCAGTTGGGGCTGATGTCCTGCACAAGGCTGATGTGGAAGGTGGGACGGTCATGGCAGACGGCGGCAGCGTACTCGGCCATCTTGCGGTCCAGCATCTCGTTGGCGCTGTCGCACAGGGCATAGATGGCGTCGAAGCTGCAGGCACCGATGCAGCGGCCGCAGCCCTTGCACTTGTCCTGGTCGATGACGGCCTTGTCTTCTCGTTGTAGCGGATGGCGTCGGAGCCGCACTCCTTGGCGCAGCGGTGACAGCCGCGGCAGAGGTCTTCCTGCACCGCCGGGTGGCCGGAGGCGTGCTGCTCCATCTTGCCGGCGCGGGAGCCGCAGCCCATGCCGATGTTCTTGATGGCACCGCCGAAGCCGGTGGACTCGTGGCCCTTGAAGTGACTCAGGCTGATGAAGATGTCGGCGTCCATGATGGCGCGGCCGATCTTAGCGGTCTTGCAGTATTCGCCGTTCGGCACAGGCACCTCCACCTCATCGGTGCCGCGCAGGCCGTCGGCGATGATGACCTGACAGCCGGTGGTCATGGGCCAGAAGCCGTTCAGCTGGGCGCAGGTCAGGTGCTCGAGGGCGTTCTTTCGGCTGCCCGGATACAGGGTATTGCAGTCGGTCAGGAAGGGCATACCGCCCTGCTCCTTGCACAGATCGGCCACCACCTTGGCATAGTTGGGGCGCAGATAGGCCAGATTGCCCAGCTCGCCGAAATGCATCTTGATGGCGACGAACTTGCCCTCCATGTCGATGTTCTTGATGCCTGCCGCGATGCACAGGCGGCGCAGCTTATCGGTGAGGCTGGTACCTACGGGACAGCGGAAATCGGTATAGTAGACGGTCGATGCTTCCATCGGTTTTTCCTCCTGTTTTCTTTGACGATTTCAGGTGCGCAGCTCCTGTTTGCCGCGCTCATACTCTCTGAAAAAATATTATAGCACGCGGAACGGACAGGCGCAAGAAAAGCCCCTCGCCGGGGCGAGGGGCTCAGAAGACCCGAGTTCGATTTTACACCATTGCGGACACCGCTGCCACGGCCAGCACCACAAGGCCAAGGGCGATGCGGTAGATGCCGAAGAAGGTGAAATTGTGGCGCTTGACGTAATCCATCAGGAAGCGGATGGCCGCCAGACTGACCACGAAGGCCACCACGCAGCCCACCGCCAGCACAGCCACCTCGGTGCCGGTGATGGCGACACCGGAGACGGCGAATTTGAGCACCTTGAGCAGGGATGCGCCCGCCATGACCGGGATGGCGAGGTAGAAGGTGAACTCCGCCACGCAGGCACGGGAGAGGCCCAGCAGCAGACCGCCCACGATGGTCGCGCCGGAACGGGAGGTGCCGGGGATGATGGCCAGCATCTGCCAGACGCCGATGATGAGGGCGTCACGGTAAGTGATCTGTTCCAGATGGGTGACGCGGGGCGCAGTGCGGCGGCTCTCCACCACGAGGAACAGCACACCGTAGAGGATGAGCATTGCGGCCACGGTGATGTAGTTATAGAAGTGAGCCTCCATCCAGTCGTCCAGCGGGCTGATGACCAGCACCGGCAGGGTGGCGGCGACCACCTTGAACCAGAGCTGCCAGACGCTGGGCTTGGAGATGACACAGCCATGCCGCAGGCCGAAGGGCCACAGCCTGCCCCAGAACAGCACCACCACCGCAAGGATGGCACCCAGCTGGATGACCACGCGGAACATGGACATGAACTCCTCGCTGGCGCTGAACTTTACCACCTGTTCCAGCAAGATCATATGGCCTGTGGACGAGATGGGCAGCCACTCGGTGATGCCCTCCACGATGCCCATCAAAATCGCTTGATGATCTCAAGAAACATATAAGCACTCCTCCTGCCGCACGCCGGGCGCACGGGCTTTTGTGATCCTTATCATCATACCGTTTCAGTATACCATATTCCGACTCTCTGCGCACCAGGAATTCAAAAAATTTTATCTCTGGAATCCCCTACAGCTTTTCTATTTATCTGCGGGGGAAAATATGCTATACTGGGATGTAGATTTATCGGAGACGAAGTTCAATATATTTACAGCGAGGTAATTTCATGAACATTCTTGTAATCGGCTGCGACCAGGTGGGCGCATCGCTGGTGCGGGACCTGGAGCGCATCGGCCACGACATCTCCATCATCGAAAAGGACTCCGAACAGCTCAAGCGTCTGGACGCCTTCGACGACTACACCTTCAGCGGAAACGCCCCTTGTGGGCGACCCCACCGACCCCGACGTACTGCGTCAGGGCGGCATCGAGAACTGCGATGCCGTGGCCGCCGTCAGCGAGGACGACTCCCTCAACCTGATGGCCGCGCAGATCGCCAAGAGCCTCTTTCAGCGCGAAAAAGTCATCTGCCGCGTCTCCGACCCCCACCTGCAGGTGCTCTACCACAAGGCCTACGAGCTGGACACCATCTGCCCCACGTCCTCACCGAGCAGGCCGTGTTCCGTTCTCTCGCCAAATAATCGATACCATTTGATAATGAGGTAGCATTATGAAAGTTTGTATTGCCGGCGGCGGGCGTGTGGGCCGGTATCTGGCCCAGAGCCTGCTGGCCAACCACCACGAGATCGTCATCATCGAGCCAGTGGAGAGCCAGTGCCGGATGCTGGCCGATATGCTGGACATCCCGGTCATCTGCGGCGACTCCGTCAGCGTGGACACTCTGCGCACCGCCGACGTCGCCAGCTGCGACGCCTTTGTGGCTGTGACCGGCTCTGACGAAGACAACCTCGTGGCCTGCCAGATCGCCAAGCGGGAGTTCGGCGTAGACCGCACCGTGGCCCGGGCCTCCAACCCAAAGAACCGCGAACTGCTCCACACCCTCGGCGTGGACACTGTGGTCTGCGGCACCGACAACCTGAGCCACATCCTCGAGCGGGAGATCGAGACGGATACCATCCGCCAGCTCCTCTCTCTGGGCGGCGGCACGGCCAGCCTGAACGAGATCTTGCTGCCCGAGAATTTCCTCTACGCGGGCAAGGCCATCATGGACATCCCCATCCCGGGCGACACCATCCTGGTCAGCATCACCCGCGACACCGAGTTCATCATCCCCCACGGCAGCACGATCCTGATGCCCTGGGACCACATCCTCTGCCTGACCCGTGACGACAGCCTGCACGAGCTGACCGAGGCCTGGGGCCTCAGCGGTAAGTGACGGAGCAGGAGCTGCGGCGCACCGCCGTCATCATCCCGCCCACTGGCCGGGCCGTCCTCTGCGTCTGGGCGGCGGTGCCGGGGCTGTTCGCTGCGCCCTTCGTGTTCTGGCAGAGCGTCGCCGCCGGGGCGGGTTTCTGCCTGCTCTGGGGCTTCCTGGTCTACTGCCTCTGGGCGCGGGCCTGCAGCTTCGCCGCCGTGCTGGGAGAGCGGACCGTAACAGTCTACTCCGGCGTTGCGCTGCCGGTGCGGCAGGTACTTCCCCGCCGGGCCGTTACCAGCGTCCGGCTGCTCCGGACGCCCCTGCTGCGGCTGGGCGGCGTCTCGCTGCTCATCGTGGCAGCCCCGGGTGCGAAGCTCCTTCTGCCCGCCATCCCGGCCCAGCAGGCCGGGCTTCTGGCCCACATTCTGGCGGAGGATGCACCATGACCCGACAACGGCATTACCATCCCCTCGCCGCCCTCCGCTTCCTGCGCAAGGCGGTCGTCGTCTGCCTGCTGCCGCTGGCGAACGCCCTGCTGGAGTTCAGCCTGAACGCTCTGCTCACAGCTCTGCGGCAGGACGCCGCGCTTCTGCTCTTCCTCTGCGGGGCCAGCTCCATCCTGCTGGAAGCCAGCAGCTGGGCGCTGGATGAGGCCGGTGTGCTCCGGCTGCGGTGGGCGTTCCTCTCCAAGCAGGAGCGCATCATCCGGGGCGAAGCTCTGGCCGCGCTGACCATCGAGCGGCCGCTCTTCTTTCGGCTGCTCGGGGCCAGCCGGGTGGTGCTCTACCCGGTGGGCCAGCCTGCCAAGCGAGCCGTCACCCTTTATTTGCACAAAGAAGACGCGCAGGAGCTTGCCGACCGCCTGATGCCGGTCCGGGACCCGGTCTGCCACCGCCCTGCCGGGGGCGAGCGGGCCGCGCTGGTAGTTTTTGGGTGCCAACGGCCTGTCCACGCTGGCGCTGACCTATCTGGCCATCCGGCAGAGCCGGCCATTTCCCCTCACCGCCGAGCGGTGGCCCTCTCCCGGCTGAACGTCCTCGTCCGGTTCGCAGCCCACTGGCTGCCCGCCGGTGCGGCGTGGATGCTGGTGCTGACCGGGTTGCTCTTCGGCATCAGTCTGGCCCGCAGCTTTGTCCAGACCGTCCATTATACGGGTCTGGCACACTGCCGACCAGCTGGGCAGCCGGGGCGGCTGGCTGTCCCGGTTCGAGTTCCGGGTGCGGAGCAGCGAGATAAGCTACGCGGACGTCCGCGTCTCCCCCATCGCCCGGCTCATGAAGCGCTGGCCGGTGTTCGTGGTGGCAGGCAGCTGCCGCCCGGAGCTGCCGCTTTTCGTCTACCGCTCCGGGCAGGAAGAGCTGTTCCGGGAGCTGCTGCCCGAGTTCCGGATGCCGCCCGACACCCAGCACGACCTCACCCACCGCAGCGCCGTCTTCTTTGCGCCTGCCGGCATCCCGTTCGGGCTGTGCCTGCTGCTGGTGCTGGTCTCCCGCAGCGTCCTGCCTGCCCTCACGGGGACACTGCTCATCCCGACGGCGGTATTTGCCGTCTTTCTGGCGGGCGTCTGATGGGCTGGCTGAACGAGGGCATCTGGCTCCGGGAGGGCCGGTTCACCCTGCGGCGGCAGAAGGGTGTTTATCTCCACTGCATCTGTGTGCTCCACCCGGATGTCTGCCTGCGCACCTTCCAATGCCCTGGCGGCACGTTATCAGCGCATGACGCTGACGCTGGCTCTGCCCGGGCAGGTGCGGCTTAAGGTGCGCAGCATCCCCGTGCGGGACGCTGCGCCCTGTCTCAACGCTTTGGAGCAGAAAACATAAAACAAAAGGAAGTCTGATTCTCATGATAAAAACTATTCTCTTCGATTTGGACGGCACCTTACTGAACACCATCGACGACCTGGCCGACGCGGCCAACTGGGTCTGCACCCAGCACGGCTGGCCGACCTTTCCAGTAGAGACCTACAAGCACTTCGTGGGCAACGGCATCCCGAAGCTGGTGGAGCGCTTTTCCCCGGAAAACGCCCGGACGCCCGAACAGCTTGCCGCCACGCTGGCCGAGTTCTCGGCCCGGTATGACGCCCACAAGGAAGACAAAACGGCCCCCTATCCCGGCATCCCGGAACTGCTGGCCGCGCTGAAGGCCGAGGGCGTCCAGACCGCCGTTTTTTCCAACAAGGCGGACGCTTTTTGTGGAAAGATCATCGAGCACTATTTCGGCCCGGACAGCTTTTCGCTGGTGCGGGGCAGCCGCCCCAGTGTTCCCACTAAACCCGACCCGGCTGGCGTCTACTCTCTGATGGCTGACCTCGGCGCAGACCCGCAGAGCACCCTTTTCGTGGGCGACAGCGACGTAGACATCCTTACGGGACACAACGCCGGTCTGCCCGCTCTGGGCGTTCTCTGGGGGCTTCCGGGGCGAAGCAGAGCTGACCGCCGTCGGTGCCGATGCTCTGGCCGCAAAGCCGGAGGATATTCTGGCGTATCTCCACCAGCACTGAAAACAAAAGCACGGCCCTGCCGGGACGCTGAAATGCATCCTGGCAGGGCTGTAGTTTTTTGTCAAAAGGAACTGATGGAAAATACCGCGAGTGAGCGTCTGAGCCATTCCTCAAGCAAAGAAAAGCGATTCAAAAGCGCTATTTTACAATTTTCCGCTTTTTGATATACTCGAGCTATAGAACGACCCTCGGCAGAACACCGAGGGACATCGAAACAGGAGGTTACAACTTATGGGCTTTTTAACTGGTAAAACTGCCATCATTACCGGCGCAGGGCGCGCTATCCTGAAGGATGGAAGCTGCGGCTCCATCGGCTACGGCATCGCCACCGCATACGCCAAGGAGGGCGCGAACCTCGTCATCACAGGCCGCAACGTCAAGAAGCTGGAAGCAGCCAAGCAGGAGCTGGAAAGCCTCTACGGCATCAAGGTGCTGACCGTGCAGGCCGATGTCTGCGCGGGCGGCGACAATGAGGCCACCGTGGCAAATGTGGTCAAGCAGGCTGTCGATACCTTCGGCGGCATTCAGGTGCTCATCAACAATGCACAGGCTTCGGCCTCCGGCGTGCTGCTGGCCGAACACACCACCGAGCAGTTCGATTTGGCCATCTACTCCGGCCTCTACGCCGCTTTCTACTACATGAAGGCCTGCTACCCCTATCTGGCTGAGTCTCACGGCAGCGTCATCAACTTCGCTTCCGGTGCTGGCCTCTTCGGCAACTTCGGCCAGTCGGCCTATGCTGCCGCCAAGGAGGGCATCCGCGGTATGTCCCGCGTCGCCGCCACCGAGTGGGGCAAGGACGGCATCAACGTCAACGTGGTCTGCCCGCTGGCATGGACGGCCAAGCTCGAGCAGTTCAGGGACGCCTACCCCGACGCTTTCAAGGCCAACGTCAAGATGCCCCCCATGGGCCACTACGGCAACGCTGAGACGGAGATCGGCCGTGTCTGCGTCCAGCTGGCCATGCCGGACTTCAAGTATATGTCCGGCGAGACCCTGACGCTGGAGGGCGGCATGGGCCAGAGACCGTAAAACGACATCATCTGCTTCCTTGCATAACGTACCCCCGCCTGCCGGATGGTGCAGGCGGGGGTGATTTTTTATGATGCAGTTTCCAGCGGATCGGCCACAACCACAGAAGACTCATATAGTTCGATGGGGTCAAGGTCGATGCAGCTGCACGGGTCAAAATCTCCGTTGACATCCCATGCCGCCGTATCATTCAGCACCGTCAGATGCTCCCGAAAGAAGTTTTCGTCCCGCATCGGCTCAAACACGCCGCCGCGTTCCAGAATCGGCTTTGCATCGTACAGCCGCACTGAGCCATCGCTGAAATAGAGATAGAGCGTAAAATCTTCTCCTGCAACCGCCTGCAGGACTTTCGGCATATATTCCATAGCGGCCCTCCTGTTCAAATCAAAGGCTCCACATGATTCAAAGGCTTCGCGTCTCTGGCAAGCTCCCAGTTCTGCATCAATTCATCTTTGTGCAGTTCGCACCATGCCAGAATCAGCTTCAGCTGACGGCTTGGGAGTGCTCCACGGATCACACAGGCATTTTGAATATCAATAAGTGCTTTACAGCCACCATATTCTGCGTGAAAGTGCGGTGGGTTATGGTCGCTGTAAAACATCATGACCCTTATTCCGCAAAACAAACTGATTTCCGGCATACCGCACCTCCTTGTGTTTATCATTAGTATATCGCATTTTTTTTGATATGTCTATCATTGATTCCCGTTCGGGTCAAATAAAAAAATCCTCTGCACATTGTGCAGAGGATTTTTATGACCCGTACGGGAATCGAACCCATGTTACAGCCGTGAAAGGGCCGTGTCTTAACCGCTTGACCAACGGGCCTTAGAAATACAGAGCTTCGCTAAAACCTCCGACTTTCATCATCCACTATTGCGGACGACCGTCCCCCTTATCTTAGCGAAACTCTGTAATGTGGTAGCGGTAACTGGATTTGAACCGGTGACACTTCGGGTATGAACCGAATGCTCTAGCCAACTGAGCTATACCGCCATATTTATTTGTTGCAATTGAACAGTGCTTTATTATTATATCCAACAACCTCCGTTTTGTCAACAACTTTTTCGAAAAAATCTTCAATTTTTTCATTCTTTCTGATTTTATACGTCCGTACGCAAAAAGTCCCCGCCATCCTGTATGAATGGCGGGGACTTTCAACATTTTATTGGAGAATGGTGGAAAGCGGGCTTACTTCTTGTGGACAGGCACCATGACCTCGAGGCCGCCCATGTAGGGCTGCAGGACCTTGGGGATGGTGACGCTGCCATCGGCCTGCAGATGGTTCTCGAGGAATGCGATGAGCATACGCGGAGGAGCCACGCAGGTGTTGTTCAGAGTGTGGGCCAGATAGGTCTTGCCATCCTTGCCCTTGACGCGGATGTGCAGGCGGCGGGCCTGTGCATCGCCCAGGTTGGAGCAGGAGCAGACTTCGAAGTATTTCTGCTGGCGGGGGCTCCAAGCCTCAATGTCGCAGCTCTTGACCTTCAGGTCAGCCAGGTCACCGGAGCAGCAGTTCAGCTGACGGACAGGGATCTCCATGCTGCGGAACAGCTCGACGGAGTTCTTCCAGAGCTTCTCGTACCAGTCGGCGCTCTCCTCGGGACGGCAGACGACGATCATCTCCTGCTTCTCGAACTGGTGGATGCGGTAGATGCCGCGCTCCTCGATGCCGTGGGCGCCCTTCTCCTTGCGGAAGCAGGGGCTGTAGGAAGTCAGGGTCAGGGGCAGAGCAGCCTCGTCCAGAGTCTGGTCGATGAAGCGGCCGATCATGGTGTGCTCACTGGTGCCGATGAGGTAGAGGTCCTCGCCCTCGATCTTGTACATCATGGCGTCCATCTCAGGGAAGGACATGACGCCCTGCACCACGTTGCCGTGCATCATGAAGGAGGGATGACATAGGTGAACCCCTTGTCGATCATGAAGTCGCGGGCATAGGCCAGAACAGCCTCGTGCAGACGGGCGATGTTGCCCAGCAGATAGTAGAAGCCATTGCCGGCCACGCGGCCTGCGGCATCCATATCAATGCCGTCGAAGCTCTCCATGATCTCGGTGTGGTACGGGATGGGGAAATCAGGCACGACCGGCTCACCGAAGCGCTGAGCCTCGACGTTGTAGGTGTCGTCCGGGCCGATGGGTACGCTGGGGTCGATCATCTGGGGGATGGTGTACATGATCTCCTGAATGCGTTCAGCCAGCTTTGCCTCCTCGGCTTCCAGCTCTGCCATCTTGTCGGCGTCAGCCTTGACAGCGGCGTTGTTGGCGTCGATCTGAGCCTGCAGCTCAGCCTTCTTGGCCTCGTCGCCGCACTTCTTCAGCTGGCCGAACAGAGGGCCGTTGGCCTTGCTCAGCTTGTTGCGGGCAGCCTTCAGGGTCTCGACTTCCTTCAGGCACTCGCGGTACTTGGCGTCCTTCTCGATGACTTCGTCAACGAGGGGGAGCTTTGCATCCTGAAACTTCTTCTTGATGTTTTCCTTGACCGCATCCGGGTTGTCGCGGACAAATTTGATGTCAAGCATGATAACTCTCCTTATACTCTATTGCTTGCACAGGGGGGCGTTCCCCGCTGTGCCGTTCAAAGGCGGTGTTCCCCGCCTTGGTACGCATTTCTAATAACTTTTCCGCTCAGGCTCCCCTTTTAAGAGAGCTGTCGAGCGACAGCGAGACTGAGAGGTTTACTCCATATTATACTGCCCCAGCAGATTTGCAAAGGCTTTCAGCTGGTCGTCCGAATAGAAATGGACGGTCAGCTTGCCTTTGCCGTCGTGGTAGGCCACGCGGACTTCGCTGCCCAGCGCCTGCTTGAGGCTTTCTTCCACCTCCACCGGCAACGCACTCGGCAGCGGCGCGGCCACAGGCTCTTTTGCGGGCTTTGCCTAGCTTTTTGCACAAAGCTTCGGCCTGACGGACGTTCAGCTGGTTGTCCGCTATCATCTGAGCCGCTTCCTCCTGCAGCTCCGGCGCAGGCAGGCCCAAAGTGACCTTCGCGTGTCCGATCGTAATGAAGCCGCTTTTCAGCAGTTCCAGCACTGTTTCCGGCAGGCTCAGCAGCCGCAGGCTGTTGGCCAGTGCGCTCCGGCTCTTGCCCAGCTTGCGGGCAGCCTGCTCCTGGGTCAAATCGCAGCGGGTCATCAGCTCACGGATGCCGGCCGCCTCTTCCACGGGGTCAAGGTCTTCGCGCTGCAGGTTCTCCACCAGCGCAAGCTCCATGGCCTGCTCATCGGTCACGTCCCTGACGATGACCGGCACCTCGGTGAGGCCCGCCATCCGGCTGGCCCGCCAGCGGCGCTCGCCTGCCACGATGAGGTAGCCGCCGGACGGCTTCGGGCGCACCGCGATGGGCTGCAATAAACCGTGCTCGGCGATGCTGGCCGAAAGCTCTGCCAGCGTCTCGTCGTCGAAGGTCTTGCGGGGCTGGCCGGGGTCCGGCTCGACCTCCCTCAAGGGCAGCGTCTCGATCCTGGTATCTGACTCAAAGCTGGGGGCGGCGTCCTCAAACAGACTTTCCAGCCCCCGGCCCAGTCCTCCTCTTCCTTTTGCCATTGGTCTCCTCTCTCCCTCAGCCGTCCATCTTCACATCGGCCAGCCCCATCGTCTCGACCGGTTCCGCCGCAGCTTTTCCGCGGCGGCGCTTGGGTGCAGCTTCGGCGGGGCGGTTGCTCTTCACGAACTCGATGGCAAAGTCCATATACGCCTCGCTGCCCTTGCCCTTCGGCTCATAGAAGTTGATGGGCTGGCCATAGCTGGGAGCTTCCGAGATGCGGATGCTGCGAGGGATAGTGGTCTGATACACCTTGTTTCCAAAGTATTTCTTGACCTGCTCCACCACCTGCAGCGTCAGGTTATAGCGGACAGAGAACATGGTGAACACCACGCCCTCGATGTCCAGATAGGGGTTGTACTTCTTGCGGACGGTCTTAAGCGTGCTGATAAGCTCCGACAGACCTTCCAGCGCGTAATACTCGCACTGCACCGGGATGAGGATGCTGTCGCAGGCGCACAGGCCGTTCAGCGTCAGCAGGTCAAGGCTGGGCGGGCAGTCGATGAAGATAAAGTCGTAATCTTTCTGGATGGGGGCCAGCGCCTTGCGCAGGCGGCTCTCGCGGCCCGGCAGGTCGATCATCTCAAGGCTGGCGCCCGCGAGGCGGGTGTTGGAGCCGATGACATC
>ENA-OUNH01000309-OUNH01000309.1-human-gut-metagenome-genome-assembly--contig:-NODE-309-length-16171-cov-6.295251_pt1 | contig 16171 bp, 18 predicted proteins | sample MGYA00242806_ERZ504814 | MGnify/ENA primary metagenome ERZ504814 (study PRJEB26092, sample SAMD00036389) | human gut metagenome | host: Homo sapiens | study: EMG produced TPA metagenomics assembly of...
TATCTATATCCATTACTGGAAGTGTGATGTGGATGAAGTTTACCCTTTTTATCCCAATTCCTTAATGTTTGAGCCGATACACCTAATATTTTTGAAAATTTATTGATAGAATAATATTTACTCATAAGCAAATCCTCCATATAATATTTATAATTTATTCTACCAATAAAAATTATAAAATCCAACACATATTTATAATTTTTATAAGATTATTTTAACAGTTAAACACCTCCTTGTCATATCTTTATATTTCCCTCATTCTCCAACAGACAAAATGTCTCATAGCCTCCCAGCTCCCCTCATTCTTATGACAGGCTGCACTCACCTCCATGACCATGCAGAAGTCTCATTATCATATCCTTGTTCGCTCCCTGTGCTCTTCTTGGTATCATAAAAGAACCTCAATCCTATTGTTCATGGCATAAAATTCATTGCCCGCAGATCATGGCGGAATATGTCCTCCCGGACTGTGCCGGAAAATGGTCTTATTCAATTGTCAGTTTCCCTTGGATTCATCATCATTCGATCATCATATGTCGTGAATGGATTTGTCAGATCTGATCGATCTCATCTTAGATTTATCTTGTTGATATGTTTTTAGAATTATCTGATATTGTATTCTCTTCCATTTATTCCCTATCTTGGTTTATCATAACATTTTCGCATAAAAAAGCAACCCATTTTCTTCCATGGGTTGCTTTTTTATGATTCATTAGATTCCAAGAATCTTCTTCACTTCGTCTTCCATTGCTGCTGTCTCACATACCGTATCATGAAGAACTGGTGCAGTTCTGATCTCTTCGATTGCTTTTGGAATTGCTGTCTTAGATACTTTGTTAAGTTCATCAACTAATTCAAAGTCATCTTCTGCATCATATGCTGGATCGATCGCATCCATAACACTTCTTGTGAATTTGTATGGACTTGCTGTAGAAGCGATCACTGTTGGAGTCTTGTCATCTCCTGTCGCTGCTTTATATTTGTCATATGCAACTGCTGCGACTGCTGTATGTGTATCCATCACATATCCTTCTTTGTCATAGACTTCTTTGATCTTCACTGCTGTTTCTTCTTCACTTCCGAAAGCTCCAAAGAACTCAGATAATTCTGCTTTCATGGCATCTGTGATCACATATTCACCGTCTTTTGTCAATGCTGCCATAAATTTGGCACACTGTTTTGCATCATTTCCTGCGATTCTATAGATCATACGCTCTAAGTTACTTGAGATCAGAATATCCATAGATGGAGATGTTGTAACATAGAATTCTCTGTTACGATCGTATTTTCCTGTCTCAAAGAAATCAAATAATACTTTATTCTTATTAGATGCGCAGACAAATTTGCCGATTGGAATACCCATCTGTTTTGCATAATAAGAAGCTAAAATATTACCAAAGTTTCCTGTTGGAACGACTACATTCATAGGTTCTCCGGCCTTTAATGCACCCTGTTTTAATAAATCAGCATAAGCCTTTACATAATATACAACCTGTGGCACTAAACGTCCGATGTTGATTGAGTTTGCAGATGAGAATTGGAATCCGTTGTCATTCATCACTTTCGCTAACTCTTTGTTAGAGAACATTTTCTTAACACCTGTCTGAGCATCATCAAAGTTTCCTTTGATTCCGATCACGTATGTATTGTCACCCTTCTGTGTTACCATCTGTTTTTCCTGAATTGGGCTGACTCCAGACTTTGGATAGAATACGATGATCTTTGTTCCCGGTACATCTGCAAATCCTGCTAAAGCCGCTTTTCCTGTGTCTCCGGATGTTGCTGTTAAGATCACGATCTCATTCTTTACATTATTCTTTCTTGCTGATGTTACAAGTAAATGTGGCAGAATAGATAATGCCATATCTTTAAATGCAATGGTTGCTCCATGGAATAATTCCAGATAATATGCTCCATCTACTTTCTTTGTCACTGCGATCTCTTCTGTATCGAATTTACTGTCATATGCATTATTAATGCATGTCTTTAATTCTTCTTCTGTAAAATCTGTAAGGAATTCTTTCATGACTGCATAAGCAATTTCCTGATAGGACATCTTTGTCAGATCTTCCAACGATACATTTAATTTTGGAATGCTGTCTGGTACAAATAATCCTCCATCGCTTGTTAATCCTTTTAAAATAGCTTCAGAGGCGGTTGCTGTTTCTTCACTATTTCTTGTACTGTGGTATACTAAATTCATATTTCCCTACCTTTTCTTCTATTAAATATACGTGTTTCTGTTGGTTTTTGATTATATCATATGTTGTTCCTGTCTACAACTGATTTTCATGAACTATATCTTATACAATTACAAATGTCAGCATGAGACGGACACCACTGATCAATGCTTTTTCATCAAAATCAAACTTTCCATGATGGTTTGCAGGGTGGTCGCCGCCACCGATAAATGCAAAACATCCATCCATTTCTTCCAGATAATTTGCAAAATCTTCTCCTAACATCATTGCTTCAACATGGGTAAACTCTGACGGATCAAAGACTTCCCCTGCTTTCTCCATGACATCTTCTACAACACCCGGATCATTGATCAGTGCCCCATGGCTTGATTGTTGAAAATCAACCGAAACATCTACTCCATACATCTGTTCATGGGCTTTCGCGATCTCTTTAACTCTGCGCTCGATCATCTCCTGAGCTTGTCTGGAAAATGTTCTTGCAGTCCCTTCGATCTTTGCTTCCCCTGCGATCACATTTCTCGCTGTCCCGGCTTCGACCTTTCCGATCGTTAAAACTGCTGGATCTAATGGATTTAAATTCCTGCTGATGATGTTCTGAAAATTCATAACCATGGAAGATACTGCCACTGCAGTATCAATCCCTTCATGTGGTTTCCCTGCATGTCCTGATCTTCCGTATAAATGAACTGCCAGCCAGTTTGTCGCTGCCATTCTTGGGCCTGCTTCCAATGAAATCTTGCCAGACGGTATACCGTTAAAAATATGGACTCCATAAATGCGTTTCACACTGTCCAAAACTCCTGTCTTCAACATGAATCTGGCTCCTTCTGCGGTTTCTTCCGCAGGCTGAAATACAAGATATACTCTGCGGTCAAGTTCTGATTCATGTTTCTTCAATATCTTTGCTGTTGCAAGTAAGATTGCTGTGTGTCCATCATGTCCACATGCATGCATACATCCGTGATTCAAAGATGCAAAATCAAGTCCTGTCTCTTCCTGTACTTCCAGTGCATCCATGTCTGCCCTTAATGCGATCGTTTCTTTCTTGCCATTGCCAACAACTGCAATGATTCCTGATGGATCAAAAATCTTATAAGAAATCTCCCATTCTTCCAGATGTTCTCTGATATATTCCATCGTCATCGTTTCATGAAATGCTATCTCCGGACAACGGTGCAGTGCTCTTCGAAATTCGACCACTTCTTCCTGTATCGCATATGCTTCTTCATTTATATCCATATTGATTCCTTTCTTTGTTTCCTTACCTTCCTGTGATCTTCATGATCAAAGCTACGATCACACCGATAATGATCACGGGTCCTAACACAACCATCATTGCACTAAATACATGAAATAGTAAATAAATGATAAAAATAAATATGATCACTGACAGAAGACATCCAAGTTTGAACTTTGTAGAATTCATCGTAAAAATATGTGTGTTACCACCAAACATATCTTCTGGTGTTCCTTCATCCTGTTCCTCTTCGTAATACTCTGTCTGTACATAGTCATCATCCTCACCTTTGGCATCAATGATCGATCTGGCGATCAGTCTCGGACTTCCTAATTCATTCAATACATCCTGTTCGTTCTTTCCATTTCGGATCTGCTCATTGATATAATCCTCATAGTAATTCATGTTCTCCTGAATCACTGCCTGTGATACCATTCCATCTAAGGAAGATCTTAACTCCTCCATAAATTGTCTTTTTGTCATATATCATTCTCCATCTTTATTGTAGAAAATCTCTGATTCCTTTAATACATGGCAGACACCATCTTCAATCTGGATCGTTGTCACACCACAGTTTTCCTGTCTTGGCGCATGCCAGTATTCCTTAATCTCTCTCTGATAAATATATGTAAGTAAGCTGTGGATCCATGCTCCATGAGAAAATACTGCTATATGTTGATATTTTTTCTCATTTGGCAAGATCATATCATTGAAAAAATCAGATGATCTTGCGATCACCTCTTCGTGTGTCTCACATCCTTCAATTTTTTTAAATTCTTCTGGCGCATCAAAGAATTTGAGAAATGGATCCTGTCTTTCTCTCAATTCCTTTAACGTTGCACCCTCAAACGATCCAAAACACGCTTCTTGAACCCGTTTATCTTCATATAGCGGAATATTCCTGCCTCCAAGAATGATCTCTGCTGTTTCCTTCGCACGTTTCAACGGACTGGTATATGCGATATCAAATGGAATATGTCTAAGACCTTCTCGCGTAATAAATGCCAATTCTCTTCCATATTCATTCAATTCGATGTCTGAACTTCCCTGAATCTTAAATTCCTTGTTCCAATCTGTTTCTCCATGTCTGATCAAATATAATTTCAAACCAAGCACCTCCAATTTACCAATAGCATACCTTATTTTTCAAATCGAGTCCAGTCTTTCTTCCTTGTGCAATTTTTTGTAAAAATGTGAAAAAACTATGGAATTTTTAACGAACTTTGCTATACTAAAGATATACATATAAACTAAAATTTTAGGAGAGAAAATTATGAACATTCATGTTGGAGACGAAATCGAATTAACAGAAGAAGTAGTTCCAGAAAACACTGCTGAGAAATGGGGAAGCGGAAGCCTTCCTGTTTATGCCACACCTGCCATGATCTCTTTGATCGAGCAGTCTGCAGTTAATCTACTAGCTGGAAAACTTGAGGAAGGACAGACTACTGTTGGAACAAATTTAAACATTGCGCATGTTTCCGCAACACCAGTTGGTGGAACGATCAAATGTCATTGTTCCTTAACAGAGATCGACCGCAAACGTCTGGTATTCCATATAGAAGTAACTGATAACAAAGGACGTGTTGGAATCGGTACTCACGAAAGATTCATCGTTGCCAGTGAACCTTTTATGGAAAAAGCAGCTAAAAAATTAGAAGATTAATTTTTAACTCTGTGTACGCAAAAGGTGCCGGAATTCTTATTCCGACACCTTTTTCTTATCTTCTTATCTATTTGTTCCCTTTAAGATTGGGGAAATCTTCTTGTAGATAAAGAATGTGATCACAACACTGCACATTCCTTTGATAAATGTAAATGGCATATTAAACCAGATCAATGCATCCCATAATGTCTTTACATTCTTGTTGATCGCCTGATATGCTCCAAGAATTGCCTGCATTGGCATGAAGTTTGTGTATACTGGATATACAACAAAGTAGTTTGAAAATACACTGACTACTGACATCAGGACTGCTCCTGCTAATGCTCCGATCATTGCACTCTTCTGTGTTTTCTTTCTCTTATAAATAAGTCCTGCTGGTAATACAAAACATACACCTAAGATAAAGTTAGATAGTTCTCCAACTCCACCTGTCTGTGTATGAAGAAGGTTGATCGCATTCTTGATAAAACATACTGCAATTCCAGATACCGGTCCCATCGCATATGCTGCTAGTAATGCTGGAAGTTCGGAAAAGTCAAACTTGATAAATGGTGGTATCAACATTGGAATTGGAAATTCCAAAAACATCAGCACAGTTGCTAATGCTCCTAACATACCTGTCACTGCGATCGTTCTGATATTGAACTTCGTTCTCTTCATTGTCATTGTGTCTCCTGCCATGATAATTCTCCCTTTCTGATTTAAAATCTTAGATTTATAGGGTCTCCCTATAAATTAAAAATCCTGTCCATTTATCTACATAAACGACAGGGCTTCTGACTTGATCACATATCTTCTATCTGCATAACATCTTAAGATATGTCATCCAACTACTTCTTTCATCCAGACTATACTGTTGGTTCAGGATTCTAACCTGATCGGCCAAACGCTCGCGGACTTACCTCTCTTGGAGTATCACCGCCAGTCGAGAATTGATACTTTCGTATCTCACTCTGCCCTGAAGTTGGAGAATCAATCTTCTCTACTTCAATATTCAATTACCAGAAAATGAAAGTGTTTCCTGTTTATAAATTTTATTATAATAACTCCTGTCTGTTTTGTAAAGTCCCATTTCACATTTCCTTATCTTTACACAAAGATTATTATTTGTTAAAATATACACAAGCAAATTTGCTTTATTGTATGAATTGTTAAGGAGAAAACAACTATGGGAATGCACAAAATCGCTAAAATGCCTTCTCCAGAGGAACTAAAAGAAGAGATGCCTCTGAGTGAAGAAGCAAAACAAATCAAAGCTGCAAGAGACAAAGAAATCCGTGATGTATTCACAGGCGCATCTGATAAATTCTTAGTTATCATCGGGCCATGTTCTGCAGATAATGAAACTGCTGTTATGGATTATCTCGGACGTTTGGCAAGAGTTCAGAAAGATCTTGCTGATAAGTTACTGATCATCCCTCGTATTTATACAAACAAACCTCGTACAACAGGTGACGGATACAAAGGTATGGTTCATCAGCCAGACCCTGAAAAAGCACCAGATATGGCTAGTGGACTTCGTTCTGTCCGCAAACTTCATATGGAAGCATTAGAAGAATTCCATATGCCTGCTGCAGACGAAATGCTTTATCCAGGAAACTGGCCATATATGGAAGATCTTTTATCTTATGTTGCCGTTGGAGCTCGTTCTGTAGAGAACCAGCAGCATCGTTTAACAGTTAGTGGATTTGATATTCCTGCCGGAATGAAGAACCCAACTGGTGGTGACTTAACTGTTATGATGAACTCTATCACAGCTGGACAGCACCAGCATGATTTCATTGCAAATGGATATGAAGTCAAGACAGATGGTAACCCTCTGACACATGCCATCTTACGTGGATCTGTCAACCGTCATGGAAACAATATTCCAAACTACCATTATGAAGATCTGACTCGTGTTGCTTATATGTACGAGAAATTCCAGTTAAAGAACCCTGCTGTTATCGTTGATGCAAACCACTCTAACTCTGGGAAACAATGGGATCAGCAGCCTCGTATCGTACAGGAAGTTCTTCACAGCAGAAGTTTCTTACCTGAGATCAAATCTCTTGTTAAGGGTATCATGATCGAAAGTTATATCGAAGATGGCAACCAGTCCATCGGTAACGGTGTATATGGACAGTCTATCACTGATCCTTGTCTTGGATGGGACAAATCTGCTGCTCTGCTTTACCGCATGGCAGATTATATATAGAAACTATAAGATCCTAGATATATCACTTCCAAAGGTTCAGGATTCCTGACATGATCGACGGATTGATGAAACTTTCCAGGATGCATCCCAGTATTATAAATGTTATTTCAAACCAAATACTGAAACGAAATAAGAAGGAATGTCTCTGTTCATAGAGCATTTCTTCTTTTTTTGGGCATAAAAGTTTCTCTTGATCAGCAACAGCAAGGTGATCACATAACAGATAAAATGTGGAAATAAACTCATAAATACAAGAACCAGTCCTTTGATGCCCATTTGCACGATCTGCAAAGATAACATGGATCCAAAGAAAAATGCCATACAAAATGCAAAACTGTATAAAAAAAATCCAAGGTTGCAAAAAGATATGCCCCCAGATAAATAAATGCATATTGTTTTCCCCTTTTAAACAAAATATAAAAAAACAGACTAATACTTGCTTTATATAGATCCGTATTATTTAAAACCAGTGATCTTACGGTACCTCCATATGCGAGATAATCCTGGTATACAAAATTCGTAAATACACTCCCAAAGATTAACCCAATGATGATCCATAATCCTGAAAAGAATTTCTCTTTTTCCACAATTTTTTCCTCCTGTCATATCTTATGCAGTGCCTGTCTTTTATATTCTGTTTTCCTGATCTAGTCTTTTATTTCTCCATATTCAGATATCCAAGAACTCCTGAAATTGTTTTTGCATCAATGATCTTTCCAGAAAAGATCATATCTTTGATCTCATCGATTGTATATTCTTCTACATCGATAAATTCATCCTCATCCAAATGCTGTTTAGACAGCTTTAGATCAGTTGCAACATAAATCGGAATCTTTTCATCACAGAAACCGATGGCTGTGATCACAGTCATTAGGTGGGTCATTTTTCCAGCAATAAAACCTGTTTCTTCTTCAATCTCTCTTGTGACACACTCCAGAGGTGTTTCCCCGGGTTCAATTCCACCTGCCGGGATTTCCAGTGTTTCCTGATCAAGGGCATTACGGTATTGTCTTACAAGTAAGATCGTTCCTTTGTCTGTAACAGGAACAACAGCTGCTGCCCCTTTATGTTTGACCAGATCCCATGTGACAACTTTGCCGCTTGGAAGTTTTACAATATCCTCATAAAATCCAACAACTTTTCCCTGATGTATCAGATGTTGTTCTAGTTTCTCGTATCCTTTCATAAAAAATCTCCTTTATTTATACTTTTGACACTCACGTTATAAATTGGAAAAAGCGATAGATTTCTCTATCGCTTCTTGTTATTTCGCATAGTCAACAACTCGTGACTCTCTGATCACATTGACCTTGATCTGTCCTGGATAATCCAGATTCTCTTCGATCTGGTTTGAGATATCTCTCGCCAGTAAGATCATATCATCGTCACTGATTTGTTCAGGAACTACCATAACTCGAATTTCTCGACCTGCCTGAATTGCAAAAGTTTTATCAACACCCTGGAAGGAGTCTGCGATCTCTTCCAGCTGTTTTAATCTTGTTGTATAACTTTCCAGTGTCTCGCTTCTTGCACCTGGACGTGCTGCTGAGATTGCATCAGCTGCCTGTACCAGACATGCGATCAATGATTCTGGCTCTTCATCCCCATGATGAGATGCCACTGCATTGATGACAATTGGATTCTCCTTATACTTCTTACACAGATTCACACCAAGTTCTACGTGAGAACCTTCTACTTCGTGGTCGATGGATTTACCAATGTCATGAAGCAGACCTGCTCTCTTGGCCATTCTCACATCGACACCGATCTCTGCTGCTAAAAGTCCGGATAACTGAGCAACTTCCATGGAATGCTTTAATGCATTCTGTCCATAGCTTGTACGGAACTTCATTCTTCCAAGAAGTCTGACAAGTTCTGGATGGATTCCATGAACCCCAAGTTCTAATGTTGCTGCTTCCCCTTCTTCGCGCATCATAGTTTCGACTTCTTTTGTAGCTTTCTCAACCATCTCCTCGATGCGTGCTGGATGGATTCTTCCATCCACGATCAATTTCTCTAAAGCGATTCTTGCGATCTCGCGTCGAACCGGATTAAAGCTTGACAGTACAACAGCTTCCGGTGTATCATCGATGATCAATTCAACTCCCGTAGCGTTCTCAATGGAACGGATATTACGTCCTTCACGACCGATGATCCTTCCTTTCATCTCATCGTTTGGAAGCTGTACCAGCGAAATCGTTGTCTCTGCCACATGATCAACTGCACACTTCTGAATTGCAGTTACCACATATTCCTTGGCTTTCTTTCGGGCATCTTCTTTCGCTCTTGTCTCCATTTCTTTGACATACATTGCTGTCTCGTGTTTCACATCTTCTTTTACTGCTGATAATAATTGCTCTTTTGCCTGATCAGAGGTCAACCCAGAAATTCTTTCCAGTTCCTGTAGATGTTTTGCCTGCAGTTCCTGCAACTGAGCTTTCTCTGTATCGATGTTCTTTTCTTTGGCTGTTAATGACTGTTCTTTGCGTTCCAACACGGTTGCTTTCTTCTCGACAGTCTCTTCCTTAGAAAGAACTCTCTGCTCATACTTCTGCAGTTCTGCCCTGCGTTCTTTTGTCTCTTTTTCGAAGTCATGTCTCGCTTTTATAGTTTCTTCTTTTACTTCCAAAGAAGCTTCACGTTTCTTCGCATCTGCTGCTTTGATTGCTTCATCTATAATCTCTCTTGCTTTATCTTCTGCATTCCCGATCGTAATTTCCATTGCCTTCTTGCTTCTTGTATTCGCTACATAGGCAGATACCGGAACTGCGATAACCAGAGTTGCGATAATGGCTATAATAATACCAACCACAGGTTTCCTCCTTATTCAATTTTTTGTGTATTCACACTTATTTAATTTTATATGTTTTTAACATAAAAGTCAAGGAAGGGATACCTCTTCTGTTCGAATTATCATTGCTGTTTTTCCTTGGATCGTAAGTCCCCCGCCAAAATCAACGGAATCTCCTGTGATCAGATCAATCCCACATCCTGCCTGAGCATCAAAATGTGCTGTAAATTCGCCATCACCACAGTTCATTGCCAAAATGATGCGGTCTTCATTCGTTCTTCTCTGGAATACAAGAACATCTGGTGCGATCGCTAATTGTAAGTAATCACCGTATTTTAAAGCTGGTGATCCAGCTCTTACTTTTGCCAATTGTGCGATATAGTTTGTTAAATTCATTTTCACTAAATCTTCTTATGGATTCTTGGACGCAGGCTGTCATCACTTCCCTGTTCTTCTTCCTTCCATTCCCCATTCACTTCCATAGTAAACACCCGGAACTCCTGGCATCACAAATTCCATTGCATAAATCAATGGTAAATGCTCTTTATCCTCTAACTGACTTGCGATTCTCTCCACATCATGGTTATCTACAAAATTATATAATGGAAGTCCTTTGTACAACGTCCATTCTTCTGGTCCAAACTGACGGTTTAGGGAATATCCGATCTCATGCATATTGTGTGTATTGAAACTTGAATACAAACCTTTATAACATTCATAATTTGTCACAGAATCCAACAGCTCTGGATTCACAAGCTGTGTGTAATCACCATGAAGCATTTCTCCGATCATCAAAAATTCTGGTTTCTTGCTGTGAACAAAGTCAACCAACACTTTCATGAAATTGCGGTTTAACATATAAGCAACATCCAGTCTTAATCCATCAATCCCTAATTTATCGATCCATATTCCGACAGATTCTAATAAATAATTTCTAACCTGTTCGTTGTCAAGATTTAATTTGACCAGTTCAAAATGTCCTTCCCATCCTTCGTACCAGAATCCATCATCATAGCAGCTATTCCCATCAAAATTAATATAGAACCAATCTTTATATGGAGAATCCCATTTCTTTTCTCTCACATCTTCAAATGCAAAGAACTCTCTTCCGACATGATTAAATACCCCGTCTAAGATCACCTGGATTCCTTCTTCATGCATGGCATCACACATCTTTTTAAAGTCTTCATTGGTTCCAAGTCTCTCATCGATCTTCTGATAATCTTTTGTATCATATCCATGATCACTGGATGAAAATACAGGTGAAAATATACTGCATTCATTCCTAATTTTTTAATATGTGGAATCCAGTCTATCATCTCGAGAATTCCATGAGATGGCTGCCCATCTGTTAATGCTCTTAGTGGAAACACTTGATAAATCATTAATTCGTTCATTTTCATAGTCTCTTTTCCTTTCTGTCACTCTGTGCTTTTTAACGATTCAACCATATCAATCTTCTTCAATTGGAAATACACGAAGGCATTTACAAGAATCGAAAAAGCGATTGTTAGTAAAATACTGTAAATATAGCTTTGCACATAAATCTGCCTTCCAAACATGATCAAGTCAACTTCTGTTGTAAAGATTACGTATTTGTGTAAAATAATTCCTAAAATAATTCCTGCGATCGTTCCAAGGATCGTTAAAAGGATATTCTCTCGATACACATACGCTCCGACTTCACCGTCATAGAATCCAAGAACTTTGATCGTTGCAAGTTCCATTCTACGCTCGGAAATGTTAATGTTATTTAAGTTATATAATACCACAAATGCAAGAAGTCCTGCAGATACGATCAGAACAACCACCACAATATTTAAGTTATTGACCATATCTGACATTGTCTTCTCATCGTCGGCACAAAAATGCAGTGTTGAGGCTTCATCTCTTGCAAGAATCTGTTTTCCATTTTCCTGCATCTTTTTCTTAGATATATTCTTTTCAATACAATATATACCTGTCGTTTGTGCTTTTTTATGATACAGTTTCTCATAAAGTTTTGGTGTCATGTAGACTTTATGCTGCATGTAATTTTCTGTGATCTGACTTATTTTTGCTGTGATCTGTTTATCTCCAGACCGTTGGATCTTGATCGAATCTCCTTTTTTCACACCAAGCAGGGACGCTGCCTTTTCTGTTAAGATGATCCCATCATCATCTAACTGATACTTTGTTTTACTCTTTCGATCCTGAAGGCTGATATAGCCATTCAGATCTTTTTTAGACATCGGCTGGATCATCGTTGCATCCTGTTTTTTCCCATTAGCACGGATCGTCACTGCAGATTCGCTTACTTCTATCAAATCTGTCATATGTTCTTGTTTCTTTGCATACTGGATCAGATCTTCTTTCTTTGTCTCGCTGATCCCGTCTTTGTGTGTGATCGAGAAATCATAAGTAATGATCTCCCCATACTGCTTTTCTGAGATTGCTGAAATCGAATCTTTGATTCCAAATCCTAAGAGTAATAATGCCATACATCCGCCGATTCCAAAGATCGTCATAAAGAATCTCTTCTTGTAGCGGAAGAGGTTTCGCATCGTTGCTTTCCAGATAAAACTTAATCGTTTCCAGATAAATGGAATCCGTTCTAACAAAATCCTTTTTCCTTCTTTTGGAGCAACTGGACGCATCAGCTGTGCAGGTTTTTCTCTTAATTCTTTATAACATGCAGATAATACTGCTAAAACAACAACTCCAACCGCCAGTCCACCTGCCATCACAGAATATTCGATCTCTAATGGCGTATAGACATCTCCCAGTCCTGTATACATCATTTTATAAGCGTTAATGATGATCCATGGAAGCAGTTTTTCACCGATCACTGCCCCTAGAATACTTCCACTAAGCGTTGCTGCGAGGGCATAGGTCACATATTTCATTGCAATATGAACTCCACTGTATCCCAATGCTTTCATCATACCGATCTGTGTTCTCTGCTCTTCGACCATACGTGTCATCGCTGTTAAGCTTACCAGTGCTGCAACTAAGAAAAAGATGACCGGTACCACTCGTCCTAACGCTGCAATCCTGTCTGCTTCCTGTCCGTATTCCACATAAGACTGCATCTTCTCACGGTTTAAGACATACCATTTCCCTTTCTTGATATCCTTAACATCCTGTCTGGCATCTGCAATCTTCTGCTCGGCTTCCTTGAATTTCTTTTCTGCTTTCTTTCTTGATCTCTTTAATTTTTCTCCCCGGATGAAAGTTTTGATTCTGCTTTTGCAATCTTTTTTTCTCCGGAGGTGATCTGTTTTCTTGCTGATACTAATTTTGCTTCATTTGTTTTGATCGTTTGCTTTGCTTTCTTTAGCTGGCTGCTTTTTTGATCCAAGGTTGTTTCAGCCTTTGCAATCTTTGTCTTTGCCCTGCTGATCTGTTTTTTCCCTACATTGATCTTGCTTCTTGCTGTCTTGATCTGTTCTTTTCCTGCATTAATCTGTGCTAAGGAAGCTTTCGCTTCATCCTGTGAGATCATTCCAGCCTGCATGGCACCCTGAATCTGCTGTTCTTTTGTCTGTAAGTTCTTCTCCTGTGTCTTTAGCTTTGCCTCCTGTGTTTTTAATTCTTTGCTTTTTGACCGAATTGTTTGTTTCTGTGTCTTTAACTGCTTTCTGGCATTCTGAATCTGTCTGATCCCTGACTGATACTGAGCTTTTGCATTCTTGATCTGCTGCTCTCCATCAGAGATCTCTTTCTTGCTTTTCGCTAATTTTGCTTTGGAATCTTTGATCTTTTGTCTGGACTTCTTTAGCTTTTTCTCGGCCTGATCTAGTTTCTTATATGCTTTTTTCGTTCTTTTTTGAATTTCTTTTCTTTCTTGTCGATCTTCTCTTCGGCTTCTTTCTGAACAGATCTTAACCGTTTCTCATTTTCTATTTTGGAAATATCTTTGATCTCTTCTTCCAGCTGTTTTACTTTGTTTTTGTAAGCATCACTGTAGGCTCTCTCTTGCTTCGCTCCCTTCGCAGTCAGATAAACTTCTGTATAGATATCTGAGGAAAATTCTGATGGTTGCACCACAATAAAGCCTGACAACGTTCCCGTTCCAATGCCAGTGCTTCCTCTGGATCTTGAAAGATATTCTGATGAACTTCCGATTCCTGTGATCTTATAGGTTGTATCTTTCAGAGTATCCTTAAGATCATCTTCATTTCCAGAAGATAAATTTAAAACATCCCCTTTTTCAGATCATTTTGCTGGGCATACCATTCATCTACCAGACATTCTCCCGATGCTTGTGGAAGTTTTCCATCTATGATCGTTATCTGGTTTAATTTATCAGTCTTCCCCATAACTTTGATCGCATGTTCTTCGTCACTTCCCTGCTTCCTTGCGATCACATCTACAGAATGTCCTCCTTCGACTGACTGCACATTTTTTAACTTCCGAAGGGCTGTCAGATTCTCTTCTGAAATCCCAAGTGTTCCCATGACTTTGACATCCATCAGCCGACTTCCATCAAACTGGTGGTCTGCTGTGATATGCATATCTTTTTGTGTCACACGGATTCCTGAATAGAATGCAACGCCCAGTACAACGATAAAAAAGATTGATAAAAATCTCGGAAGGGTTCCTGTGATCGTTCTGTATATATCTTTATGTAATGCCGTTTTCTTCATACGCATTTCCTACCATTCAATCGTCTCCACCGGCTGAGGGTGTTCGTTTATCGTAATATTGCTGATCTTTCCGTTCTTCATCTCGATCACACGGTCTGCCATCGGTGCGATCGCAAGGTTATGTGTGATCACAACCACTGTTTTTCCTTTCTTGTGACAGGTATCCTGCAATAATTTTAAAATAGATTTTCCTGTCTGATAATCCAGGGCACCAGTTGGCTCATCACAGAGCAAGATCTTTGGATTCTTTGCCAATGCACGTGCAATAGAAACTCTCTGCTGTTCCCCACCAGATAACTGCGCAGGGAAATTATTTAGACGGTGTCCAAGTCCCACATCTTTTAATACTTCTTCTGCTTTCAGAGGATTCTTACTGATCTGAAGTGCCAATTCTACATTCTCTGTTGCAGTAAGATTGGGCACCAGATTGTAAAACTGAAATACAAATCCTATGTCATCTCTTCGATATCCTGTCAGTTGTTTTTATTCCATTTGGAGATATCTTCTCCATCAATATAAACAGCGCCACTGGTCGCAGTATCCATACCTCCTAAAATGTTCAAAACGGTAGTTTTTCCTGCACCACTGGCGCCAATGATCAAGGCGAACTCACCCTGATCCACCGTAAAATCGATCCCATCTACGGCTTTGGTGATCACCTCTCCTGTCTGATATATTTTCTTTACATTTTCTAACCGAATCAACTCCATAAATATGTTCTCCTTTACGTACAATTTTAACATATTTTCATTGATTCGACTAGTCTGCTACTTAAACTGATTTAATGATTCATCATATTCGTATCCGATCATGGAAAGCTTTTGTTTTACTTCATTTTGATCGAGATCGAGTGACTTACAAAGGTCTTCATATGAATCATAAAAATCTCGTAATTGTGTATTGATGTAGCTTAATAACATCACTGGGTCTTTTGGTATCATGTCTGTCTGCTACTCAAAATGTGATTAAACATACTCACATCGAGATAATGTAGACTCTCACGAGTTCTACTTACTACTTCATCGTGTATGCTTTGGATTGACCGAAATCATATCTACTCACAAGTTCTTGTACACTCCATAGTCGTAAATTCCCGAAATAGCCTTCGGTACATACCTACGTTTGCATTTATTTATGCAATTTCGTAAGTCGTAGCATCTCTCAAATTAAGTGCAGCATTGAAATCTCTATCTTCGCTATAACCACAATCACATTTGAAAATTCTATCTGAAAGTTTTAAATCTTTCTTGATTGCTCCGCAACAGTGACAGGTTTTAGATGATGGATACCATCTGTCTACAACTCGAAGTTCAATTCCGTTTTCATTGCATTTCGCCTGAAGCTTTATTCTGAATTCATAAAACTTCTGCGAAGCAACTGCCTTTGAAAGATGTTTGTTCTTCATCATTCCTGATATATTTAAATCTTCTATCGTTATATAAGATGGTTTG